>CEUS01276590.1_pt1 | contig 14437 bp, 11 predicted proteins | sample 427031 | NCBI WGS metagenome assembly CEUS01 (sample SAMEA2622837, study PRJEB7988) | marine metagenome | biome: marine biome (ENVO:00000447); feature: marine epipelagic mixed layer (ENVO:xxxxxxxxx); material: "saline water (ENVO:00002010), including plankton (ENVO:xxxxxxxx)" | depth 140 m | reverse complement strand
TCGGACAAGTCACCCCCCCGTCACTGCCACCCTTTTTGGTAACCCTTAAAACCTCCATGAACTACAAACCCGTTGATCATAAGATTAAGGCGTCGCTGTAATTGCGTGGAAGGCATAACAGTTACTTTTTGCGAGTCCTCGTTCGCTGACATAAATCCCGAACGGTCTCACAGATCAGAGGAACTTCAGGATTCTTGGAGTGCGACTCGACGATCTCGAAAAAAGCGTGTAGAGCATGGTTCATCAGTTGGTTGGTCTTCCAGTCACCATATTGCCTGTATTGCTCTATCTTCTTCCAAGTATCCAGTGGAATCCGGGTGGTAAAGGATTTTGACTCTTTTTTCGTTTTGTTGGCTTTTATCATTTCTGTTTGGGCTACGGCAAATTATGCAATCGACCGAAAACTGAATCATTTGTGCTGAGTGTTTCCCTTCCCATCAAATTGATCGGGAAAAGATTGAAAAAGACATCATTGACGTGGGCGGCTGGACAAACTTTTGATTGAACCATCCTTGATACATCGCTCAGCCTTCTTGGGTTACTTAGATGAAGTCACTTTCTCTATTTATTAACTTAACAAAAATCGCTATTGCATGTAATTAAGGATGCATTTGTCTTTTTGTTCTATTCTATTGAATGCACTTTAAATACCTGTTGATAATGCATCCATGGTAATGCATTCCGTACATGCACAAGTAATTGCTTGCGCCACGAGCGACTCCTCCATTGTAACGCATAGTCGCCCCAAAAAATATGGAGCGTTCAGCTTTACTCATTTTCTATCGAACGTGTCCGTTGAGCTGAATGGCAAGCAATACAAGGCTTATCCTGGCGACTGTCTGATTCATGCGAGTAATCATCCGCAGGTATTTCATGGAGAGGATAGTGCTTGGGATTCCGACTGGTGTGTCTTCGATGGATCTGGAATACATTTTTTCATCAAGGAATTGGGCTTGCCAATCAACCAGTTGTTCCGCCCCGCCAGCACCCACTTCGTTCCTCCGTTACTGGAGCGAATCACTTTGGAGCATGAACGAAAAGCAAACCGCTGGAATCTCGTCGTTTCACTTGGTCTACAAGAATTATTGATCAAATTGTCACGTCATTGGGTCAATGGACGGGCGAAGGGAAACGGTCATGGCACAATTGATCCATTGGAAAAATTGCAAGAAGTTCGAACCATCGTGCATGATCAATTGGAAATTCAATGGTCAGTTGCCGATATGGCCAAACTGTGCAACTTGAGCACGAGTCGCTTCGCCTTCCTCTACAAGAAGTGTTTCGAGGTCAGCCCAATGGAAGATCTCATCAGGAAACGTATCCGCCAAGCTACGATTTTACTCTCGGACACGAGTAAAAACATTTCCGTGATCGCCGAGGAATCAGGTTTCGAAGATCTCCAATACTTTTATCGAGCCTTTCGAAAACGCATCGGCACCACACCGAGAAGTCTGCGAAAACGAAACAGTTCATCTAGCCCCTGGAGGTCCTATGAGGAGGAACGAGGTAAACTAGAGTCGATTTGGGCCTCTTCGGATTTTCACGGCATGATCGGGATGAATGATGAGAAAGTTCCTTTCATCCAAGCCATTTCGGGCAATTGGAGCAAACTAGGCTGGGGTCGCAAGGAACTGACGAGCATTCCTTTTTTTGATTTCTTTCATGACTCGGAAAAACACCTACTCGAAAAAGCCTACCAAACTATTTCGACGGGAGGCATTGTGCGCGACTTGCAACTCGTTACCTTATGCAATAGCGGTTTGCATCGCATGGTTGCCTGGACAGGAGCCGAGACTGGCGGTTGCTTTTACTTTTCAGCAAATATCGGTAAACAGGTTTAAATCCATGGGGTGTGCTGATTAAACGCAAAATTTCGTCGTCACTCGTTCTCGCTTGCACCATCCGAAAAGCGAGATTCCTAATGGGGCAATGAAAACGAAAGACGAACCCCCATCTGGCGACCTAACCAGGGGTTGGTGGCACCGCATCAAGGTATTCATCGCCAAACCATTGGCGGAAGCGGAGCTTGAAAGAAAAGCGTATTTAGATTCACAGGATGGAACCAAGGTCGATGGGAAAAGCATCACAATTCTGGTTTCCGTCGCCGTCCTACTGACCTTACAATACTACCTTGTAGTTAAAGGGAACGCTTTCTTCTATTTGGAAGACAAGTTGCACAGTTCCAATGTTTCGAAATGGCTCGGCGGGGCCGACCGAGAGTTTTATTTCATGCTGTTTTGGGCTTTGGGGCAAACCTTGCTGTATATAGTGGTTCCATTGATTCAAATTCTTTTCTTTTTTCGAGAACCTCTCGGTGAATATGGCCTTAAAATTTCGGGTTTATTAAAATTGTGGGGACTATATCTCGCTATGCTCTTAGTAATGGTTCCCATCGTGGTAACCATTTCGGACACACAAAGTTTTCAACGAACATACCCTTTTTACAAACCCCACTTTCATGAACCTTTATGGCCTCGTTTTTGGATTTGGGAATTCGCATATTTCCTTCAGTTCGTGGGCTTGGAGTTTTTCTTTCGTGGTTATCTACTTCATGGGGTAAAACGCCAGTTCGGAGCTTACGCGATTTTCGTCATGATGGTTCCCTATTGCATGATCCACTTCGGGAAGCCTATGCCTGAAACCTTTGCCGCCATCGCAGCGGGCATCATACTAGGATTCATGTGCCTTAAAACACGTTCCATATGGATGGGTGCCGCTCTCCATATAAGCGTTGCCCTCACAATGGACCTCTGTTCGCTTTGGAGAGCTGGGAGATTTGATTAGGAAATCAATCCAGATTCCTTCAAACCGGCTTGCGAAGACCTTCAGGAGCGCCATGCTGTCAATTTCCATGAAAAGATTACTTCATTTGTTCTTTCCGCTTGCCGTTACAGTGTCCTCGGCAGTCCTCCCTCCTCCGACGAACGCACCGGAGCAAGATGAGTTGACCGAAAAAGAAATTCAAGAACGCGAAGGAAACCTTCTTGAGCGTGTTCGCAAACTGACTTTTGCGGGAAAACGAAGTGGTGAAGGATATTTTTCTAGTGACGGGAAGCAATTGATCTACCAATCCGAACGCTTGGCCAACAACCCGTTTTATCAAATTTACCTGCTCAATCTTGAAACAGGAGATAACGAACTGGTCTCAACCGGCTCTGGGAAAACCACCTGCTCATGGATTCATCCCAAAGGGAAACAAGTTCTCTTCGCGTCCAGTCACGAAGACCCCGAAGCCGCAACCAAGCAAAAAACGGAACTGGAGTTTCGTGAATCCGGCAAAGCCAGGAAGTATTCATGGGATTACGACGAATGGTACGATATTTTCACCAAAGACCTAATTACCGGCAAACTAACGAACCTTACTAAAGCCCGAGGCTACGATGCCGAAGGATGCTACTCTCCCGATGGGAAACTGATTGTTTTCGCATCCAACAGGCAAGCCTACGTTGGTGGACTCACCAAAAAGGAAAAGGATATTTTCGCACGCGATAAATCGTTCTTCTCCGAAATTTATCTCATGCAATCCGATGGTTCACGCCTACGGCGATTGACCAACGCACCCGGTTATGACGGTGGACCTTTCTTCAGCTCCGATGGGGAAAAGATATGTTGGCGACGCTTTTCGGAAAATGGTCACCAAGCGGAAATTTTCACAATGAACGTCGATGGCTCCGACCAAAGAAAACTGACGAGCTTGGACAGGATGTCTTGGGCCCCGTTCTTTCATCCTTCAGGTGAGTACCTAATCTTTTCCACAAACGTCCATGGTTTCCAGAATTTCGAACTATACTTGGTAGATGCCAAGGGAAAGAAAGATCCTGTTCGCGTGACCTACACCGACGGTTTCGACGGATTGCCATGCTTTGGTCCGGATGGTCAATCTCTCGCTTGGACGAGCACCCGCGGATCAACCAAGCGATCCCAAATCTATCTCGCTGAATGGGATCATGAAGCAGCCCTGCGCTTGCTTGGCCAAGCGAAAGATAGAGCTTCATCGAATGATAACGTCGCTTCGTCAGGATCGAAAGACATTCCCCTTTCCGCCGCTATTCAACCGCAAGACGCTCGCCGCCACGTCGAGTACTTGGCATCCGAAGAATTGGAAGGTCGGTTCACGGGCACCGAAGGCGCTGGTAAAGCCACGCTCTACGTTGCGGAACAACTTTCATCTTTTGGTTTGGAACCTGCGGGCGAAAAGAACACTTGGTTTCAATACTTTGCATTCACCAAGGGAGCTAAACTGGGCTCTGAAAACCAACTGGAGGTATCAGGCGGAAAAACAGTTGCCTACGAAACGGAAAAGGCTTGGCTCCCCGTTGCCTTCTCGAATTCGGGGACAGTGGAACCAAGCAAGGTGGTTTTCGCAGGCTATGGACTTCAGATACCCCAAAGCGAGGAGTGGCCCGAATATGATTCCTACGTACATTTGGACGTGAAGGACAAATGGGTGATGGTGTTGCGTTACCTACCCAATGATTGGGTTAAGACACGCAGGGACAAGTTTTGGAGCCATGCCGCTCTTCGCAAAAAAGCTACCATTGCTCGGGACTTGGGCGCGGCAGGCATCGTTTTCGTTACGGGTCCGAACGCCAAGGACCGAAAAGAGCTCGTTCGTTTTTTCTCCGATTCCTCTGCAGGCATATCGATCGCTACCGTTTCGGTGTCAGACAAAGTAGCGGAAGAGTTATTTGAGATTGCGGGCAAGGATTTGAGAAAAGCGCATGACGCCCTTGACGAGGGCGATCCCGTAATGGGATTTCATCTGAAGAAAGTCTTGCTGGAAAGTAAGGTCGATATCGTTCGTGAAAAAGGAAAAGGCCGCAACGTGCTGGGATGGTTGCGAGCCGGCGAAAAACCGACAAAACACTTCCTCGTCATCGGCGCTCACGTCGACCACGTCGGCAAAGGGCAAAGAGGTTCACGAGCAAAAAAGAAGGATGCTGGGAAAATCCACCCGGGAGCGGACGACAATGCGGCTGGAGTCGCGATTCTTCTGGAAATCGCTCAGTACCTTGCCGACCTGAAGAAGAGAGGCTCACTCAAGATGAACCATGATATTCTATTTGCTGCATGGTCCGGCGAGGAAATCGGTTTGGTAGGTTCAGGTCACTATGCCAAGGAGCTCGAGAAAATAGTAAAAGATAAAGACGCAAACGCGAGCCTCCCCTTGGTCGCTTACCTTAACTTGGATATGGTGGGACGCTACAAAAAGAAACTGACTTTGCATGGGATAGGTTCAGGTGAAGGTTGGTTGCCGATCATAGAAAAAGCGAACGTTCCCATAGGCCTAAACCTGAATCCTCAAAAAGACAGTCACCTGCCAACGGACAGCACCTCTTTTTATTCCCGAGGAGTTCCTATCCTGAGCGCCTTCACTGGCTTACATTCCGATTATCATTCCCCAACGGATACCGCGGACAAATTGAACTACGAGGCTGCAGCGGACTGTGGACGGCTCCTCGCCAGAGTAACCATGCAGTTACTGACCAGGGATAAACCCATCCCATACAATTCCACGCCTGCCCCCAAAAACAGAAGTCGTGGTCGTCTCGGAGCCTACCTCGGCACGATCCCCGATTATGCTGAAAGCGACGTCAAGGGAGTGCTCTTGTCAGGAGTCACGAAAGGAGGTCCTGCAGACAAGGCGGGTATAAAGGGAGGTGACGTCATAATTGGTTTGATGGGTAAAAGAATTGAAAACGTTTACGATTACACGGATGCAATAAGCGAACTCAAGGTAGGCCAATCAGCATCCATAAAGGTCAATCGGAAAGGCAAGGAACTGGAACTAGCCATCGTGCCTGGCTCCAGAGAATAATCGGGGTTAGTGATCGAAGAGGTAATTGCTCAATCCAGCCCGGCGGTTACCCAGCGATACCCTACGCCATGAACCGTCACTATCAGTTCGGGATTGGCTGAGTCCAATTCCACTTTCTTTCGCAATTGGGCAATGTGCTGATCAAGGGTCCGGGTGGTACCCATGTAATCCAAGCCCCAAGCTTCGTTCAGTAGAAAGTCACGTGACAACGCCTCGTCGGGTCGAGCGTGAAAAAGCCGGAGTAACTTGAGTTCGCGAGGTGTCAGTGCATGCGTATTTCCGTGAGCTCGAGTCTCGTATCGTCGAGCATCCACTTTCAATGGCCCAAGCTGAAAATATGCCGATTCCTCCTCTAAAGTCGGCTCATTCGCAGCTTGAGAACGACGAAAAAGAGCAGTAATGCGAGCAAGCAGTTCACGCACGCCGAAAGGCTTGGTGACATAGTCGTCGGCTCCTAACTCAAGACCTAATACCTTGTCTATTTCTTCACTTTTGGCGGTTAACATAATGATGGGAACATGAGATCCGCTCGCCCGAATCTCACGCGCGACGTCGTAACCATTTTTCCCTGGCATCATCAAGTCGAGAAGCACCATGTCGAAGTCATTTCGCATAAAGACTTTCACTCCGAGGATTCCATCGGAAGCCGAATCGACTTCGTAACCCTCGGACTCCAAAACGTCGGTTAAACCGTTGCGAATGTTTTCGTCGTCCTCGACTACCAATATTCTCTTCTTCATGATTCCATTACTTTAGGGAAAGAGACACGGAAACGAACTCCATGCGGTTGGTTCGATTCACAAGAAATACACCCACCCATATCTTCCACCAATTTACGGGAGATACCCAAACCCAAACCACAACCAGGTTGGCTTGCAGTCAGGGAATCGTCCACGCGATGAAATGTTTCGAAAATGCGCTCCCGTTGCTCAGTCTTAATTCCAGGTCCGTGGTCGGACACCTCGAAAGCCACCTCGTCGCTATTGGATTCCACCTTTACTTCGACCCACTTTCCGTCTGAAGCATATTTCACAATGTTGTCCAAGAGATTAAGAAGCACTTGCTCGAGCGCATCGCTATCCGCTTCGATTCTACAATCTCCGTCTTTAGCGATCCACTCGACGGTGAAACCTTTCTCAGCCAAGCGAGGGCGCTGGGATTCGAGCGCTTCTTTCAAGCAGTCGGCTAACTCCACCTTTTTCAGGTTATAATTCTTTTCTCCCCTCTCCAGACGACTGAAATCCAAGACGTTGTTCACCAAACGGGTCAAACGTTGGCTTTCCGTTATGATAGTCGAAAGGTAATTTCGCCTTTTTTTCTCATCCTTGACCAAGCCGTCATCAAGCATTTCACCATACATGCGAATGGTCGTGAGAGGTGTTTTCAACTCATGAGAAACATTGGAGACGAAGGTAGTTTTACGAATCGCCTCCAGTGAATTGCGACGCACTTGCAGCAAAAGCACGGATCCACCCAACAAGGTCGAACCCACGAGAATAGCCGCCATGACGGAACTGACTACAATATAACCTCCCCAACCTTCGCCCAACCCGGCCAAGGAAGTGTCATCAGCTTCAACTGAAAACTCGTCGTTTCCCTCAACCGTTGGATCGATCTCGGGTAAATCGATTTCAGGCAACGTAAAGGAAGGCAAAGTGCGGCGAGTTGCCAGCACAGTCCAACCGGGCAAACCCTTGCCCACTTCGATTTCCACTCGGGATACGGACTCGCCCTCCAAAGCCATCTCACCCACTGAACAAACCTCTATTCCTTTCTCGTCCAAGAGAACGAAGTATTCATCCTCGTCGACGTTTTCAGGCAAAGCGGTTTTGAGCTTTCCCTCCAGTTCCTTCGAGTCGATTTGCAACCCACGAGTAACGGCTGGTTTATTGCTCAACCAACAACCCCACAACCTACCTTGTGAACCATTTAAATACTGCCATCCCCCCATCGATGGATTATCTTTGTTTCTCTCTATGCCTTGGTGTTTTTGTATATTTGAAAGAACCTCATTTTGCGTTGAGTTGCGTAGCTCCAAACGGGTCTTTTGGTTCTTGCTATAATTATCTCCCAAGTAAGTGGAGCTGGACCAGGACTTGTTTTCGGGGAGTGATTGCAATTGTTGTCCGATTTCACGATTTTGCTGCTCCAATTGGGAGCTCAAATTTTGATCGTTTGAACCGGTGTTTTGTTGCGATCTTTGATCGACAGGCTCCTGGTTAACATCGACAGTTGGGGAGTTGAGGGCAACCTCCTCCTGCTGTACATCAGGAGGAGGAGAAGAAGGAGAGTTACCCGAAACTTTCTTACCTTCTTCCACAACGTTTGGAGAAGTCTTTCCCGAAACGCTGTCCGTGCTTTGTTGAAGCCGTGAAGGAGGAATCGAATCACTTTGAACCAAGACTGATTGACCGTGCTCGACTTCATTCCAGATCCAATCTTGGTTTTGGTTGAACAAAGGCAGATCCTTTGGATTGGTTTGGCTGGGGATGTTCTGTCCCGACAACGACAAGCACACGTCACCTTGCCATAGATACACTTTGTGAACGAAATTGTTTTTGTCTTCCCAAAGAATAAGTTCCTTGGCGATGCCTTCCTCGGGAAAACTTTGCAAAATCTCCATCAAACCATCTTTCAGTTCGCGCATTAACAAGTCGACGTTGTCGGCAATGGTACGGGCTCGCAAAGCCATCGCATAATCCGCCTGCTGATCGGCGTAGACGGTCATTTGCTGAGAATATTTTCCCATTTCGCGATACCCGGTCGCTACCTTGCGAGCCTCTTCGGCATGGTCGCGAGCCGCTTCGCGGAGAACACGAGCCTTTTCGGCATGGTCGCGAGCCGCTTTCGCGCGATCTCGTATCGTCTCCCCTTCTTGCTTTAAAAACAAAAATGCCACAACCCCGATAGAGAGGGTAGTTACTACGAGGAAAACCAAGAAAAAAACAAACCGAGTGGTTTTCATGAGCAAGTTCAACATGGTCCGTGAAGACCCATTTGGCAAGCCAACCGATTCAGGTATGGTATGTAAGATTAATGAATATCAAGGGAACGAAACAGTTGCCATTTTATCAAAATCGACCCACGGCATCGTCATTAGTCAGTAAAAGGAATGTCAAAGAAACGTCATGACAAACTTCACTGGCTACCAGTCTGCTCACTACTGGAACCTTTATCCATAACCCTCATCGGCACCTCTCCGTCAACGAATCGCGTTTTCACTTCCTCCCCGACTTGCAAGCCTTGGATACTACTCACAGGCCGCCCATCCGGGTCGCTGACCAAGGTAAATCCTCGCCGCAGTGTGGATTCCAAGCTTCCACTCCGCAAACGTTTATCCAATGCATCAAGCTTGGTTCGTTCCAATCGCAGACGGTTCGCAGGATCGACCAAGGTGAAACGTCTTTCGTAAGTCTCTAGTCGATCTCTCACCTGAGAACTCGTACTCCGGAGGTAATTTGCAAGTCTATTACTGAAATCGTCTACTCGCAAACTCAAGTTCTCCACCAGAGAAACGGGAGACGCTGCTCGTAGTTTTTCAGTCAGAAAACGAATCTCTGAAGAGCGAGTTTCCAAAGCTCGATCCATCACCTCGGTGAATCCGTCCTGGCAACGTCGCCAACGCTCGCGAGATTCCAAGAAACCGTGGCTTACGATTTCAGCTGCCGCCGAAGGAGTCTCCGCCCGCAGATCGGCGGCAAAATCAGCTAAAGTAAAATCAATTTGGTGACCCACGGCCGAAATTACAGGACCCGGAAAAGCCGCGACTTCTCGAACCAACGCCTCGTCGTTGAAGGCCCATAAATCCTCCACGCTTCCACCACCGCGCCCAATGACCAAGAGATCCAAATCTTTCAATTCACTTGCTGCCCGCAAAGCAGCGATCAATTCATCCGGAGCCTCATCACCTTGTACCTTGGCGGGTAAAACAAGTAATTTCCCGCACCATCCTCGCCGTTGCAAAATACTAATGAAATCCTTCAACGCCGCCCCAGTGGGCGATGTAACGATCCCTATCTTTTCGGGCATTTGAGGGATTCGACGCTTTCTGTTTTCGTCGAACAACCCTTCATCGGCTAATTTTTTCTTTAAGCGATCGAATTCCAGACGCAATTGGCCCGCGCCGTCCAGCATGACGTGCCTGACAATGATCTGGTAACTCCCCTGAGGCCCATAGACCGAAACTTCGCCGAAAACCACGATTTGGGCGCCGTCCTCGGGTAATGTTTCCTGCCTGGACGCATCTCCGCGAAACAAAACCGCCCGAATTTGGCCTTGGGAATCCTTCAAGGAAAAATAATTATGCCCGCTGGCCTGTCGGCGGAGATTCGATACCTCGCCTCGCACCCAACATTGGCCGATTCCCCCTTCAAGCAGACGCTTGATCCGATCGTTCAGTTCAGCAACCGACCATACGCGCTCGGAGTCCAAACTTGGCTCAAGATCGTTGGTTGTGTCCATACCTACGAGATACGATGCTCCCCACGAGAATCATGACCACAATGATCGCAAGCCCTAGGGAGAAATACGTCCATTGTTGGCCAAGCCCTCCTCCGACAGCCAGAACGTATCCTCCGACTGTGACGATCATGATGGGAGCGGACACAATCATATAGCGTCGAAAGGGCATGCGAATGAGCCCCAAGGCGTAATTGGTGAAAATAAAGGGTACCCCGGGAACCAACCGTAAGATCAATGCCCACCCCAATTCGCTCTTGCGATCCGGTTTGGGAATATCGTACTTGGTACGACGCAGGATGCTTCTAATTAACTTGCGGCCTGGACCCGCCGCCAACCAATAAGTGAAGGTCAGGTTGACGAGGACGGAAACACTGGCCCAAACCCATGCCCATACAATGCCGTTTTCCTCACTCGCTCCCCAAATCCCTGCGCAAGTCAAGAGGGGAGCAGCTGGAATAATGAATGCCGGCAAAATTGCAATTGCGGCGAAAAGCCAAAACGAATTCTTCGTCAAGAATTGCTGAAAGTTATGCCAATAGGCGAGTAGATCATCATGTGTTCCTATGAAATTCACATAGTAGATGTAAATTCCGCCTAAGACTGAGAAAGCCCCGACGATCATACCGCAGAGCAACCATAGTCCCTTCTTTTTTCCTTCCATCTATCGTGTATTGAGCAAGACAGGATTTGCTCGATAGTCAGGGTCACCCCCTGTCAATCAGCAGGCAGTTATTCGGTCCCTTCGTCACTTTTAGCGCGTGCTTTTTGGGAAGCGTTTTCGGCACCGCTACCTTCCTCGTTCTTGGGCGACGTCGCCGGTACAGGCGGAACTGCTCCAGCTTGCTTAGTCTTCGTTTGCGGCTTCGAGTTATTGTCGACCTTCGGCGGCGGCTTCTTCATGGATGGATTTTCATCAACGCCAACGGCCTTATCTTGGCGATTGGCCTGGATCGTATTGTAGACAGGCAATGCCAAAAAGCCGAGCGTTGCTAAAATCAAGAGAATGAGAATCGCTTCGAGACGGGAAAAACCACTCAAAGACGAGGTCTTGGATGAAACTTTGTGAATGCAAGGCATCTTGGATCCATCATGAAAAGAGCCAGCTGATGGTCAAACGCAAAGGTTTACTCAAGAAAAAGGCCATCCATAAACCAAAAAGAAGAGAAGGATGGGTAACGCGATGCCTATAATCATCAGAACCCGCACAATCAAACGGGCACGCCGGATTTTATCCATAGTCTCCAAATCAATCGGTTGCTCTTGGGAATTGGCCTTAGGTTGATTAATCAGGTATTTTATCGCAGCTAAATCTTTACTTTTGTCCAACAAAATTTGTCGCTGTGCTTGCCGCTTGACGATTTCCACGCAATATCAGGTAGCAAATTGTTTCAGAAAATCACCATAGTGGGCCCCGGTTTACTGGGAACCTCCCTCGGCATGGCCATCCATGCACGCGATTCCGCAATGCGTATCTCCGTTTGGGCCCGACGCGAGGAAAGCCGTAACGCTTGCCTGCAAGCTAGCTGGTGCCATGAAGCCAGTGATAACTTGGAAGAAGCTTTGTCGGGAAGCGATCTAGCCGTGCTGTGCACGCCCGTAGTCCATCTCTCTGAAATACTTGGTAAGATTGGCTCGATCTTGCCCGCCAACTGTCTCCTGACCGACGTCGGAAGCACAAAAGCCGAAATCTGCATGACCGCCGAACAGGCTGCAATTAAGAATTTCGTCGGTTCCCACCCCATCGCGGGTTCCGAAAAATCCGGCATGGATTACGCCGATTCCGCGTTGTTCGAGGGTCGACCTTGTTTCGTCACTCCTTCTGAAAATACATCGGTGGAAAATGCCGACAAAATAACGGCCTTTTGGAAATGGCTGGGTATGCGTATCATCCAAGTGGCTCCCAAGGAACATGATCGCATTCTGGCGCAAGTAAGTCATTTGCCACACTTGCTCGCCAGCGCTCTATGCAATTTTCTTTCCAAACAATCCCGTGCGTGCCGTGAAGGAGCCGGCCAAGGTCTACGCGATGCCACGCGGATAGCGGCGGGTTCCCCGAAGATTTGGTCTGATATCGCTCAACACAACAGCAAGGAGATCCTCGAGGCTTTGGATTTATTTTCCGAAGAAATTTCACAATTGAAACATATAATCGCAAATCAGGATTTCGCTGATCTGGAAAAATGGCTCGAGGAAGGCAAGGCTTTCCGTGATTCCATAGCCTAACGCGATTCTTTCATTCTTGTTAATGATGCTGGAAACCTTGCCAATTCGTCCTTTTACGCAGCCGGGCACATGCAAGGCTCATGTCCCGGGGTCCAAAAGCATCACCAATCGAGCTCTCTTGCTCGCCGCCCTGAATGAGGGCCCCGTCACCCTATGCGGCGCGCTCTTCAGTGAAGACGCCGAGGTCATGATCACCGCACTTCGCGCATTGGGTATTGAAACCAGCGCGGACGCGCAAAACCAAACCGTAACCGTTCAAGGCCAGGGTGGCATGATTCCCGTGGCTACGGGAGATATTTTCGTTGGCAACGCAGGCACGGTAGCTCGCTTCCTGGTTGCCGTTCTGGCCTTACGATGGGGAGGGTCGTATAGACTCGACGGCACGGAAGCCATGAGGCGACGTCCAATGCGCGGCTTACTCGAGACCTTGGAAAGTTGCGGGTGCGCATTCGCATGGGAAGCTGAACCATATCATTTTCCCTTCAAGATGAAAACCCAAGGCCTCCGAAAAGGAGTGTGGGAAGTCAACGCCGAAGCCAGTAGCCAAATATTGTCTGCTCTCTTGCTGGTTGCTTCCTTGACGGACGGTCCCGTTCGTGTTCAGCAAAATGGAAATACCGTCTCCAAACCCTTTATCACCATGACTAAACGAATGATCGCCACCTTTCGGAGAGACGGTGCGATCCCTGACGAAGCACCGGATGGCTACGCATTCAAACCGGTGTCTTATCGCATCCCTAATGGAAACTACAAAGTGGAACCGGATGCTACTGCCGCCAGTTACTTTCTTTCCCTTCCTATGGTCATCGGTAGTAGCGTGGAGGTCTCAGGTATCTCACCCGATTCTCTGCAAGGCGACGTCGCCTACCATCGCATTCTAGACGAAATAGGTTTTCTCACCACTTTCACTCACAATGGTCTGCTGTCCGAGGTTCCCGCTGGAGCGTTATCGGGTGGAATCTTCGATTTCAACGACATCTCGGACACCTTTCTCACTCTGGCCGCACTTGCTCCACTACTTTCCGAGCCCGTAACCATCACGGGCATCGCTCACACACGGAAGCAGGAAACCGACCGTGTAACCGCCATGGCGAACGAACTCCGGAAGCTAGGCCAAGGGATTGAGGAAAAAACAGATTCAATAACTATTAATCCAAATAGAGAAAAGTTGCATGAAATTGCCCACCAAGGAATTGAAATAGATACTTACGAAGATCACCGGGTGGCTATGAGTTTCGGTATTCTCGGTTGCGCCGACTTAAGAGGAAATGGTCAGCCATGGTTGACTATCAACAATCCCCTTTGTTGCGCTAAGACTTTCCCGGGATTTTTCGATGAACTTGAACGCTTGCGACTCTCATCTCACGCATGACCACAACTCCTGATTTTCTGGTGATAGCCATAGACGGCGGCGCCGCCTCCGGCAAATCCACCACTGCCCGCAAACTCGCCGAGGAACTCGACCTAATGCACGTCGATACAGGCTCCTATTATCGTTCCCTGACCGCAGCAATCCTGGAGAAGGGCATCAACCCAGACGATTCCAGACTGGAAAGCTTTCTCGATTCCGCCAGTTTGAGCACTCGAATCGGAAATCGGTCCGGTACCCTTCTGCTGGAGGGAGTCTCCTTTCCTCAGGAAGTCCTGCGTTCCGAAAAAGTGAATGCGAACGTGTCCTCGTTCGCCGCACTACCTATGGTTCGAAAAAAGCTCTTTGATTACCAACGAAACCAAGTCTTGGTCGCTCAAGAAAACGGGTTTTCCGGGTTGGTAATGGAAGGTCGAGACATCGGGTCCGTCATTTTTCCAGATGCGCGGGTACGGGTTTTTCTGCATGCCGACCCCGCTGTCCGCTCCAGTCGTCGCGCAGCTCAGGGAGAAAACGATTCCATCGAGGCAAGAGACAAAACCGATTCCACCCGAGCCACCGCCCCC
>CEUS01000848.1_pt1 | contig 14448 bp, 12 predicted proteins | sample 427031 | NCBI WGS metagenome assembly CEUS01 (sample SAMEA2622837, study PRJEB7988) | marine metagenome | biome: marine biome (ENVO:00000447); feature: marine epipelagic mixed layer (ENVO:xxxxxxxxx); material: "saline water (ENVO:00002010), including plankton (ENVO:xxxxxxxx)" | depth 140 m | reverse complement strand
ATTTTTTCATTTAATAATAAAGTTGGATGTTATTCATCAATTAGTATTAATCAAAAAGAAATTTTAAGTTTAAAAAATTTTCATAGCCTTCAAAGAAGAGAAGTTAAAAAAAATAATTTATTTTATTTGTTAAATCCTGTTGGTTGTGTAAAAACAATAAATATTAAGAATATTAAAAATTTAATAAAAAGCGAAGTATTTTAAATATGAGAGGTACTCTAGAAACAATAGTTGGAGCAATGTTTGCGGGTAAAACTAGTGAACTTTTAAAAAGAATATTATGGGCAAAACATCAAAATAAAAAAATATTAGTAATAAAACCTATTATTGATAATCGTTATGCTCAGAGTAAAATTATTACTCACAATGATTTAAGTCATGATTGTTTTGCAATGAAAAACTGGCAACATGTAAAAGATAATTTTGAATTTAACAAGAACAACTATAATGTTGTTTTTTTGGATGAAATACAATTTATGGAAATGTCAGATACAATAAAAAATATAGAAAAAATTTTAGATGCAGGTATAGATGTTGTCTGTGCGGGCTTAGATCAAGATTCTAGAGGCAAGCCTTGGGAAACATCTTCCATGGTATTAGGATTATCTGATAAAATATTAAAAATTTATGGATTTTGTAATGTTTGTGGAATGGAAGCAACAAAGACATTTCGAAAAACTGAAGGCGGAGAGAGAACTAAAGTAGGTGCTGCCAATATATATGAACCTAGATGTTTAAAGCATTGGGAGCCAAGATAACTATTTATTCATTCTATTTTCTACTAGATTATTAACAACTCCAGGATCAGCTAAAGTAGATGTATCACCAAGCTGATCATGTTCATTAGCTGCAATTTTTCTTAATATACGTCTCATTATTTTTCCAGATCTCGTTTTTGGCAATCCTGAAGTAAAATGAATTATATCAGGCGTAGCAATGGGTCCGATTTTTTCACGTACTAATTGTTTTAATTCCCTATTTAATTCATCTGAAGCTTCTTCACCTGTATTTAATGATACATAGCAATACAATCCATTTCCCTTAATATCATGAGGATATCCAACAACTGCAGCTTCAGATACTTTCGAATGTTCAACAAAGGCACTTTCAATTTCTGCCGTTCCTAAATTATGACCTGAGACAATTATAACATCATCAACACGACCTGTTATCCAGTAATAACCATCAGCATCTCTACGGCAACCATCTCCAGTAAAATATTTACCATCAAATTGTGAAAAATAAGTTTCAATAAATCTTTTATGATCTCCATAGACAGTTCTCATTTGGCCAGGCCAAGATCTTTTCATACAGAGCATACCCTCACACTCTCCCATAAGTTCTTTTCCTTTTTTATCCACTATACATGGTTCAATTCCATAAAATGGTTTAGTAGCTGAACCAGGTTTTAGTTTAATCGCCCCGGTTTGAGGAGAAATTAAAATACCACCTGTTTCAGTTTGCCACCACGTATCAACAATAGGGCATCTAGAATTACCTGGAATCTCAAAATACCATTTCCATGCTTCAGGATTAATAGGTTCACCAACTGTTCCCATTAACTTCAGAGAAGATCTATTTGTTGTTTTTACATGATCGTTACCTTCACGCATTAAAGCCCTGATTGCAGTCGGAGCTGTATAAAAAATATTTACTTTGTGCTTATCTATGATTTGCCAAAATCTTGAAAAATCAGGATAGTTTGGAACACCTTCAAACATCAATGTAGTAGCGCCATTACATAGCGGTCCATAAATTATGTAACTGTGTCCTGTTATCCAACCAATATCTGCGGTACACCAATATATATCTTCTTTGTTATAATTAAAAATATATTCATGTGTCATAGAAGCATAGACAAGATAGCCACCTGAAGTATGAAGAACCCCTTTTGGCTTGCCTGTAGAGCCTGATGTGTAAAGTATAAAAAGCGGATCTTCTGCCGACATTTCAATAGGCTCACAAACATCATCAACTTGGTTAATCACATCATCTAAAAAAACATCCCTATCTTTTTTTATAGCAACATCACACCCAGTTCGTTTTACTATTAAGCATTTTTTTACATTTTGGCATTTTTCAAGCGCTTTATCTGCAATATTTTTTAGTGGTATTGTTTTACCTCCACGAACTCCTTCATCAGCTGTAATTAGAAATTCTGATTTACAATCTAATATTCTGCCTGAAATTGAATCAGCTGAAAAACCTCCAAAAATAATAGAATGAACAGCACCAATTCTTGCACACGCCAACATTACATATGCAAGCTCAGGTATCATAGTTAAGTATATCGTTACTCTATCACCTTTTTTAACACCAATTTTTTTTAAGACATTTGCAGTTTTTGAAACATTGTCTAATAATTCTTTGTATGTGATTTTTTTTACGTTATTAGGATCATCTCCTTCCCAAATAATTGCAATGCGCTCCGGGTTAACTTTTGCATGTCTGTCAATACAGTTATAAGCAACATTTAAAGTACCGTCATAAAACCACTTTATATTAACATTACTTTTTGAATATTTAACTTCTTTAATTTTTGTATAATCTTTTATCCAATTAACTCTTCTACCTTCTTTTGCCCAAAATTCTTCATTTTGATCAATTGATTTAGTATACATTTGATCATATTTATCTGAATTAACCTTTGCTTGATTTATCCATTCTTTATCAATTTCCATTGTAATAAAAAATTTACTTGCAAATTAACTAAATATCAACGGTTAATTTATAATTATATTTTTTCATAATAGTCTTAAATTTATTTTCTAAAAAAATAATCTGATTTTTTGTTAATTTTTCTTTCCATTGATTATTTCTACCTACTGCAAAAAAAGGACCATTAACTGCCTCCCCAAACCCTGAATTTTGTTCTGCTTTTTTCATTGAATTAAACGTGGTTGTTTTCATTATATTTTTTATTTTTTCATTAATATTTTGAATTTTAATTTTGTAGTATTTGTGAAAAAAAAATACAAGTTTATTTAAAGTTTCTTTTTTATCATGAATTAAATCTTCATATTTTATTATTAATATAGGAACATTCCATTGTTTAAGTGTCCATGAATTTATATGATTATCCCAACTTGATAATAAAACTTTTGGAACTATAGGCTTGAATAAATTTGTATTACCTCCCCATGACACACAAGCATTTTCATTCGTTAGAAAATTAACACTATCTTCAATTGATAAATTTGAATGTCTCGCCCAAGAAACACAAACATCTCTTGGATCTCTTAACAAATAAACAATTCCTCTGATATTCTCTTCTTTAGTAAATGGTTTGTTATTTATTATAGAGTTAGCAAAATGTGTTTTAAAAAAAGCAAAATCTTCACTAAATCCAAGATTTTTTTTAGTTTGTAATTTTAACAAATATTTTGATAATATTTCTAAATTATTAATTTTATCAAAATCATGTTTATAGTTTTTTTTTATTAAACTTAATCGCTCTATTTGCTCAAGCTGGGAAATATTTTTTAACAAATCAAAACTAAACTTGCCTTCATCATTAAAAAATAATGAAACTAATATTGCTCTTAAAAGTGTATTTCCACTTTTTGGGTAAGATGAAAGCCAGAAAATATGTTTACTCATTATTAATTTTCGGAAATTTTTATAATTTCATTCCACTCTTTTTTTAAAATTGGCATTACAAATAACTTTCTTTGTTTTATAAAGGCAAGTTTGCTTAATTTGTGGTTGTTTTTAATTTGTTCAAGGTTAATTGGTTTTTTCATTTTAGTTTTAGCCTTAACATCAACAAATCGCTATTGTTACCAATTGATTAATTATACATTTTTATATATTCATCAAAATTAACTTTTGAATTATTAATCCAGCTTTTTTTGTTACCATAATTTAAAATTTAATCACAATTGAAGCAAATATCAATAAAAAATTTACAATTATATATATCCAATTTCTCGCATTGTGTTATAAAATTTATCCTCAATTTTTTTGACCTGTTTTTTTGAAAGTATTTTTTTCCAACTATCTCTTTTTGCATTACCAAAGAAATAAGATTTATTTGATGATTCAGCAAAACCAAATTTTAATTCATGCTGCCTAAATTTATTAATATTGGTAGAGTTTATAATATTATTTATTTTTTTTTCAAAACTGTCTTTTTTTATTTGAAAAATGATGCATAAAAATACTATAATTCTTTCGATTGTTTCTTTTGTATTCTCTATCATGTCTTCATATTTTAATATTAATTTTGGAGCATTGGTTTTTTTCCAGCTTTTATAATGTAGTTCCCATGTTGAAATTATAGATGTCGGAAAATCGTTTGGAGGTTTTAAAGTAGTTTTTTCATTAAGCATGATGTCTATTGTTTGGTCTATGCCTTTCCCCATATGTTTCGAATAAGAAATAGCAATTTCACGAGGATCTCTAACTAAATAAATGATTCCTGCAGTATAATCAGATTTAGTAAAAATGTTTGAATTGACGAATAGATTGGCATTATGAGTTTTGAAGACATTGTAAATAGGATTTATTGAATGTCTTTGATTAATTATAGAATTTTGAGCCTCTAACCAATATTTTGATATAATTTCTATTTTATGCAAATTTTTGTAATCTTCTTGATTAATATTATTAACAAAATTAAAATTTTTCTTTTGCTCAAACAATTCAATTAAATTCAATAAGTTAAAATTAAAGTCGCCTTTTTTTGTATAAAATAATGAAGATATAATTGATCTTATCCAAGTATTGCCACTTTTAGGATAAGAAGCAATCCATAAAATTTTTGTTGTCACCGTTGTTTCTCAGATATTTTAATAATTGCATTCCATTCTGAGATTCTAATTGGCATCACAGATAATCTACTTTGTTTTATAAGAGGGATATCAGATAATTTTGGATTATTTTTAATTTGCTCAAGATTTACCGGATTCTTAAATTTATATTTAGTTTTGACATCCACTACGACAAACCTTCCAGTTTTATCAGTTGGATCTGGATAATGTTCTTTTATTACTTCAACGACGCCCACAATAGATTTTTCAGTGACAGAATGATAAAAGAAACATAAATCTTTTTGTTTCATTTTCATTAAATTATTTCTAGCTTGATAGTTTCTGACCCCATCCCACATTGTTATTTTATCTTTTACTTGATTATTCCATGACCAAGTAGAAGGTTCAGATTTCATTAACCAGTAATTTATTTTCATATTGTTAATTTATCGTTAACCTAGGATTAGGTTCAACAAATATATTTGCATCACCCTTACTATATTTATAAATACAAGTCCAAGCAATCATCGCTGCATTGTCACATAACATTTTTCTTGGAGGAATAACTAATTTAAGATTATGTTTTTTTGTAATAGATAGTATTTTGGATTTGATGTAATTATTATTGGCAACACCACCAACTACAGAAACGGATGATAAGTTTTTTTTATCTTGAATTAATTTTTTAATTGTTTTGTCTAATTTTACAGACAGAATATCTGCAATGCATTTTTGAAACGATGCGGACATATTGTTAATAAAATTGTAATTAATTTTATTTTTTTTAATAATTAAATTTACTGATGTTTTTAATCCAGAAAAGGAAAAGTTAGAATTATCTTCACTTATTAAAGGTTGTGGCAATTTAAAAAAATTTTCATCTCCTTTTTTAGCTTTTTTTTCAATTTCTTGACCTCCTGGATATGATAAACCGAGAAGTTTTGCAACCTTATCAAAGGCTTCTCCAACTGCATCGTCTATACTTTCTCCCAAGAGTGTTATTTTTTGTTTATTGTTAATCAAATAAATTTGCGTATGTCCACCTGTTATAAGAAGCGAAAGATGGGGAAATAAAATTTTGTTATTAAATGTTGGAGAAAATAAATGTCCTTCTAAATGATTTATTGGCACAAAGGGTTTTTTTGCGCCTATCGATAATGCTTTAGTAAATGTAGAACCAACTAACAATGCACCTATTAATCCAGGACCACAAGTAGCAGCATAAATATCTATATCACCTGGGTTAATTTTAGTTTTCTTAAATGCTTGTTTTGTTATGTTTTGAAGTATTTCTAAGTGAGCCCTTGATGCTAGCTCAGGCACTACCCCTCCATGTTTTTTGTGAATTTCTTGAGAATAGATTATGTGACTCAAAATCGTCTTATCGTCCTTCATAATGCATACTGATGTTTCATCACATGAAGTTTCTACTGCAAAAACAAGCATAATTTTTTCGTATATTAATTTCTTCTGTTAAACAACTGACTATTAATGCTAAAAAAGTTTCTATGAAAAATTTATTAGAATATTTCTATATATTTTCCAAAATATCAACAAGTTTCATACTTATGGTCGCCCTGTTCTCATTAGGGTATTTCTTTTATCTTGGATATAATAAGCAAGAAAATGTTTATATAAATCAGGTTGAAGATAATAATAAAATTCAAAATTCAATAAATCAAAACTTCGATAAAATACAAAATATTTCAAAAAAAATAGAATTGAATGATCAATCATTAAAAAAAATTGAAAATTTATTAGAGGATTTTTCAACAGACGAAAATAATAATAAAAATAATAAAGCAATAGAAGAAATGTTAAATGAATTAAAAACTAATTTTCAAAATCTTTCTATAGACGTAAAAAAATTAAATAATAAAATTAATGAAAAAAACAAAAATTTAGCGATTCCAAAGACTGAGATATCAGATTTTTATAATCAAAAAAAAGATATAATTGAATTAATACTTTTGAAGTTTGAAAATAATTTAAACTTTAATAATGAGTTAAATTATTTAGAAAAAATTACTAATAGCGATAAATCACATATATTTGAAAAATTAAACATAGTAATAAATAAACAGTATAAGGGTAATCAGTTTATAGAAAATAGTTTTGAAGAAGAGAGCAATGACTATATTCGAAATAAGATAAATAAAAATTCTAATAAATTTATAAGTACTTTTATTTTACCCTATATAAATATTAAATTCTCAAAAGAAAATGTTTTAACAGATTCAGAGCTTTTAATTATAAGAGATATTGAAAAACTAATTGAAAATCAAGAATACAAAAAATCTTATGAAAAATTAAAATTAATAAATAACTTTGATATTTTTTATATTGAAACGGTAAAGCAACTTGGAATAGCGATTGATTTTAATAATTTACTAAGCGAGATAAAAGATAGTGATTAGACTTGTTATTTTTTTAATACAAATATCAATTATTATTGGTATTGTTTCTATTGTTATATCAAACACATTTGTTGTTTCTTTTGATATAGGTGAATATCAATATTCTTTTTCATCAAATTTATTTTTTTCCTTAATCGCTTTTCTTTTAGTTATTTTATATATTATTCAATATATTTTTTTTAAAACACGTTTTAGTTTTCAGAAATATTTATTTGTAAAAAAATATAAACGTCTTCAAAAAGGTTATAATTATTTTGTAGATGCAATGATTGCAATCGCTAATAAGGATAATAAGTTAGCTATATCTTCTAATAATAAAATGACAAATTATTTAAAAGAAGATCCAGGTTTATCTTTATTACTTAAATCTGAAGTTTTGAAAATTGAAAAAAAATACGATCAACTTGCTTCTATATATGAAGAAATGATTAAAAGAAAAAATACAGAAACGCTAGGTTATAGAGGTTTAATGGAGCATAATTTAAGAAATCAAGACTTTCATCATGCTTTTATTTATGGTGAAAAACTGTTTTCACTTAATCCAAGAATAGAAAAACTATATGAGACTTTAATACAAATTATTGCCAAAACAAAAAACTGGAATCAATTAATTTTTATTTCTGATAAAGCATACTCAAGCCGCATCATAGAAACACAAGTTGCGAATGAAAACAAATCTATTGCTTTTTATGAGATAGCTAAAATTAAAATGCATAGTGATTTTAAAGATTCTTTAAAATTTATACAAAAAGCCTTAGGATTGAAAAAAAATTTTCCACCATATATTAAATTATATTTAGAAATATTATTATTAAATCAAAACTTTTCTCAAATAAAAAAAATAATAAAAAAATTTTGGATTGATAAGCCAAGTTCTTCATTAAGAAATGTAATAACCGAGGTTTTAAAAAATAATAATTTAAATGATATAGATTTTATTAAATCATTAGTTGATAAAAATATTAACAATGAAGAGTCAAAAAAACTTTTAATAGATTTTGCTATATATTTAAATCATTGGCAGTTAGCGAGAAATAATATCAAAGGATTAATTGGAACAAATCCAACTAGAGAAATTTGTATATTTATGGCAGATATAGAAATGGGTGAATTCAACGATAAACAAAAAAGTGAAGCATGGAAATTAAGAGGACAAAATGCGGAATTAGAAAATTATTGGATATGTAAAATAACCAATATATCTCAAAAAAATTGGACAACTATGTCAGAATCAGGTTATTTTAATTCTCTTGAATGGAGACGACCAAAAATGATAAATCAAGAATTATATACAAAATGAAAGAATTATCTTGTTTCATAGGCTATGATTCAAAAGAAGATATAGCATATAGAGTTTGTAAGCACTCTTTAAAAAAACGATCTTCTATAAAAGCAAATATTTATTCTTTAAAACTTGACGAGCTAATAGCAAAAAAATTATATTTTAGATCTGTTGACCCACTTGCATCAACTCAGTTTACTTATTCAAGGTTTTTGGTACCTACTTTAATGAGTTTTAAAGGTTGGGCTCTTTTTTGTGATTGTGATTTTATTTTTTTAACAGATATTGCAAATTTGCTAAAAAATATAGATTCTTCAAAAGCTGTTTATTGTGTCCAACATGATTATACTCCAAAAGAGAAGCATAAAATGGATGGTCAAAAACAAACTATTTATCCAAGAAAAAATTGGTCTAGTTTTATTTTGTTTAATTGCTCACATCCTAGTAATCAAATACTTACAGCAAATTTGGTTAATAATGAGACAGGAGCATTTTTGCATCAATTCAAGTGGCTAAAAGATGAAGAAATAGGCTCCTTAGATGAAAGATGGAACTGGTTAGAAGGATGGACCTCAAATCATAATTCAGGCAAACCTTTTGCTGTTCATTATACTAGAGGTGGACCATGGTTCTCTGAATGGGAGGATGTAGAATTTGCAAAAGAATGGATTACTGAAAGAGACGAATATCTATCAAAGAAATTTTACTCAATTTAAAACAAAATTACTAACAAATTTTTTGTTATTTAGCATTTTTTTATTTATCATCATTACATTATTGTACCATGGAGTTTTATAATCAGGATAATTCCAGTAATGATAAGATGCATGATTAATAGGCTTAACTAATAAAGTTTTTACTCCCAAGGCGCCCGCTAAATGGGCTGTACTGTTACTAACTGTTATAAATATATCTAGTTTAGATAATAAATTTGCTACACCTACTAGATTATTGAATAAGTCTAAATTTTTTAGAGTGATTATTTTATGAGAACTTATTTTGATAAATTTATTAAGTTCATCATGAATGTTACCATACTGAAGATTAAAAAATAGACAATTTTTTTCTAAATTAAATAAATTTTTAAAATCTTCTAAAGTTAAAGATTTTTCTTTTGCATATCTATTTTTAAAACTTTTCCATGATATTCCAACTTTAAGTTTTGTATTAACTTTTAGTATTTTATCTAACTCTATATCTTTGTAATTATCAATGTTTTTAAGATAGGCATTAGTAGGGAAAGAACTAGATTTGTTTCTAACAAATTTGCCTAAACTACCAGCATAAATTGTATTATCATATTTTTTTAGCTTATCAGTATTTGTTGAAACACTTCCTAATTTTATTAATCTATTTTTAAATTTTTTGTTAAAAGAATGTTTAAAAAGAGGTAATAATCTTTCATCGCATTCAATTGTTAAATTTTTACATTTTTCCAACATATCTAAATACATAGATCCGTATAAAATTTCATCCCCAACACCCTGTTCTCTAATTACAAGTATATGTGAATTCCAATCAAGTTTATTTTTTAATAATAATTTTTTTTCAATAAGTGAAAAAGAATGATTTATAGAAGAAAAATCTGATAGCCCAAGTCTACCATCAAAATATTTCCATGCATTTTCAAAATCATGTTTTCTAAGTAAGATTAGAGACAGTGTTTTTTTGAAATCATTATTTGTTTTATCTTTTAATAATGCTTTGCGGACATATTTCTCAGCCGTTTCTATTTCATCTAAGTTAAAATAAGCTTTACCTAAATTATTTAAAATAATGTTATTTTTTGAATTTATTGAGTATGCTTTTTTATAGTATTTAATAGCTTTATTGTATTCTCCTTCTTCTAAATAAAAACCAGCAATATTATTTAATGTTTGATATGTATTTGAATTTAATTCTAAAGCTTGTAAGAAGTATTTCTTTGCTAATTTTGACTCTCTGATTTCATGATTTAATCTGCCAAGCGAATTTAAAACAACAATATCATCTTTATTTATCTTTAATGCTTTTAAAAATAAAATATTAGCTTCATTAAAATTTTTTGATACAAAACAACATAAACCCCATATATTTAATGCCTGGATATTTTTATTATTTATTTTTAGTATTGATTTACATTCGATAATTGACTCATTAATTTTATTTAATTTGTATAATACAAAGGCTTTGTCAACTTTTTGTAATTCTAGTGATGGGTTTTCTTTTAATATGCTAACTATAAGTTTATATGCTTTTTCAAAATCTTCTTCTTTTAAAAATATATTATAAAGATTTATTTTTGCTTTAGAATATGAGTGATTGTTAACTAAATATTCATAATTCTGTTTAGCCTCAATAACTAAACCTAGTTCATTTTGCATTAAAGCTATATTATATCGTAATTGTTTATTTTCTTTATTTTTTAAAAATATTTTTTTAAATTTTTTATAAGCATTAATTTTATTACCTGAAGAATATTCTTTTAAAATTTCATTTAACTTGTTGGCTATATTCATATAATTTTATCAATTAACATGTCTAGTTGATTTATAGTTTTTTTAATAGATCCTTGAACTTTTAAAACTCTTACATTGTTGTACCAAGGAGTAAAACCATCATTATAATCCCAATAGTAATACGTAGATGTTTTTTTAGGACAAATTACTATTGTAGGTATACCAAGTGCTGCAGCTAAATGAGCAGTTGAATTACTAACGGTCACAAATAAATCTAGATTTTTAAGAATACTAATTACAGATTCAAAGTCATTAAATAAATCGACATTTTCAAAATTATATATCTCAAATCCATTTTGTTTAAAGTTCACTATCTCATCTAAAACATTACCATATTGTAAATTAATAAAAGCTCTATTTTGTCTAAATAATGGAGTAAAATCTTCAATTTTTAAAGATTTTAGTCTTCCGTATATATTGACAACACTTTTCCAAGATAGACCAATTTTTTTATTTTGGTTAAACCTATCTAAAATTTTTTTAAATTTATTATCATTGACTTTATCAGAAAGAAGATATGAATTTTTGTTAAAGCTATTTTCATTTGGTCTGAAATATTTAGTGAGTGATCCAGCATAAAAAATTTTATTAAAATCCTCTATTTTTTTTAAAGATGATGAAAAATGCCCAGAAGGAAAAAAAATTCCCTTCCCAAAAGATCTCTCATATATTTTTATAAGTCTTATATCTGTTTCTATTGAAATATTTTTATAATTATTAAGCAAATCATTGTACATTGAGCTAAATAATATTTCATCTCCAACGCCCTGTTCTCTTACTATTAGTATTTTATCATTACTTGTAATTTTAGATTTGATAGAAATTTTATGCTTTATATTTTCATGAAAAATATTCGCCTTTTTTACTTTCTTTGTTTCTAACCTTGATTCAAATAATTTCCAGGCTTCAGAAAATTTTTTTTTGTACAATAGTAAATATGAATAAGATAAATCTAAATCATAATTTTCAGGTGATAATTTTTTTGCTTTGTAATAATATATAGTCGCTTGTTCTAAGTTTTTTAATCTGCAATAAGATATTGCTATGTTTGGAAGTATTAATTTGTTTAAAGGATTTATCTCTAATGCTTTCTTATAAAAATTAATTGCAATCTTATATTTGTCTTTTAGAGAGAGAACATTTCCAATGTTAATTATTGGAAGCTCTGATTTAGGATTTATTCTGTGTGCTTTTTTAAAATTAATAAATGCATTCTCTAAATCTTCGTTATCAAAATAGCATTTACCTAAGTTATTGTAACTATCAAAATAATTCTTATTTATTAATATGGCTTTTTTAAAAGTATTAAGAGCAATTTTATTTTTATCAGTTGCAACACATATTAATCCCAAAAGATTTATGCCAAAAACCTCATTATCTTTGATTTTAATAGCTTTATTTATAAGTTTATCTGCATTTGAATAATCCTTTTTTAAATAAAAAATATAAGCCTTATCTCTTAGAGCTTGATAGTGTTTTGGATTTTGGTTTAATAATTTATTAATAATTATTATTGATTCATCAAATTTGTTAATTTTTAATAAGTTAACATAGAGATTTTGTAATGATTCTTCATGATTGGGTTTAATTTTTAAAATTTTTTCAAAACATTTTATTGATTTTTCTAATTGATTAAGTTTTGAAACCATAACTCCGTATGCAAAAAGTAATTCTGTGTTAGTGTTATCAAAATTTAACAGTGATTCAATTTCTGCAATAGCTTCAAGCTGATTACCTTCATTGAATTTTTTTAATATTAAATTAATTTTATTATTCATTTCATTCATAAAAAAACCCAGTCTATTAAAGACTGGGTAATAATAAAAACAAATTATTAATTTTAAAGAAAATTATCTTCTCTGACCAAATAATCTAAGCAACATAATAAATAAGTTAATAAAGTCGAGGTATAATGTTAATGCCCCCATTATTGCCTTTTTACCACTTAGAGTTTCTGAATCAGCTGCGTAATACATATTTTTTATTTTTTGCGTATCATAAGCTGTGAGCCCAACAAAAATTATTACTCCTATAATTGATATCGCAAAATACATAGCAGGGCTTTGCATGAAAATATTAACTATACTTGCTATAATTATACCAAACAGTCCCATGATTAAAAAACCACCCATTGCAGTTAAATCTCTTTTGGTTGTATAACCATATAAACTCATAGCTCCAAAAGTAGCAGAACAAATAAAAAAAACTCTTGTAATTGACGCACCAGTATAAACTATAAAGATTGAGGCTAACGATAAGCCCATTAAAGTAGCAAAAATCCAAAAAGTTATTTGTGCTGCAGAGAGACTCATTTTATTTATGCGAAAACTTAAATAAAAAACCATTCCCAGTGGCGCTAGCATTACTATCCATTGCAAGGGTGAATTAAATAACATATTACCAATTGCAGTGATTCCAATTATTTGACCAAGTTCATTTGTAACAATTGAAGCTTTGCCAAACATATAAGCAACAAGACCCGTTATAAGCAAACCCAAAGTCATATAATTATAGACTTTAAGCATATAAGCTCTTAAGCCTTGATCAATGGCTGTCTGATCTGCTGTTTTTGTAAAAGATCTTTGATTAAAGTCTAAAGCCATAAATTCTCCTTTTATTTAAATCTAATATCGCTATAAATTATACAAATTCAAGGCATTTCGATTAAATATTTATGAAGTATAGAAAATTAGGCACCTCCGACATTGATGTAAGCGTTATTTGTTTAGGAACTATGACCTGGGGAGAGCAAAATTCTCAGGATGATGCATTCAGTCAAATGAACTATGCAATTGAAAGGGGGGTAAATTTTTTCGATACAGCTGAAATATATTCAATTATGCCAAGAAAAGAAACATATGGCAGAACTGAAGAAATTATTGGAAACTGGTTTAAAGAGAAAAAAAATAGAAACAATATTATACTTGCTTCAAAGATTGCATCAAAGTCTGATGGCCTTGAATGGATTAGAGGAGGTTCAGCTAAATTAGGGTTTGATAAAAAAAATATCAATGAAGCAATTAATGCAAGTTTGAAAAGATTAAAAACTGACTACATAGATTTATATCAACTTCATTGGCCTGAGAGAAAAGTACCTCTTTTTGGTAAATTAGATTTTGAGTTTGATGCTAGTGACATTGATTGGACTCCCATTGAAGAGACTTTAAATAATTTAAATGATTTGGTTAAAGCAGGTAAAATTCGGTATGTTGGTATTTCTAATGAAACTCCTTGGGGAACAATGAAATTTTTAGAGATAGCAAAAGAAAAAAAATTACCAAGAATGATGTCTATTCAAAATGTTTATAGTTTGGTGAATCGGGTTTTTGATATTGCTAATTCTGAAGTTGCAATTCGAGAAAAATGTGGACTCTTAGCATATTCACCCCTTGCTGGTGGAAGACTAAGTGGGAAATATATTGGGAATATAAATCCACATAATGCAAGATATACTTTATGGCCTAAAAGGTTTTCAAGACATCATACTGTAAGAGGAGAAA
>CEUS01282079.1_pt1 | contig 14453 bp, 6 predicted proteins | sample 427031 | NCBI WGS metagenome assembly CEUS01 (sample SAMEA2622837, study PRJEB7988) | marine metagenome | biome: marine biome (ENVO:00000447); feature: marine epipelagic mixed layer (ENVO:xxxxxxxxx); material: "saline water (ENVO:00002010), including plankton (ENVO:xxxxxxxx)" | depth 140 m | reverse complement strand
CTGTGTCCGGCCCTGTTCCACTACTTCGAGTGCACTCCGATGAAGATCTACGTAAGGGTCGATCCATTGCCCGAGGGGATCGACCCGATCTGGCAGGTCGAAGAGGGGGCGATCGACCGAACCGTTGTCCGTGGTTCAGGAGTGATCGAGGAAGTGGCTTCGGCGGTCCCTTCCACCGGCTCATTCCATGGAGGCCAGTGAAGCCGAAGCGGTTCTAAGAGCTACCGGCTTGTTGGTGTCACTGGATCGATTGGTTGGCCAGTCGTCTTGCGGAGCAGCCCTGGTTCGGGTTTGCGGCCGAAGCGGTGAAGGGGCTGGACGAAGTCAATCGGTGCGTCTTGTGGCCGTTGGAAATTCTTGTCGGAGTTGTTCTTGAGCTCTCGCTCTTTTGCAAGGTCCGCGATGCCGGCTTTCTTGTCTTTGAGGTTTGATTGGTGCGAGAGCACCTTGCCACGGTTCTGGTACAAGGATGGATTCGTGGGATCGTAATCAATCGCATACGAGAAGTGTTCGATTGCTCGCGACTGGTCGCCGCTCGAGACCTGGAACAGGCAGCAGGCCAGGTTGTTGTGGGTTGCCGCGGTTGCTGCCCCAAGCTGGATGATTTCTTCATACCCGTGTGCCGCGAGGGCGTAGTCGCCTTCGGCGTACAGCCGGTTGGCATGAGACGCGAGCGACCCGGCCGTCTTCTTGACATCCGGTATCAGTACCAGTGATCTCTTTGACGGCTTTGATGGGAAGTACTCGTGTGATTTTTTGGGGGGTTTGGGTTCGGGTTCGGATTTGGGTTCGCGTTTGGGTTCGCGTTTGGGTTCGCGTTTGGATTCGCGTTTGGATTTGGATTTGGATTTGGTGATGTGTTCCCTGAGGTTCATGGTGTCGGTCGGTAGCCACTGCAGTGCCGCGATCACCGCAAACACCGACGCGACGATCAACGAGGCGAGGAACGCGGCCCTTGGGACGAGGGGGCGTCGCGGGTATTGGATGCCCGCTTCTTCGCGCAACCTCAACGTCGCGTACCGATCTTGTTCCCGCGGGGTCCAGGCGTCGTAGAAGGCCTGGCCGTACTTGTCGATCATCCGGGCGGTGAATTGGTCAGCGGAACTGTTATGTCGTGTGGGCAGAAACCACGCCCACCTCTCGATTGCGTTTGCTGCCTGGCGGACCATGACGACGTTCCGGAAAGCTAGGAATCCTTAGAGCCCCCCTATCCGTTATCGTCCGCACAAACCTCCCAGCTTGACAAATTTGGCGATGTCCAGGGTCGAATCTGTATCGTGAGACTACGTCGGTCAAGTTGCGGACGGAGTCCTTGGGCAGGGTCATTCCACCAGCTCAAAGAATGGCCGAGTCCGAATGACTCGGCCGTCAACATCCATCCCCTTATAAACGCAGAAGAACGGTTCGAGTTCCTTGGTCTTGGAGACAAGTGATTGGGTGTCTTTGACAATTCCGAGTTCTTGTAGGTCACGTTCACTAATGTCCGGCACTCGGTGTAGAAACCATGAGTGAAGAGGTTCTTTCCAGTCCGTTTTCCCCTGTTGAAAGTGTGACAAGTATTGCGATGCGAGAATTACGCCAGCGCCGAACTCACGACCCTGTAAGAGAAGTTGCTCAAGTACATCGAAATCGTAGGAGAGGATGTTGTTGGCTTCGTCGACGAGCAGGAACGAATCCACGAAACGTAGTGATCGTCCATCATCGGTATCAATGAACGGTTGTTTCTCCAGCCGGAGCATGTATTCGAAATAAAAGTTCAGGAAGATTGTTACGAGCATGTTCTTGTTGTCTTGATCGGCGCCCAGTGCGCCGAGGTCGACAACCGTGGTTCTGTCGAATAGCTCGCGGAAGTTAACCAACTTTGACGGATCCTTTTCGAAAAGACCGGACCGAGTCAGGTTGACGAGGATCGCTTCGACAGAATCCGTCTTCTTGGAAATCTCGCGGTATGAGTCAAGCACGTCGTACAAGGTAGGCTCATCGTTTCGGGCATCCGCCACGGCGTAGCTGTGTTCAACCGCGTCCCCGAGATTGACCTTCTGGACATTTCCTAATCCGGAGTAGATTCGGTTCAGAATGTCGGTAAAAAACCTGCCCCTCTCGTATCGTGGTTGTAGCGAGGTACAACCGTCTGTTGAAAAGAAATTCAAAGGAATGTTTATCGGTGAAACGACTTTTCCACCGACGCGTTCCACGAAATCATCGTCGATGTAGTCCTTCTTGTAATCGAGAATCAATATCTTCGGAGCGTGATTGCGGTTTGAGGCGGACCCCCTGGAGAGCTGGTAAATCAGTGACTTGGTTAGTTGGGTTTTTCCAGTTCCTAGATCTCCGATGATTCCGATATTCAACTGTGTCAACCGCGTATCGCTCGGAGAAAAAAAGACTGGAGAGTCCTTCGCCACAATTGTGTCTCTAAATGTCCCTATCTCGAGCTCGAGGCAGGAATGTATATCAGCGGCCGCCACGTTTGCGACAACGGACTGTTCCGGCTGCTCGTCGTTCTTGGTCTCGGGATTGTCGTCAGTGCCGGAAGAGGGTGAAGTGCCCTCAGGCTGATCGCGGTTTGTCGTGGAGTGTTCCGGCGTGTCGCCAGCGTCAGGTTGTTGGTCGAGGCTCTCGACTGAATCGGTGGTTGTCTGGATTGTCGCGTGTTCTGTGGGGGGGGCGGTCGAGCTGGTGTCGTCTCCACGTACCGCTTCAGCTGGTTGTAAGTGCTCGGTTTCTGGATGAGTTTCACTGTCGTCGGTAGGACTATGTGGATCGGGATCTGTGTCGCCATCTTCGGGTGATATAGAGTTGCCGTCGCGGGAGAAACACCAGGACATGGCTTTCTGAAAAATGGCGTGCGCTGTGTTCGGTTCTCGTTGGCCTGGGTTGGGGTTCCAAAGTTCATCGGCACAGCCAATCGGATTGATGAAGATCTCGGCATGACTTGGGCAGTCGGATGTCGTGATATCAAGAAACACTTGGCTAGGCTTGTCGATCTGGTCGAGTACCTGAAAGCGGAGTAGTGCCCCCCGTCCCTGACAGAAACGCGCTTTGCCGCTCACAGCGTCTCCGAGCGCGGCTAGTTCGAGTTCGGAATTGTGTTCCGAGCCGATTGACAGTTGGAAGGCTGTTTCTAGAAGGGTTGTGAAGCCGGTAATCCTGAGCGAATCAAAGAGCGGCGTCGTGTCGGCATTGGTGTCAGGTTGAACTCCAATGAGATCGGTTATGCGGTTGTGCGTGGCATTCAATTGCTGGAGGGCGTCTTTGACACCGCCACTTCCAGGGGCTGGGAATTCAGCTTCGGGTGTGCCTCGCATGCCAAAAAATTTAATCTCGATCGGTACGATCGTGATCCGAGATGGTGACGTGGAGGTGTCAACTTCCAGGACAAGTAGATCGGCGCGACGTGTCTCCGGGGCCTCCCTCTCGTCACCGATTATTTCACCAAGAAGGTCGTCGATAGCGTCGACTGGTAAGACGTAGTAAGCAACGCGACCATCTTCGTGCGAGTTGTACCAGCCGTTGCATAGCTGAAACGAGAAAAAGAATCCCAGTGCGCCGGTTTCGTGGTGGTGGCCCATGGCGAGTAATGACGAGAGGCCGACTCCGCGAACACCGAGCATAGAAATCACCTGGTCAGCCGCCGCAGCCGGTGAAACGGAATCCTCATCGACCAATTGTGCGATTGTCTTACCGAGTAAGTCGCGAAACGCTTCAGGGATGGTCGCGATCGAGATATAAGGGCGTCTCTCAAAAAACGCCAAGTGTTTTGTTGTCTTTCTCGGCAGATATGAGGGTCTCCACTCCCAGATCATCCGTCGGGCGTCATTCGGGCGGTTCTGGATCATCGAGTTGAGCGTGACCGGATCGAGATGCATGTCGCCAGTGACGATCCATTCAGCGGTAGTGTCGGTGGCAATGTTCGCCAATAAGTCGACGTACAGTTCCGGGTGTTCGTCTTCGGAGACAAGCTCCATACAGCGTACCGCTTCTGAAAAAGAGGGCAAAAGAGGGTTCTCGGAATCTTTCAGGCGTAGCGAGATCACTAACTTGCCCTGGGGATTTCGGCTACGAAACAAAAACCTCCTCAGCGGAACCGGTGGAACCAGGCTGTGATGGTCGCTTTGTCCTTCAGGGGTAACTGCAACCGCTGAGGCTGCATCTTGGACAAACCTGATTCCAACTTTTCGATCATTCCTTCTTCTCGCATCAGGTGTGTACCGTTGCCAGACGAAAGGGAATGGAACCTCCACCATTTTTGCTCGCTCTAGCACGTCGTCTCGACTTGGTGGTTCACCGACTCGATTGATTGAGTCCCAAATGCGTACGCCGCCGGGCAACTGGTGGCCCGTTGTGTTTGTGGACACGATGTGCGCAAGTTCAGCGATGATCGCTTCGTCAAGTTTCTTCATTCGGGGAGTTTCGGTGTCAGCAGCGAGATCAACGGTCAGCGTACTGGTGTGCGGAAACACCCGGAGAAAGTCTCGAAGTGCTGCTCCAATTCCGCCTTCACTTAGACCCGAGCTTGATGCCCCCGGAACTGGCATAGCCGCAGCCCGGTGAGGAATCTTCAGTGCGACACCGGCACTGTTGTCGAAAGCAACCAGGGCGGACCAGCCCAGAAAGACGTCTTCTTCTCCCGTGTCTATGGGAACGGCGGCGACCCGTCTTTGTTCGACAGATGACAGCGATGAGCCGACCATCGGGAAATTCCACCCGGAGGCCAGTTGTAGCAGGCGTGGGTGGACGTGCTTTTCTTGGAACCAGTCTGCAACCACTTGTTCGCACGACCAAAGCCAGGCCAACCTTACCGGGTGGAGCGGGCTGAGTAGTACCGCCTTCAACGTGCCATATTCTTGTGTGTCCACAAGGAAAGCCGAGAACGGATACGATGCCCAGAATCGAGCGGATGGGTTGTTGGACTCGTTTGCGCACCGTATCAACTTCGTGAACGCGGACAGGTAAGCCTCGACCCGCTGCTTGTCGATGGCCTTGAGAGATGTTCGACTGGGCCAGAACCGTTGAGTTTCTTGCTGTGATTGGAGCTTCCTTTCAGCGAACTTGTCGAGTTCTAGGGCATCAAAGGATCGCCAAAAATCCTCGAGTTCTTCCGTGCCTAGATAGTCGGCTAGTGCCCCAGCGTGTTGAACTGTTCGTAGTTGCTCGTCCACCTTGTTTGGCCAAAACAAGCCCCCGTTCACGCAGAACTGGTCTTTTTCCAGTGACGCAAGATTTCCAACCGTGATCGCGACTTGTCCAAGAGTCTGGCGGAGGTCATCGGCAAGTGGTGACTGGTTAAAGACGATGGGCTGAAAGAAACACTCCTCGAGACAACCCCGAAGGTCTTGCTGCATGCCGTCCGGGGCGGGCTTGGTTGATGGGCGGCTTCCGTCTGCGGTAGCGGCCACTGGTAGGTAGGGAGCTTCTCTGGAGATTTGAGCATTGATCGTGATCGACATCTCGCCGAGTGAAACAATCACACCATCGTTGCTCGGCGTAAGTCTGCGAATTGATGAAAATCGGGGCCAATCTTCATCGAACTTGCCGGGTTCTCCACCGCACTCAATTGGTTCCGTGTGGTTTTCCGTTCGGCCGTCATAGACAAAGACACTGAAGTTCTCAGTCCCTTTCAGGTCGATGATCGGAGTGGAATCAATATTCGGCGGGCTTTCGAACGTGCCGTCTTGGAACGAGTATTCGCGCTGACTGCTAAACTGAGGCGCCCTAAGATTCGAGGAGCCACGATCTTGCACGACACAGAAGAGAGGTGCCACGGGATTCGGCACAAAGAGTGAAGCCGATGCACTAGTGTCGAACCATGTGGCCCAGGATTGCTCTTGGGCCTCAACAGACAGTTCTAGCCGCACCTTGAGAGGCTTGTCCCTCCATTCGCCCTCCTGGTCTATCGATGCTTGGAATCTGCACGAGATATACAACCCTCTATCTTGGATACGGGCCGAATTAACCGTGAAAACGTAACCATCGTCGGACAAAACCGTGACCGAGTCGGAGGCAAGCTCCTCATCTGCCAGCGGTTTTTCCAGCGAGAGAGGGACTTGAACGTCGAGCTTGTCCAAGACAATCAAGGGAGTACCATCATCGGCTGTGCTTACCGAAACCAACTCCGTTGGAAGTAAGTAGACGCCGTCGTGACCTACGGATGGGAGTTTACGTTCTTCTCGAGAGAACGATAACTTGCCTGCTGTTGTCCTTTTCAGTTGGCCAAAAAACTCGTCCTCCGTGGTCGAGTGCCATGCGACTGCGTGATCGCAGGAGTCGCCGTCCAAATCGAGACCGTGGAGTACTGAAGCTGCCACGAGGTGTCCTTCCCGGCGGCGCGTCTCGGGCAGGCGATTCCACTCGAGAGCTTTCAGTGGATGGGGTTGACCGTCATCTCTGGCGGCTGCAAGCCTGCGGACTGCTGCCACGGCCTGATCCGCATCACACCAATGATCTTCGACTATCCGGCAAAACTCTTGGGCGTTGTGATTCTTCCGAGGTGAATCATCGAATTCCCAGGTAGTAGTGTTTTTTGGCTTTGGCAGTCCGGCACTGGCAAAGACGAGTCCAGGGATCTGGTTGTTTGACGGTAAGCTGGCAAGTTTTGTGCTGATGACCCGAGACAACTGCTCGCTGGAATGAAGAAGGTGCATCCACCAGCGGTCAACCCATGGCTTGTCCTTGTCGGCGGCCAGGCTAAATGCAAGTGCTGTGAACTTGTAGACATATGAGATTGCATTTGAGAGTAAATCGACCTCTTTGGTTTTCCTTGGGCCCTGGGAGTCGTGAACTGACAACATGACTGTCGCGACTGCTTCTGCGATGTCATCAAGCGATAGGATCGCGGCAGAAAATGTGTCCAATTGAATGGACGGTAGCCCAGTCTCTGAATTGAATAATGGTACGTAGACGTCCAGAGTACTGATCGAACTGAAGTCGCCGGCACGAGAGATGACGAGGCGGTTGTTCCCACGGTACTTCGCTGTCTCGTTAGAAGTAACCTCGACGACTCCCTCGTCATTTGGCGAACCGTCGAATTCATCTGGCCGGACTAGGAGTGCAAACGGCTTATCTTCGTCGGGTGCGTATTTCTGACGGGCTCTACAGGCTTCCCTGACAACATCAACAAAAAACTGCCTAGGGAAATCCCCGGGGAACCAAGCATGCCGTTTCCCCGTCACACTTTGGGCAAAGAGACGTCCCAGACCTTGAGCAAGGACGGAAGGCATTTGATGCTACCTCTTTAAAACCCGGGATTCACTTCAATCGCGTCGTCGGCATCATGGCTACTCTGACACATCCCCGCTGATTCCAGCGTGTAGATCAACGTCGCATGTGATGGGGTGAGACCGAGTTGGCGGAGTTTCCGTCTAACATCGCCAAGGCGAGTGGGCACACCGGGAGATGGGCAGGCAAGGCTAGCAATTACAACCGGCCATTCCGGAGATGGCTCAACGATAGAAAAACGTGGACCGCGCTTTGCGAGCATGCCGTAGTGGTCGGCGTGGATGCCTAGTGGTGCTCGGCAAAGAAGCGAGTAAGTAATGGTCTCAAGCGTGTTTTGGTGACGCCTTACAAATGGTTCCCGTAACGCCTTCTCTAACCCAGATTGCAACTCGTTGTCTCTGTCGTTGAGAACGCTACGACATTGAGTGATCCAGTCGACGAAGCTGCTAGGCGTGTCCGAATCGAGTTCTGCTAAGTGGTTACACTTGGTAATCATATCGTTTTTGAGAAATCTCATTGCGTTGAGGCCAATGCGTGTCGTGGATCTGATGTGACTGGCAACGTCACGAGTAGAAACTGGGCCGCGGTGTTTCCAGGTAAGCATCGGGCTTGATAGTGAAAACATCTTTCTTTTGACTGTCTCCGGTTCGAGTGACGAGTCGAGTAGCCCGTTGGCAAGCTCGCGGTAAAAGGTGGCTTCCCAGAGGTAGCACGCTCCAATCGCCGTTCTTAGAACGCAGGTAGCCCAGTCACACCATCTTCGTGTTGGTAACGCGTGTCTCCAGTCGTCGCTGGTCAATTTCTTCCAGGTGTCATGGAACCAGTGGAAGGGGGAGCTGGCTTTTGCTTGGTGAAACCAGGCAGGAGTGAGCGGTAAAATGTCGGTTTGTGGCGACGAGCTAGATGCATCATCATCATCTGGGTAAGGCTTTAACCCATGCTGGATTGTCGAATTGAGAGTCGCGAGAGTTCCATCTGGACTAAAGTGCTGGTTGGCCTTGTGCCACAACTGGGATGCGGTGTCTCCTGTACCGTTTCCTCCGAGGGAATAGAGCGAATCGATGATGAGGCTGAAATTGGGAGGTCGTTTTACTCCCAAAACGCCTCGTGCATTTTGAAGTAACGCGGCTTGAAACGTGATTGGTACAGCGGTTTTCCCAGCAGCATTGGGTTGCTGGATTCCTTCAATGGCATCGAGAATTGTCCGCGCTAATTCTGCAGCTCGCTCGCCGTGATCATGGTCCTGCAGCAAGCGTGACTTGACTTCTCGTAGCCAACGGTTCCAGGTCTCGTCGTCGTTTTCCTTCAGCTGCTTGTCAGGTCTCGTAATGGTCATGTGTTCGTGGGATTTCTTCAATTCGGCCACGCGCTCGAAGATGTACATGGCCGTTGGACTCTCTCCGGCAATCTTCCATGCTAAGGAAGACTGCAATAACTCCGGGTTCGGAGGATACTGTGGCCGATTTAGTTCTGGAAAAATCGGTAAGGTCATCTCGGGTGCCAATTGTTTTCGGGGAGAATGCTGGTCAATCGCTCTTGAAAACATGGAAATCGTTGAGCGTACGAATGCCATGTTTGGGTTGCTGGAGTTGTTGCGAGGCGGCGGCTCCTCGCGCCTCGCTCAAGAGTGACGCACGAATCCTCTCGACGCGTGGTGCCGTCCTGTGCGAGTTGTTGGTAAACCCAAGGTGACCACTCGAACAGCAGAGCGCGTCACGGCACAAGGAAAAATCAACGATGATTCCGTGCCTCGTGGTACCCTGACTGTTGTCTAGGCCGTGAAGGAATAACTCCAAGTTGTCACCCCGGACCTTAATCACGAAATCCCTGAAATCTCGGATCGGATATTCTGCGGCGATCGTCGCCTTGGATGACGAGGATATCGGAGTTGTTCGAGCGGCGAGCAGTGGAAGATAGACCCGGTCAGCCGCTGCCTGATCAGCAGATCCACCGGTAAGAAGGGTCTCTAGGCCCCGGCTGAAACGACGTGACGGTGACTGTTGCCGCCGGGCCGCCCGCCAGTTCTCTGTCCACTCTGACACAGTGTCAGCGAATGCGGGCTTTCCGAGAACTAGGCCATAGATCCGAAAAAGATATGACCCATACCACCGCTGGAGCATTCTCTTATCCGGATCCTTAGTCTCTTTGTCCCGAATCCGTTCTAAGATTACGTTTTCGAGCCGTGTGTCGAAGGCGTGCCACGCAAACTCTATTTGCGGTTGCCGATTGAACAAGTATTCGCTTGGTTTTTGGTTTTCGGAAAGACGTATCGACATCATTGCCTGGTGAACGTCTTCAGCCCAGTCACGGAGGGTGTCGAGTGCCGGATCAACTTCCTTTGGCCAGCGACTGGCGGATGGGAAATGCGGTTCAAATCGTGGCAACGAAACCCACTGTTTCAGGCTGGGGATTTCACCGCCGAAGAGACTCATGTGTGTCCGTTGCATCGCGGCTCCGACTAGGAAGAACAACTCGTCGTCGTATTGCTTGTCGGATTCTTTGTCATACCACGTTTCTGGCGGTACCCGGTCGTCGCCGAAGGAAACAAACTCGTCTCGCACGTACCCCGTTAGTGCTATACAGAAAAGTCCCCAGAGTTCTCGGTACGTGAAACGTTGTCCGGATACAATCTCGGCTGCACGGAAGATCTCGATTAGACTTTGACAAATCTCTTCGTTCCGTAGCATCGACAGATTCGCGAGTATCGGATCAGCAACTGCTTGGACCTCGATGTCGTTGAATTGCTCGATCAAGTCACGCAGTACCCGGAATGCCGGCGACTGTCGTCGTGCCTCGGTGCCCCGCCCAAATTCCAGAACGTCGTACCTTGCGATATCGGGTAAGTCGGTCTCTTCGTCCCAATGGATCGAGCGATCGTTTTCTTGTTGCAGCCGTGGCACCGGTTCGAAAAGTGATGCGTAGTCCATGTTTAGGAGGTGGATCCTGGCAACCACGGTGTCATCTTTAGCTAGCTCCGACACGGCGTAGTATCCCTCGTCTAACGACAGCACAGTCCCATCAGAATTCTTGATCATCTGCAACCGGGTGTGTTGGCCATCGTTTTCCTGCCCAGTGGAATTCGCAATTTCAGCCGTGATTAGCCAATTGAGCAACGAATCGATAGCTTTTGGCAAAACACTATTCGAATCGCTCTCTTTTAGTTCTTGCTGCTCACCGATCAGTATGCCGCGGTTTACACATGCCAGGACATCTTGTTTGGCATCGAGAGCTTCGGCGAGGTCCGCGCAAAGGGACGGGTGTTGTTTTGTCGTCTGGCTGTTGTCGTCTGGCGGAATTGTCGCATCATTGATCAGCCGAAACCGACGGTGTTTTGGTGACCGATAGAGGTACACTCTGCTGTGGTGTTCTTGAGGAGCTTGATCCAATTTGCAGTCCGATTTGGTGACTACGTAGTTTGCTAAGAAAGACTTGCCGTTTCCGGCGCCCCCAACCAAGAAGACCCACTCTGCGACTTTGTCCCGTGGACCCTCGCGAAGGTGTGACGCCAGTCGATCGCAGACGTCCATGGCACCGGCAGCAGCCGGGCCAGTAGGCCAAAATGGATGGATGTTGTCGTCAGGGGCGATCGCAACGTCCTTGCCGCCGAAGGACCGCTCTAATAAACGTGAAAACGGCCCGATGGGATCACGGGCTTGGTCGGCCACCGTAGGAGGTTCGTGGGGGGGGGCAACCGAATTGTCGTTGGAGCTCTCCGGCGGGGAGTCGATCATGTCATCCTCGAACTGTGTGCCAGTGTCGGCTGGTGTTTCGATGACTTGCGTGTCCACCGAGTCTCCACCATCTGCGTCAACAATTTCGTCTTGCTGGTCAGCCAGCGTCAAGGCGGTGCAGGTAAATATCCTCGTTTCACCGTCGTCCAACCTGACCTCGACAGTGCCGTTGTTCCAACACCAGCTGACAGTGCCATTGAGAACCCCGTCGTTCGAGGCCACTCGGTCGCCGGGAGAGAAAGGAGACCCGGGTTGTGGCGGGACCGAGGCTGGTGGATCTCCCTCGGCTTCAGCGTGGGTGGGCTCTCCAGATGTGGGAGTGTCGTCAGGAGTGCCCGGAACATAATCAGCGTCTACCGTGCCATCCGGACGGATGCCAGCTAGGCCGTGCTCCCAGATCTCGTTGCGTCGTTCCCAGATCTCCGGGATCAACCTGTTCATGTTCCCCCAGGGATACTGGCTGTCTCTCTGGAGGTTCCGGCACATGAGCAACTGTGCTTCGACGGACCGGGTTTTCCTGCACAGGAAATTGGCCAGTTGCTGGACCAAGGGATTGTGCTCGTGAATGCTGCTCTCGACGTGGGGAAACACAAGAACGACCCGCTCGAGTTCACATTCGGCCCAGGTGCCCTCTACCCACGGCGAGCTTTCGAGAGCGGCCACGGGATCCAAGCCTGGCTGAGATAAGTCTGTTTCTCTCCAGCGGTCATTTGCTGCCCCCTGGTTCTGCGATGCACCGACCAGGAAAGCCCGTACCTCACCCACCAACTCGAATAGCCGCGAGTCCGGTTCGAAGAGTTTGTTGACAGCGTAGACGAGCGATGAATCGATCCGCCGGTAGGCGGCCAACACGTCCATGGCCTTAATTGGTGCCCTGGTAGACGCAAGAATGCGGCGGACGACGTCGAGATCGAATGGTGGCGTTGCCATGCGGTGTCAACGAACTGGGCTTGTTGACTAGCTTGTCTTTTGTTTCGAGCTTTTTTTTTCGGAAAGGATTTTTGACAGGTGCCTTCCGATGGCCCTGGCCATCCACACCGGGACTGCGTTTCCGACTTGTGTGTACTGTGGAACTTCCCGGGTCAATTGTGCTGGATCGATTTCCCCGTTGTCATTCGTCGCATCGTAATCTCCGGCTCGTCGTCGACCACCGGTGGTCCGTTTGCCATCAAAGATATACCAGTCCGGAAAGGTTTGCAGGCGTGCACACTCGCGGACCGTGAGTGAGCGAGGCTGTTCGTAGTGAACGAAGTCGTCCGGCATAGAAGTGATCGTGATATTGGGATCTTTGCCGTTCCAGGTTTCAGGCAAACGACGTTGGCTGAACTTGTTTTCTTGTGCGACCCCTGCGGCTTTTGCGTTCATGTAACCGCCTTTCACGATTTTTTCGAATCGCTCGACGGTGTGACGCGTGTGCAAAGAGTGGACGTGATTAGCGACTGGAACATCCTGATCCAGTCGCCAAATTTTCCTGGCGTTTCGAAAGTGCTTGTCTTCCTCTGCTGTTTTTGGCGGGAGCATCTCATATCCCTTCTCTTCCAGGGATTGCACCAACTTGAGGGCGGCGGTTTCCCCTTCTGTCAGTTTCTCCTTCTTCTTGAGTTTCGCCCACTTTTCCCAGATTTTGTGGGGGACAAACCGAAAGTAGAAATTGTGGTTTTTGACTTTTTGTGTGAGTCGGGTGTACGTCGCCGGCTCGTTGAGGTGTGTCTTCCGCTTGTCCGGTGTTTTTAGGTCGCCCATTTGTCCAGCGTGGAACTGCAAGTAATCGTCATCGACGAGGTCTCCCAGGATCGTGGAGATATCTTGAGGATCTCGTCTCATCGCGGGAAAATTGGTGATCTGTGGATATCGCTCTTTGAACCACGCGGCCTTGTACTCGCTTGCGTTCTGGTTGGCTGGGAACATCGTTGTTTGCTTGCGAGGCCCATTATTTTTCTCGCGGTATTTTTCGGGGAGCTCTTTGAAGACATCGTTATTGATGCCGACCATAATCACGCGAGGCCGGTTTTGTGGTACGCCGAACTCACAAGCCCGGGTTAGCCTCCAAGAGAGCTCGTATCCGTTGTTGGTTTCTTCTTTGAACCGGGTAATGACGTCGTCAAAAACTTCCCCGGGCTCACTTGCTTCGTCACCTTTCCATCGAGCGTTCACGAGGCCCTGGACGTTCTCGAAAAGGAACATCTTTGGCTGGAGGTTGTCGACGATCTTGGCCATGTCGACGTACAGGTGATTTGTCGCAATATCTTGCTTCTCGAGGGCGGTAAAAGTCCGGCGATGACCGTATCGTGAAAACCCTTGGCACGGCGGGCCTCCGCAAACGAGGTCCAACTCGCCTTTTTTGAGGCCATGTCGTTCTAACAACGCCGCAGACTCCTTCTTCTTGGTAAGCTCCTTTGCGTCCCGGAAATAGTTGTCTTTGAGTTTTGGGAATTGTGGCCGGTTGAGGAGATACGTGTCTTTTGCTTCGGTGCTAATTTCCGAGAACGCGATTGGTTCGAAACCAGCGAACTCAAGCCCAAGCGACAATCCACCACAGCCAGCGAAAAGGTCAACAAATAATCTCTTGGCCACGCGGACCGCCTCCTTGTGTCCCGGTCTCAGCAACAGGGGTGCAACGCACACCCGATGAGGATTATCCGTTTTCCGGTGGCGAACTCAAGTGCTTGCTGCTGGACGGTTTCCTGGTGGAAATGTCACGACGATGTCGCATGGCAACAGAAACAACGGGCCCCCGGTTCCTTCTCGTAGGCGGTGTTCCTCGGTCGCTGGGCGGCTTGAGCGGTGGTACCAGGAGAATGGCCGGTCCTTTGGCTGGCGGAATCGCTCGGCGAGCAAGTACGTGCGGGTGGTGACCGAGGTGCTGGTGCAGCGGACTCGGGCCGAGACCGTGGACGGGATGCTGCGGGGGTTCCTGCGGCGGTTTCCCGGGTGGGCGGCACTGGATCGTGCAAGGGCCAGCACGCTGGAACGGGTGTTGAAACCGATCGGGCTTTACCGTCGTCGAGCCAAGTCGTTGAAGGGATTGGCGAAGTACGCCGCCAGCGTTCGCGGGCGATTCCCCGCCGACCGCGACCAGTTGGAACAGGTGACGGCCGTGGGACAATACGTGGCCAGTGCCATCTTGCTGTTCTGCCATGGACAACCCGAGCCGTTGCTCGACACCAACATGGCACGCGTCTTGGAGCGGTACTTTGGGCCGCGGCAGTTGGCAGATATTCGGCACGATCCGTACCTACAACAACTCTCGCGTCGCGTTGTCGCTGCCGGGGACCCGGTGGTCATCAACTGGGCGATCCTCGACCTGGGAGCCATGGTCTGCAAGCCGCGAAAACCAGAGTGCAACGCGTGCCCGTTGAAGCGTGGGTGCCAGTTTCGGAAACAACATCCTTCGGCATGACCGGGATTGCCCACTTGACTTGTCACGATGGGTGGCATAGAAGTGCCAGTGCGTTACGAGTGGTGTGACAGTCACACCCGGCAACCTGGTTTGGTCGCCAAGGT
>CEUS01059148.1_pt1 | contig 14463 bp, 13 predicted proteins | sample 427031 | NCBI WGS metagenome assembly CEUS01 (sample SAMEA2622837, study PRJEB7988) | marine metagenome | biome: marine biome (ENVO:00000447); feature: marine epipelagic mixed layer (ENVO:xxxxxxxxx); material: "saline water (ENVO:00002010), including plankton (ENVO:xxxxxxxx)" | depth 140 m | reverse complement strand
CTTCAGCTTATGACAGGAGGGAGTGGTCGTAGTGATCAACGAGTACAAGAGATGGGGGAATTTTCTAGATCACTCAAAGGGATGGCACGGGATATGGATGTTCCAGTTTTGGCTTGTTCTCAATTAAGTCGAGCTCCTGAACAGAGGCCATCACATAGGCCGCTCCTATCAGATCTTAGGGAGAGTGGTAGCATCGAACAGGATGCTGACGTTGTCGCATTTATTTACCGGGAAGACGTATATACTGATGAAACCGAATGGGAGAAACGCAATCCTGAAAAACCATATCCTCGAAATATAGCTGAGATAATAGTAGCTAAACACCGTAATGGCCCGACCGGTAGCGTCCCCTTGTTCTTTCGTAATGACGTAGTTAAATTTGAAAGCCTGCAACAGAATGTAGGTACGAGGGAGTTAGTTTAGACATGGGGTTTGAGGGATTTCCTAGAAAAATGAGATATACTCCTGTCCCAAATCAAATATTTGGTCCTTTGTTGGAAGGTATGGATGATCTAGCTGAAATAAAGTGCGTACTTCGGTTTTTATGGCTAATGAATCAGAAAAAAGGGTTTCCTAGATCGATATCTAGACAAGAATTGTTTTCTGACCCTATTCTGATTAGTGCGGTTAGAGGAACATCAGATACACCGAATATTGCAATTGGTGAAGCTCTACAAAAAGCGGTTGATCATGGCATATTAATAGCCGCTGATATAAACGAAGGGAATTCTGATGACTCCATATATTTACTCAACACAGATTCTGAACGTAGGTTTATAGGTGAGGTTAAATCTGTATCTTCTAAATCCATGTTAAAAACTGAGTTGAATTCTATGCCGGTTTCTAGGCCAAATATATTTTCACTATACGAAGATAATATAGGGATGCTAAATTCAATTATTTCTGATGAACTAAAAGAAGCAGAGGAACTGTACCCGCAAGAATGGATAGAAGATGCATTTAGAGAATCAGTTGTTCAGAATAAACGAAGTTGGAGGTACGTATGTGCAATTTTAGAGAGATGGGAGAACGAAGGTAAGAGTGATGGAAGAACTGGGAGATATTCTAAAACGGATGGCCGTGAGAGATACCTCGGAGAATAACCCTTACGCTTCTCGGCCTAGCCCCACTGACCATGTCGATATACATGAACCCTGTGGTGGTCGAGGGTGGTTTACAACAGATGTGCCAGTAGGTGACCCAGATTTTGGACGCGTAATCACATGTGATTGCCAATCTCAAGTCGTTGAAAATGAACGCTTCGATAAATTATTACGCTATAGCAATCTTCAACATCTAGCCAGATTTACATTTGAATCAATAACCACTGAGGGTTTGATTGAGGATTTAGCTAATACAAATCTATTTTCAAAAGCATACAAAGAGGCTGTAAGGTATTCAGAAGACCCAAAAGGGTGGCTAGTTTTTTGCGGTCCACACGGGAGTGGAAAGACTCATCTGGCAGCGGCTATAGGAAACCAATGCATACGAAAAGGGCGAGTTGTGTTTTTCACACATGTCCCAGATCTTATGGATCATTTACGGTCAGCATTTAGTCCCACCAGTGACGTTGCTTATAGTGAATTGTTTGACCAGGTTAAATCTACTCCATTACTCATATTAGATGGTCTAGCATCTCAAAGTGTGACTCCATGGGCTGAAGAAAAGCTCCACCAAATTCTTAATCACAGAATAAATGCAGAACTTCCTACCGTGATAACTCTTTCAGGAGCACCTGAAGAATTGGATCCGTATTTGGCTAGTAGGTTGAATGATTCTAAAGTAAGCAAAGTGATTCAGTTTCAAGGTCCTGAACACAGTAGGAATTTGGCTATTGGACAGGTCCCGCAACGATTACTTGATCAAATGACCTTCGATACCTTTGATACTCGCGGAAACAATCCAAATAGATCACAACAATCTAGTCTTGAATTCGCATACAAATTTGCCAAAAGGTATGCTGATGACCCTGATGGATGGATTACAATTTTTGGTGGTACAGGTGTTGGTAAAACTCATTTAGCAATCGCAATTGCTGCCCATAGGATGAAGGAACAACATTCAGTAACCTTCGTATTAGTAGCTGATTTGCTGGACCATTTGAGGTCAGCTTACGGTATGAACTCATCAGTTTCATACGATGAGCGTTTTGACGAAATTAAAGATGCCCCATTACTCATTTTGGATGACTTAGGTAAACAACGTAGTAGTTCATGGGCGGACGAAAAATTACACCAACTTATTGTCCATAGACATAACTTGCGATTACCGACCGTTATTACTACTATGGTGGATGCTACACGACCGGAAGGCCCTATTAGCTCTCGTATTCAAGATCCCTCTGTAGGAGAACTGATATACCTTGATGCACCGGATTATAGAAATAAGGGACGCATTCCATCACAGTCCAAAAAGACTCGGTCAAAATAGGTTTAATTAATGAATAACTCTATAATCGATACAAAACCTACTATCCTCAGTTCTGATGTTCTTATTATTGGGGGTGGAGGAGCTGCCTGTAGAGCAGCAATAGAAGCCTATGACCAAGGTGCTTCTGTACAAATGATTGTAAAAGGAAATTTCGGGAACAGTGGGTGTACTCTTTACGTAGGTACCAGTGCAGCTGTTGGTCCGTGGGCTATGGATGAAGATTCCAATGATATCTCCTTAAAAGATTTAGTTTCCTATGGTGGGTTTCTAGCTAACCAAGATCTGGCCCGTATCCTTATCGATGAAACCCTAGATAGAGTGACAGAGATGGCCGACTGGGGGATAGAATTTTTAAGAGACGAAAATGGAGATATAATCCCACATAAATCTGCCGAACATACTTATCCTAGAAACTTTACATTTACATCTAGTCGTTCATCCAATCATGAATATGGGTCTCCCCCCGGTATAGCAATGATGGATGTTTTAATTGAGCAAGTAAGGGCTAGAGAAATATCTGTTTTAGATAACGTTGCCTTGGTAGATTTGACTTGTATAGATGGGAAAGTGATAGGTGCATTAGGTATTGATATACAAAGTGGAACATATATAACACTTCGGTCTAAGGCAACTGTTTTAGCAACTGGTACTTACAGCCAGATTTTTTCACCAACTACGGTTTCTGTGGGTGAAACGGGTGACGGACACTCAGCGGCATTCACCTCAGGAGCGGATCTTATTGATATGGAATGTTCACAGTTTGTCGCTTCTACTACTAGTCATCTTCTTGGGGCTACCTTTATCAATGCACGCGGTGAGGCATTTGTAGAAAACTATGGCACTAATGTTTCCCCTGATGTAGCAAAAGAGGACTTAGTGTACGCGATCGCTAAAGAGATGAAAGCAGGTGGGGCTACTAAACGAGGAACCCTTTTTCTTGACCTAAGAGAGCCATTAAGAGATGAAGCAGTAGCTTCCAATTTTTTGAAACACTTTCGGCAACGAATGAAGTATGACCCAGTTTCAGCAATAAATAAGGACATTGATCCGAGAACTACTTTAGTTGAGACAAGTCCTGCTGCTCATACCACTATTGGTGGTATTCGTATCAATAGTCGTTGCGAAACCAATATTTCTGGTTTATACGCGGCCGGTTCTGTCGCCGGCGGAATATATGGTTTAGCTAGGCCAGAAGGATACACATCAATGATCACACTCGTTTTTGGTAGAAGGGCTGGAGTGTTCGCCTCTAACTATGCTAATCATCAGAACGATCAGATAGTTGACACTAGTCTGGAGTCAGAATTAGTCCGTCAATCCAAATCTTTAGTCAGTAATAAAAGCGGATCTAATCCTGACCATGTAAAGGCCTCTGTCAGAAACGTATTACGTGAATTTGGTTGGGTTATTAAAGATGAAGCAGGTCTTAAAAAAGGCTTAGAGGAAATACGAAAAATAAGTGATGCAAACTCCACATTTATGGGTTCCTCAGGTAAAGAGATAGTCAATAGCTTTGAAGCAAAGAACATGTTGCTTACAGCAGAACTGTTATTATTAGGTAGCCTGGACCGGAAGGAATCTAGAGGTGCCTTTTTTCGCGATGATTATCCATCCACGGACGACGATAATTATTTATGTAACATTGTTTACAAAAGAGATAACGGTACCATAACGCTTGAACATAACGTGCCAGACTTTAAGCATGTTACGCCATATATATAATGGCATAACCGTCATAGTTCATTATGTGCCCACATAAGTAATTCTTCTGTCTCCTTCCAGCCAACACAGGCATCAGTTATTGATACTCCATATTTGAGGTTAGATGGGTCAGAACCTAAATTCTGGCTCCCTGGTAAAAGATTACTTTCAATCATGCATCCCAAAATACCCTTTTGTCCATTGATTTTTTGCTTAACAACGTCACGGAAAACAGGGGGCTGTTTTGTATGGTCTTTATTCGAGTTACCGTGACTGCAGTCAACAATTAAATTTGATCTGACTCCAGATTCATCAAGTTGTGAAAGTGCATCATCGATTGATTTCTTGTCATAGTTTGGACCATTCCTACCACCTCTTAGCACCATATGACTATATGGATTTCCAGTGGTTCGTACCATACATGATTGTCCATTTTCGCCAATTCCAAGAAAACCGTGGGAAGACATAGAGGAGACTATTGCATCTACAGCGACTTGGGTGCTTCCATCGGTCGCATTTTTGAAACCAACCGGCATACTAAGACCGCTTGCCATTTGCCTATGAGTCTGGCTCTCGGTAGTACGAGCTCCTATAGCAGCCCAAGATACTAGGTCTGCTATGTACTGAGGAACAATTGGATCTAAGAATTCAGTACAGGCATATAATCCTATAGATCCAATCTCAAGTAATAACTTCCTTGCGCGATTCAACCCATCAGAAATGTCAAATGTATCATCTAGATTAGGGTCGTACACAAGACCTTTCCAACCCACGGTTGTTCGTGGTTTTTCAAAATATACCCTCATAGCTATTAGGAGACGGTCATCTAATCGTTTAGCCAAATCGTGTAGTTTTTCCGCGTATTCTAGTGCGGCACTTTCATCATGTATAGAGCATGGCCCTACGATAACTAGGAGTCTCTGATCTAAACCCTGGATTAATTGTTCAAGTTGGTATCTACCTTCTAACACCGTGTTCTCTACTGAGGTACTGGCAGGTAGTTTTTTTACGAACTCAGATGGTGAATCAAGCGGTTGCATGCTTTCTACCCTAATGTTCCGAGTTGTTGTCTTTTCCATCGATGAATCCTCCCTTGCAAAGTGCTCTCGTTATGAATAGTTAATTGACAAAAAAAATCCCAACCATTTTGCCGGTTGGGATTTACTTTTAGGTTGATTACGATGTTCAGATTTCACACACGTTCCCTAGACCGACACTCTGGGTTCGAATAAAGGTGCAATAAAGGTACGAATCTATGGGACTAAATAAGTTGTTCACGGTACTAGGATATGCTCCATACGTTAAGTGTGTCAAGATACGAATAGGGTTATGTAATCGATTTAACAAAACATGTAAAATAAATCATGTTAATATTGTTATCGCATACTTGGTAGCGCGTACGGGATTCGAACCCGTGATCTCCGCCTTGAGAGGGCGGTGTCCTTGGCCGCTAGACGAACGCGCCGTGATACCAAAGCTATGTGGCTGGGGATAGAGGACTCGAACCTCTACTTACAGATCCAGAGTCTGTCGTCCTACCATTAGACGAATCCCCAACTAGATACGATTTTAACAGGCAAAAGAGAACCAGTTCAAGTTATTCACATTTAACACGATGGGTTTTTGCGTGTTTGTTAGGTTTCTAGAGGTTATGTAGTCAGTAATGACTACAATTTTTCTACACCAATCCTATCGCGGATCAATTATGGAAATTATTCTAAACAAATGTTTGAATCAAATGGTATAGCCTATAGCTTGTATTGCACCTGAATACGGATCTAATTCTCCTGATTCAACTTTAGAAATCAAATCGTCTTCGTGTTCGGATATATTTCCTATGCTGCGAATCTTAGAGTCTATTAATTCTTGTATAACCTTATTGAATTCGATCAAATTCCTTTCCCGTCTTTTTTTTACTAGGTTATCTGTATCTACTAACGCTTTCCTGTGATTTTCTATAGCGATATATACGTCGTCTATACCTTTACAACGATTAGCTTCTGTGAGTAATACGGGTGGTTCCCACCAATTAGATGATCGTGTGGTAGGCCCATCTTCCTTGATTGAATTCACAATTCTATTGGCACCTGTTCTATCCGCCTTATTTACTATTAATATGTCACCAATTTCTAATAGACCTGCTTTAAGGATTTGCACATTATCCCCTGCCTCGGGAACCAGGGTTACGATCACAGTATCCGAGAGATCTGCTATCTGTAATTGGGTTTGTCCGGCGCCTACGGATTCTATAATAATGTAATCGAACCCGAACGATTTAAGTATTCGTACTGCTGCGCTAGTTACATTCGATATACCTCCTTTATCGCCTCGTGTTGCCATGCTCCGAATAAATACATTCGGATCCATTACATGGTCACTCATTCGTATTCTGTCGCCCAGTATAGCCCCGTATGTGAAGTTACTACTAGGATCGACTGCAATTACACCCACAGAATTATTTTGGGATGTGAGAATAGATATGAGGCAATCTACGATCGTACTTTTACCAGCTCCTGGCGGTCCCGTTATACCTATGCAATATGAATGTTCAGCTTTGTCTGTATTTAGTTGAGTTAGAATTTTGGATACTGTCGTATGATCGTGATCAATTAGTGATATTAGTTTTGAAAGAGATCTCCTGTCACCTTCAAGCATCGATGTAATCAATACGGAGATTTCACTATGTGAAGTAGTTTCATTCATCATAGCAATCCCTTTAATCAGGATCGATCTAGTAATTTAATTAGATTTGCCATCTCGACAGCAACCTCACCAGCATTGTAGCCAGTATTACCATGGTCTTTGTAATTTTGTTGTGATTTATCTACCACTCTAGGTTTAGTACTGTGACCAGTGGAGTTGCCACCTGCTCTTTCAAGAGCCTGTTCAAAGGTATCAGTAGTCAAAACCCCAAAGATTATAGGGATTTGCGTGGATATTGATATTTCAGAAATGCCCCTCGCTGTTTCAGTAGATATATAATGGTAGTGGTCAGTTTCTCCCTTAATTACGGCTCCGAGGCATATAACTGAATCGTAGTTGTGACTAGTTGCGAGCTTTTGTGCTGCTAAGGGTATCTCGAAGGAACCTGGTACCCATACTACTGTCACGTCCTTGTCTCGAACTCCTGATTCACAAAGCGCTTCCTTGGTTCCTTGTAAAAGTTTGGACGTGATATCAAGATTGAATCTGGATACAACAACAGCAATTTTCAACCCATTACCAGATAATTCACCTGTGAACTCAGTTATCAATCTAATTTCTCCGTCCCTTTTGGAGAATCATCTAAGATATGTCCTAAACGGTCACGCTTAGTTTCCAAATAGTCGGAATTTTCAGTGTTCGGTGTTGTTAATATAGGGACTCTTCCAACAAGATCAAGACCAAAACTATCTAGACCAACAACTTTTCTGGGATTGTTAGTCAATAGATTCATTTTAACTACGCCTAAATCAGAAAGGATCTGAGCTCCTACCCCGTAATGTCTTACGTCAGGAGCGAATCCCAAATGGATATTCGCATCAACGGTATCCAATCCTCCATCTTGGAGATGATAGGCCTTGAGCTTATTATGAATTCCTATACCCCTACCCTCTTGACGCATATATAAAAAAATCCCACGTCCTTCTTGTGCTATAGCTTTTAGTGATAATTCAAGTTGTTCTCCACAATCACACCTAATACTTCCAAAGACATCACTGGTTAAACATTCACTATGTACTCTTACCAAGGTAGGATTATTAGGGCTAATCTCCCCCATTACGAATGCGACGTGTTCATCTCTATCAACAGTACTTCGATATGAAACGGCTATAAATTCGCCGTGATTTGTGGGGATTCTAGCTTCGGCTACCCTTTCTATGATTATTTCGTGAGTTCTACGATAGGATATAATATCTTCTATGGTTACTGTTCCAATAGAGTGCTCCTCAGAAAGTTTCTCTAAATGTTCCATTTGGGCCATTGTTCCATCTTCAGCCATCACTTCACACAATACGCCAGCAGGGTAGCATCCGGCCATTCGAGACAGATCTAATGCCGCTTCTGTATGGCCTGCTCTAACAAGAACACCACCTTCGGCATATCTTAATGGAAATAAATGGCCAGGTCGTGCTAAGTGCTCTGGTTCCGTTTGTGGGTCAATTAACGTCTTTATAGTCGTTGCCCTATCTGCGGCTGAAATTCCCGTAGTAGTCCCTTCTAGAGCATCGACTGAAATTGTAAAAGCCGTTGATAGCCTTGACGTGTTATCTTGTACCATCATGGGTAGACGTAGGGTTTTTAATCTTTCTGGAGTCATGGATATACATATGAGACCTCTTCCGTGCTTCGCCATAAAGTTAATTGAGTCTGGAGTAACTTTATCTGCAGCCATGACTAAATCACCTTCGTTTTCACGGTCGTAGTCATCTACTACAATGACCATGCCTCCATCATTCATTACTTTTATGGCCTGTTCGGCAGATATTTTAGGCATTAGATAATCCTTGAAAGTGCTATTAAAAGCCTATGCATTGCGCACGCTTAATTGGAACTCAACGTATTTAGAGAGGATGTCTACTTCTATGTTTACTATTTCGTCTTCTTTTTTGGAACCAAGAACTGTTTGGGAAAGTGTATAGGGTATTAAAGTTATAGTAAAAGAATCCGTATCACAGTCTACAACTGTCAAGCTGGTACCGTCTATAGCTATGAATCCCTTTGGAACTATATATTTCATAATTGAATGAGGGGGTCTTATAGTCACAAGTAACGCGTCTGATCCATCAGGGGATACTTTGTCAATTTTGGCAGTATCATCGATATGCCCTTGAACGATGTGCCCATCTAGTCTACCTGATGCGAGTACTGGACGCTCAAGATTAACGGCATCTCCAGAATGTAGTAGACCTAAATTGGTTTTTCTAAGAGTTTCAGGAACTACTTGCGTTTCAAATAGATTTTCACCGAATCCAGTAATTGTTAGACACACTCCATTAACAGAGATACTCCCTCCGAGAGAAAGATCAGAAATGATAGTGGACCCACCTATTCCTAAATCAACGACTCCGGACGCGTGTTCCTGTACTTTATTAATCGTACCAATTTCTTCTACAATGCCCGTGAACATACTATTTATATATTAGCAATATCCAATAATTGCCATATCTCTCCCAAATCGTTTCCATTGGACCCTTTGTAGTTTTAATGATTCAAGCATTTCATCAACGCCTACTCCTGCTACGGGAGACGGGGAATTTGATCCACCAATTATAGTTGGGGCTATGAATGCGATAACTTTATCTACAAGGTTAAGGTCAAACAGGCTACCCATTACAGTTGGTCCACTTTCTACAAATATGCTTGTAATGTTCTGTTCAAGACCAAGTGTCTGAATGGTTTTATAGATGTCTACATTCCCCTGAGGTGATTCTGAAATGATGGTTTTGACTCCTAGTTGTTTAAGATACTCCATTTTTAATGGATCTATTCTGGAGCAAGCCAGAATAGATTCGCCGGGTTCTTTAAGCAATCTTGAAGTTTCCGGGATTCTAGCATTAGTATCAATTACTACACGTACAGGTTGCTTGGCTCGTGGGTTGCCACGTTCATTTCTAGCAGTTAGTAGTGGGTCATCCGCTATAACTGTATTGATACCAGTTAGGATAGCATCCGACTGTGATCGAATTGTATGTGTGTACCATCTAGACCTTTCATTGCTAATCCACTTAGAATCACCCGATGATGTTGCGACCTTACCATCTAAGCTCATTGCAAACTTAGCAGTTACAAATGGCATTTTAGAGGTGATGAATTTCGTATATGCTTCTATGATTTTCATTCCCTGTTCGTTTTCTTCACCTACTACGACTTTGACATCAGCATCACGTAGTTTTTGAATACCCTTACCAAAAACCATAGGATTAGGATCGGTAGTTGATATACGGACCTCTTTGATCCCTGATTCTATTATGTAATCAGTGCATGGGGGTGTTTTGCCGAAATGAACACAAGGTTCAAGGGTTGTGTAGAGTACTCCACCTTCTGCGAAACTACCAGCTGCTTTGAGAGCTACGATTTCTGCATGGTTACCGCCCGGTGGTTGTGTTCTTCCCTCTCCTTTAACAACACCCTCATTGACAACAAGAGATCCTACCGCTGGGTTTGGGTGGACTGATCCGAGTGCTCTTCTTGCTAGCCTAAGCGCTCGACGCATGTGATTCATGGTTTTGGTGTTCCATCTGGCCCAAAAAATGATGTCTGATTGATTGTGTTCTGTGCAGTCGACGTTGGCTTGTAATCAATGATACCCGTAATTTCATATAGTTTTACACGGTTAGCATTGTTGGGTTCATGTCTTCCATAAACCCATTCTTCAAGTGTTTTTACCGGTACACCAATGTCTTTAGCCAAGTTTGATAAATTTCCTTGGTACACACTAGATGCTAACCATTCACGTAGTTGGGTTGGATGATCCGGGTATGCTTTAGGATTGTTCGCACTATTTTGCGCATTTAAATTTATTCTAGATGCTGTTGGACCAACTTGTCCCTGGTATTTACTGCCTAGGTCGGGACTTCCATAGGGAGAGATTGCCGGCGTCGATAGCCTAAGAAATGATATCTGACTTATCTTCATACCGTAATACAATGTAATTTCTGCACCAGCTACGTTACTTATTTCTAGGGTGATTTGTCCGTTCCATCCAGGATCAATATATCCAGCAGTTGAATGTATTAGTAACCCCAATCTACCGAGGGAACTTTTTCCTTCTAATCTAGCCACTATGTCATCTGCTAGCTGTATCCTTTCAATAGTACTTGCAAGGACAAATTGGTTTGGTTTAAGTATGTACGGGGCTGGATCAGGTATTTCTACAGGTTCAGTTAGATCGTCGAGGGGTTCCCTGACGTCAATATACGAATACCGTTCCGGGTGAAATTCTAGAATTTGTTTATCAAGTCTCAAATCTACACTTGCTGGTTGAATACACCCATCGCCGAGTGGATCTATGGATATCCGCTCATTCAAGATTTCTTGCTGAATTGTATGGTCGCTTAGAACCATTTCCTACTCCTTATCCAAACAATATCACAGATCTCAACCGATACAATGACAGGTAAATTTTAGCAATAGGTTTAAATGCATGCAATGGCTACACAATGAAAATAATAAAATAGAGATTCCCATTCTCTATTTTACTGGTAGAATGTTACATCATGTCGAATTAAATCAGGAGGAATTATGTCTCTTCAAATTGGGGAAAAGGCCCCTGCTTTTTGTCTGCCATCCTCTACGGGAGATGAGGTGTCTCTAAGCAGCCTTTCCGGCAAGAAGGTCGTGCTATTCTTCTATCCGAAAGATGACACCCCGGGATGTGTCAAAGAGGCGTGCGGATTCAGGGATTCTATCGATGGATTTAATGAACAAGATATATCTCTGTTCGGAGTCAGCGCGGATGGTCTTGAATCTCATGACAAGTTCATTTCCAAGTATTCACTAAATTTCCCATTACTTTCAGATGAAGAAAAAGTTATGTCGTCCACGTATGGAGCTTGGGGAGAAAAAGTTTCTTACGGGAAAAAATCTATCGGTATGAAAAGAATGACATTTCTCATCAACGAAAGTGGGGTATTAGTTAAAATATGGAAGAATGTTTCACCTGAAGGACATGCAGAAGAGGTACTCCATGTAATTAGCGAGTTGTAGTCTAATCATTCCTTACTATTCATTTTTTGTAATGCCTCTACAGGGTACTCATCTTTCCATGCATTGAGTCCACCGTCCAAAACTACAGCATCAATACCCTTAGATCTAAGTAGCTGTGCTGCTCTAGCACTAGTGGCTTCGTTTCTACAAGTACAGTAAGTAGCAATAAGTCGGTGGCCTGGTAGGTCCTGAATCCATTCAAATACTTGATCTGGTAGAACCCTGACACTCTTAGGTATTTGGTAACCTTCTCTCTCATAACTCGATCTGGTTCTGACATCGAGGATCAATGGAGGTGGTATTTCTTGCATCATTTGATGTAGTTCTTTCGGCTTTATCACCCGAACATCTATTTCGTTGTGGCCAAATAGTCCTGCAGCAGTGCTCTCCAGATCTTCTTCTAAGGTTTCCAGAGATGCTCTACGTCCGTACCATCTACTTATTGGGCTTGCAGAAGCTCCGTGAACAATTACGGACACTAGAATTACAATCCCAACTACAGCAAATAGGTACTCGGATTGAGGTATATTGGCTTGGACTACTAAGAGTGCCAAAAGAAGAGAATTTAGTCCTCTGGGTCCGAACCAGCTAATGAACGATCTGGCCTCCCAACTGATTCGGGCTCTGGATAATACTATAGCTATTACGGAAGGACGTAGTACAAAAATTATCAGACAGGCGGTGGCTATTACAGGTAGTATTTCCACGCTTTCTATCACGTTTGATAGAACGACCCCAAATAAAACAAAGGCTGACATCATTGCTATCTCAGACGTAACCTCCCCATATTCTAGGAATGAATCACATAAAGTCTGATTCAAGAAAACTACAGCTAAGCCAGAGGCGAAAGCTGCTAAGAACCCATCTCCGCCTGCAACTGTGGCCATAGAGTATGAAGCTAAGACAATTCCTATACCATATAACGCTTGGTATTCTCGCCTCACACCTATGTTTTCATCCATTTTCGCCATTAACCATGATCCGACACTTCCAATTAGTACGCCTATTCCTGGACCTAGTATCATGAGTTTTATAATAAATATTACCCAAGCCACAGGGCCGCTAGTATCACCTAGGGCAATCGTAATTAGTATAAGTATTACTGGAAGGACAACTATGTCGTTCATTCCGGCCTCTATTCGAAGAATTTGCCTCACAGATCTAGGGATACGATGATCACGGACTATTTCTCTTAGTACGACGGGATCGGTAGATGCCAACATCGCTCCACCAGCTAAAGCCAAAAGCCAACCAAAATCCATGAACAGCATCAGAGGTAAGGATCCAATTATTATGATTAAGGTGGTACCAGGGCCTAGAACTAAAACGGGAATGACCCAGCGTCGTCCTAATTCAGTTAGTTGAAGTTTTGTGGCATCTAAAAATAGCACTAGAGATAAAGTTAGTGTGGCTACAATTTCAATGACTGGATCGGTTAATTCGATGTCTATTATGGAAAAACCACGATTACCTATCAGGAATCCAAAGCTCAGGAACATTAATGGAAATGATATAGGCGAACGTTCCACTATGCCGGATGCAAGAGCGGTTACTAAAAGTACGACTGATATAATAGCGAATGCTATAATGAAATCTGGCAACATCGCTATAATATTACCCTATACCAACTTCGTTTCATTCTGGCCAGGTTCCACCTGATTCGCTTGCACATATCATTCTATCTAGAATTTTTGATATCTTCTCAGTAGCTATACCAATAAGAGCTAGTCCATTTTCCGGATTAGAGCATAGGGCCTGCTCTTGTCTAGTTCTATCGGTAATATTTTCGTTTCCGTCGCCGTAATAAGGTTTTCCAAAGTGTCGTATATAGAATTTGGCGAAGGAAGCGTCAGCTTCTTTGTCATAATCTAACTTAGCATCATCATACTCATTCATATTCACTGATCTTACCCTTTCAGGCCATGCTGCTTGGACGACAGAGGTTTCAAATTCTGCAGCATGATTCACACCAGCTCGATACTTCTTATGGGTTGGTACATATTGATTAAGGTCTTCGTCAGATAACACTTGCCAGTAAGATACTAGATCAAGCGTTATACCAAGATCAGTCCTCCAGTTAGATAACATATCCTGAATAGGAGCGTGGTTACCAGCATGACCATTTACGACTAGGATTGTGTTGATACCGTGTGCAGTTAGGCTTTCTAAAACATCAAATACGTATGCTTGAAAAGTCTCTTTACGTAAAGTCAATGTGCCCTTTCGTCCCATGTGATATGGCGCATAGCCGACAGGACAAGGGGTTGATACGATTGCATTAGGGTAACTTCGTAGAGCAACTTGCTGAGAAATCATGGTTGCCATAGCAAAATCAGTACAAAGGGCTAGATGTTCATTATGCTGTTCCGTTGATCCAGTAGGCAGAATTGCTGCTTTTATCGATCCTTTTTCTAAAGACTCACGGACCTCCTTTCGTGTTAATTCCCAGAGAAGCACCTTGTCAGGGTTTACGTATTTATCTGCATTATGAAATAAATGTTTAGACTTAATCATTCGATGTTCCCCTTGCAGTGAAGATTTAATGCACCTACCTAGAATCTATACCAAAATCGTGATGTAGTCTACTTGTGACCTATGGAGATACGGTGCTACAATTGGTGCATTAATTGATCCCTATTTATA
>CEUS01275306.1_pt1 | contig 14481 bp, 11 predicted proteins | sample 427031 | NCBI WGS metagenome assembly CEUS01 (sample SAMEA2622837, study PRJEB7988) | marine metagenome | biome: marine biome (ENVO:00000447); feature: marine epipelagic mixed layer (ENVO:xxxxxxxxx); material: "saline water (ENVO:00002010), including plankton (ENVO:xxxxxxxx)" | depth 140 m | reverse complement strand
AAACTAAACATACCCTATTCGGCTTCACTAAAGAAATTTACTGATTATTATAGTATTGAAAATATATTACCCAGTACTATAAGCAAATTTGATATTCAGGAATTAAAGAAAAGAAAAGTTGGATTTGAGTTATCAAATTACGATGTTATTTTGATTCTTAGAGATCCCTTCAATCTAATCGCTAGCCGGCTACAAAATCAAAGAAAAAATAAATCCTATGTATTAGAAGTTCCTGAACTTTGGAAGAAATATGCCCAAGAGTTTTTAGGACAAACGAATTATCTAAGTAAGTTTCCAAAAATAATTAATATAAATTATAACCATTGGTTTTCATCTATAGAATATCGACGTAGTATATCTAATCAATTGGGTTTAAAGTTCACTGATAAGGGGTTAAATATTGTAAGTAAGTATGGCTCTGGTAGTTCGTTTGAAAAATTAGATTTGGATGGTAAAGCTCAAAATATGGAAGTTTTATATCGTTGGGATACTTTTAAAAACGATGAGAAATATTTATCAATGTTTCAGGATAACGAACTTCTAGATTTACATGAAGAAATTTTTGGTGAAACACCTATTGCTAGGGATAAAATATTTCAAGCCTCTAGTAATGCGAAAGAATATTTACCTGATGTTAATGCTGAAAAAAATGAAATATATAGACGATTTTCTCAGATGAATTACCATTTTAAAGAGATCTTTAGAACATTGCTAAAAGGAGTGTAAAATGATATTGGAAAATTATATTAAATAACCTCAACTAAAAATTATAACCCTCATCCTTCGAGCAACAAGCCATCGTGGTATTACATAGATCCGGAGATTCTTGAGCTCGAGTACGAGTTGAAAAAATACTCACAAAGTTGCCGGTTTCGTATTTCAGAAAATTCCCAAAAACAATATGCTGAGCATTGCAAATTACTTGAAAGTGAGACAGGCAGATTTCTTGATGTCAGTGTTGCTGATTTTGGTGGGTTCAAATTGGTGTTATGTGATGCTGAAATGTTCAGCTCTTATTCGCAATTTATACGGTCACAATCCAATACTCCGATAATGTCTATCGGGTTTTGCAACGGAATGATTGGCTATGTTCCAGACAAGAGGGCGATTGTCCAAGGGGGTTACGAGCCTCGTAGGAGCCTCCCGATCTATGGTCAGCCTTATCCATATTCCGAAGGAATCGAAAAGACAATAAAAACCAAGCTCAGGACTCTAATAAACCCGAGTTGCTAACAGATGTATATTCGCCGACTTATGAGTCTTGGTCGCAGGGGAAAGGTGTTTCAATTGTTGTTGCCCAAGTTCCTGAAGTCCCTTACCTACCGCTTAAAAGGTTATCAAATTGACAAGGAAGCAATTCTTGGTTTTGGGTCTGGAGTATAGGCAGCATTAACGCCCCTTTATGCCACAACCTACTATCAACACTTGGCGCTTCTAATAGTGGAGCGCGGTTAAGCTCCACCATCAATCACTATAAATAGGCTAGCTCTTACGTTTACTATAAATTGTCCACCATTATGATTACGCCTCGTGCGTTTCTGAACTCATCAGTAACGGAACCGATTCAAGTTGGGATAGTTCAAACGTGGTGGACATATCCAAGTTTTCTGGTCACAAGGACTTGAAGCCTACGATGAGGCACCTCCATGCATCGCCTGAGCGACTACGTCGGGTAGTGATGGGTCTGCCTAGTGTGGTGTAGCTAGGTCACGAGTAGGTCACGTTGCAAATTTGAGATTGGAATGGAACAGCGTAAAGCGTTGTTATTGCAGGTTGTAATCTGTGGCTGGTTGATAGGACAAATGGATTATGAGTTCACTGCTCTAACCAACTGAGCTACAGGCCCAACGTAGATTTTGGTCTTAAAAACGGCGAAATATTAACATATTGACTCTGGATGGCTCACGGCTGTTCCGCCATTAAACGACTTAGAACTATTTAAAGCTACAAGTAAGTGTCACGTATTCGTCACGTCAGATAAGATGCTCCTTCATCTATGGCTCTCTATATAGGAGAGTTAGAATGGTTGTTTATATGTTCTTAGAGCCAGAAAAAACAAACCCATTTTTTGTTTTAGCACTCATTAGCATTTGCCTTATTGGCGCTCTTGGGACCTGGTTTTCAGCAACGGTAATTCTCCCGGAGCTAACGGTCCGCACCCAGCTTGGAGAAAGCCAGCAAGTCTGGCTTACTAACGCAGTACAACTAGGATTTGTTCTTGGGGCAATTTTATTAGCCTTTTTTAATCTTTCCGACAGTATGTCTTTAACCGTGTTAATTGCTCTTTCGTGCACTCTCGCAGCATTGGCAAACCTCTTGCTACTTTGGACAGACGCACCGTTTGGCATTATCACGCTCCGGCTGGTGACAGGTGCTGCGTTGTCGGGCGTTTACCCCCCTGTCGTAAAGTTAATCGCGACTTGGTTTCAAAAAGGCCGCGGTGTTGCCATGGGAATCATTATCGGGGCGCTGACCATAGGTTCAGCTATGCCGCATCTTTTCCGAGCGATAGCAGCAGAGGCAAATTGGGTGTTAGTAATTTGGGCAAGCTCTTTGACGACATTATTAGCAGGACTAATATTTCTTTTTTTTGTTTCGGAAGGGCCGTTTGCCTTTACCCGCACTCGGTTCAACCCCCTTCAGATTATTCAGGTCCTTCGCAGCAAACCCTTGACTCTCGCCAACATAGGCTATGTTGGTCATATGTGGGAACTTTATGCTATGTGGGCTTGGATATTAACCTTTGCCCGATTTTCAGAGCAAAGATTTGAGGTGTTTCCATTTGGAACGCCTGAATATTTTAGTTTTTTCATCATCTCGGTGGGAGCGATTGGTTGTGTCATCGCTGGCCGTTTGTCGGATGTTTATGGTAGGTGTTACACGACCGCGACATTAATGCTTGTCTCGGGGATTTGTGCTTTTTCGATCGGATTTCTAATCGACATTTCCCATTTGTTGTTTACTGCGGTCGCTCTGCTTTGGGGGGTGACAATCGTTGCGGATAGTGGCCAGTTTTCAACAGCAGTCACAGAATTATCAGAACCTCACCTTGTGGGTACAGCCCTAACGTTTCAAATGGCTCTTGGTTTTGGAGTTACGGTCATAACAATCTGGCTCGTCCCCATTGCTGCACAATGGCTTGGGAGCTTTCAGTGGGCATTTTTGTTCCTTGTTCCTGGGCCGTTTATCGGTGTAATAGCAATGCTAGCGCTACGCCAACGACCCGAGGCAGAAAAACTTGCTTTAGGAAAACGGTAGTGTTTATCGTGTCACTGAAGCAACTATGGAAAACGAACTAGGCAAGGTTACATTCATACAGTGGACAAAGGACAGCAACAGGTTCCGGCGAGTTTGGAAATTATAATTAGACGGCAAACAAACATGCTGGGCTTTTCGATGGGTGAGGTTTAGTATACGTGTTGAGTGTGAGCTAATGGTGGTTTGTTGGTAAGAAAGGCTATGAAGAACTGAAGTTGAGTGAAACGGCTTGAAAAGAGATCGTCGAAGCGAAAAAGCGTGAGCGAGTAGCAGCATTTAAGAAAGTGAATGAACTGTGTAAAAAGTTCGGCTTTACGACTGTGATGTTGAGAGGCGCTTTAGCTGAGGGCAGGAAATAAATGAAAATTTCAGATATCGAACTACCATCTAATAGAAAATTTGGTTTGTTCTTTGCTGCTGTATTCGTTCTAGCATTTATTTATTTGCTCAAAGTGGGTGCGCATAGTATCGGTTGTATTTTTGGCGCTTTAGCCATCATCTTTTTCTGTGTGGCGTTAACAAAGTCTGAGTTGCTGCTCCCTCTTAATAAGTTTTGGATGTGCTTCGGACTTATACTGGGAGCGGTTGTGAGTCCGATTGTATTGGGAATGATATTTTTCATTTTGTTTACGCCAATCGGAATGTTAATGCGACTATTTGGGCGTGATGAACTAAGGCTAAAGTCAGGGTCGGCTGCGTCATATTGGAAAACGCGCAATCCAAGCGGACCCACAGCTGACTCATTCAAGAATCAATACTAGGTTAAAGGTTAGATATGCAATTCCTCAGAGAACTGTGGACTTTTCTTCGTGTGCGTAAAAAGCTTTGGTTAGCCCCAATCATTGCCGTCATGCTCATATTAGGTGGCTTGTTAATACTGGTACAAGGTACCGTTGTAGCACCGTTTATCTACACTTTGTTCTAACCAGTAAAAAGCTTGCTGATGTACATACTGGGAATATCAGCGTTTTATCACGACAGCGCAGCATGTCTGATTAAAGACGGTAAAATTATAGCCGCTGCACAACAAGAGCGTTTCACAAGGCTGAAGCATGATGCTGGATTTCCACATCAGGCGATTGCTTATTGCATAGAAGAAGCAAATATCGCAGCGTCGAATGTTAGCTATGTCGTATTCTACGAGAAGCCGTTTGTTAAATTTGAGCGTCTGCTCGAAACCTACCTAGCATTTGCCCCGAAAGGTTTTCCTAGCTTTGCATCTGCTATGCCCCTGTGGATTAAAGAGAAACTCTTCCAAAAATCAATATTGCTTAAAGAGCTCTCAAAATCACTTGGGAATGTCATCAATTGGCGAGAACGCTTGTTGTTCTCTGAACATCATTTGTCGCATGCAGCAAGTGCCTTCTATCCTTCACCCTTTGAGAGTGCTGCTGTATTAACACTCGATGGTGTTGGTGAATGGACGACGACCTCTCTGGCTGTTGGTAAAGGAAAAAGTCTCAAAGTCATCAAGGAGATCCACTTTCCTCATTCACTTGGACTTTTGTATTCCGCTTTTACTTACTACACAGGGTTTAAGGTTAACTCTGGCGAGTACAAAGTGATGGGCTTAGCGCCATATGGCGAGCCAAAGTACGCTGACTTAATTAACGAGAAACTCATCAGAGTTGCCGAAGATGGAAGTTTTCAGCTCGACATGAGCTACTTTGACTATGCAACAGGGCTGACAATGACAAATAGGAAGTTTGCTACATTGTTTGGTGGTCCTCCGCGAAAATCTGAATGTGAGTTAACACAACGTGATATGGACCTTGCTGCGTCAGTTCAGAAAGTCATAGAAGATATTGTTGGAAAACTTGCCAAAAGCATTGCAGAAGAAACTGGGGAAAAAAATCTTTGCTTGGCTGGTGGTGTTGCTCTAAATTGTGTCGCTAATGGTAGGCTATTGCGTGAAAAAACTTTTGACAACATTTGGATACAACCAGCTGCGGGTGACGCTGGTGGTGCACTTGGTGCTGCACTTTCAGCATGGTATGTCTATCATGCTAAAGATAGAAAGTTATCCTCACAACGCGATGAGATGCACGGTGCTTACTTAGGTCCAGGATACTCTGATGACGAAATAGAAACGTCACTCAATGAGTATGGTGCTAAGTATCACAAACTTTCTAAAAGTGATTTGATTGAGAGAGTTGCAACAGCGCTATCTGAAGAAAAAGTCATTGGCTGGATGCAAGGGCGCATGGAGTTTGGTCCTCGCGGGTTAGGTGGGCGTAGTATTATTGCTGACCCTCGCTCATCAGTAATGCAGAAACAGTTAAACCTTAAAATTAAGTACCGTGAAAGTTTTAGACCGTTCGCGCCAAGTGTTCTGAGAGAGCATATTAGTGAGTGGTTTGAACACGATACAGATAGTCCATACATGCTGTTGGTAGCAGATGTGAAGAAAGATAAGCGATGCACGATGACAGAGAAGGAGGAGGCCCTATTTGGTATCGACAAGTTAAATGTTCGGCGTTCGTCAGTGCCAGCAATAACGCACGTAGACTACTCAGCGCGAATTCAAACTGTCCATAGTGACACAAATCCCAGGTATCACGCAGTAATTAGTAAGTTCTACGAAAAAACTGGTTGTCCACTTGTTGTTAACACATCGTTTAACGTACGCGGAGAGCCAATTATATGTACACCAGGAGATGCATTTAAGTGCTTTATGGGGACAGAGTTGGATGTGCTAGCTATTGGAAATTGCCTTCTCCTTAAAGAAGAGCAAGACGAAACACTTAGAGAAAATTATATGGGACGCTATGAGAACGATTAGGCTTATAGTTGTAAATTTATTGGTTTTTCTTTTTCTAGTAGTAACCATTGAGGTTGGGGCAGGAATTGGAAGAATATTTTTGGGAAAGGACTACAAGTTGCCGTCCTTAGGCGGAACTTGGTCGTGCCCCTCGGGAAGTGACTGCCGACCTTACGTGTGTGGTGAAATGAAAACGGATGTGTTACTTAGCCACGTTCCACATACACAAGGGTTATGTTTTCCAAAAAGTGGAAGAGTAGTTAATGAGTATGTAGTCTACGATGCGAGTGACAGTCGAAACCCAGTGATCCTAACACTGGGTGGATCAACGACGGCTGGTTTTTATCAGGAAATTTCTGACGGAGATACTTGGCCTAAATTGTTAGCAGAGTTAGCTAAAGACGCGTATTTTGTTTTGAATGGTGGAGTGGGGGGGTATTCATCATTGCAAGAGCTGTATAAATTTATACGGGATGGATCAAGAATTGAAAACTTAAAGATTGTTGTTAGTTTGAATGGAATTAACGACACACCAGATTATCATGGTGTAAACAGTGATCGACGTGGTCATTATCCATTCCTGACTCAGACGCAATACGACATGAACTTACGCCAAACATGGATTGATCAACGGCTATCTCATAGAACATGGAGAAAACGAGCAAAAATCTATTTTTACTTTGTAATGAATTCGGATCATGCGGTGAGTCGCTTAATGCCAAACTTTGTCTCGCTTGTTGCTTACATGGATAAGCAGGCGCGAGAAGCTATGAAGGATAAAGCCAAAGTAGGTCCAAATCAAAATCAAGATACCCAGGAGATGATGTCTATTGTTAATGCAGCTGATAGATGGGAGAAAAATGTTACACGCTTGCAAACACTTGTTGCGCTAGAAAATGCCACTTACTATGTCTTTCTTCAGCCAACTATGGGCCTGTTGGGGGCGCAATCAAAACCCCAAGCAGGTAGCCCAGATGAGGAACTGTTTTTGAAGCTCGGAGATCTGAGTCCTATACGAGATCTATATAAAGAGCTGAAAGTTAGATGCAAGCGGCTAGAGTATTGTTATGATATATCGGATGACGTTCCGCCCTCTGGCGACGTTTACAATGACCCGAGGCATCATAATGCAAAAGGAAATGACAAGTTAGCTAGGATCATTTGGAATATTATCCATACACAACAAACGCAGCAGCAGTAGACTCCTTAAATTGATTCGTTGATCGTCTATTGGGTATCGCAAGCGGGTGATTAGTACGACAATCAGCAAAAGCCTTTGTCTGATTGGCGAGCAAAGATAAATGCCTTCGTTGAAGAGAGAACACTAATGTGTTCCAAGCTTACCGGACTAGTGTAATAATTTAGACACTACCGCTTGTGGATGTACAACCTCCGGTGAGGTTCTGCGTGGTGACGCAGTGTGACAAAGTACGCTAATGTCCTGTGGTCTTGTGCTGAGTTATGTAGTTTCTATTCACCATAGATATTTCTGTTATGATAAAGTAGTACAAAGTCTTTTTGGCATATGTATCCGAGGTTGAAATTTTTGGCTATAAGATGAAAGTTCTGATCATTAATCCGCCCGACGAGAATACAGTGGTCGAGCACCCGGATGAGAAGGGAATACAGTTTCTCGAAGGGGATGATTTCGGAGACTTCCCACCACTTGGGGCTGTATATGTATTGTCCTATCTAGAACAGAAATGCCCACACCATGATCTTTTTTTTATCGATTGCGTAGGAGAAAAAGCATCACATCAGCAACTAAGAAAGAAAATTGTTGAAATACGACCGGACATTGTTGGCATCACTAGTTTTACCATATCTATGGTCGATGTGTGTAAGGCGGCTCGGACGGTCCGAAAAGTTGTGCCCCATGCGCACATTTGTCTCGGCGGACACCATCCGATAGCCTGGCCGTTTCAGGCGGCGCAAATCCCAGAATTTGATTCCATTGTAGTTGGCGAAGGTGAAATCGCGTTTGCAGAGCTAGTTACTGCTATTGAACAAGAAAAGTCATTTACAGATATTTTGGGCGTTTATACAAAAGAGTCGATTGAAAAACTGAGAGGAGAGCCAATACGGGACAATAGATTTTTGTCAAAAGTAATCGTACCTCCTGCCTACATTGAAGATGTAGATTCGCTACCCATTCCAAATCGAAAATTTATTCGTCACATCAAATACCACAATATTCTTGGTGTCACAGGTAACCTTGCAACGATATTGAGTTCAAGAGGTTGTCCATATTTATGCACTTTTTGTGATGTGCCCTATAAGCGTTACAGGCCGAGAGATATCGATCTTGTATTGGATGAAGTGGAGCAGTGTATGGAATTGGGTTATGAAGAGTTTCGGTTCTACGATGATCTGTTCAATATTAATCACCATAAAGTTATGGAGTTTTGTGAAGCTATAGAACGTAGAAATCTAGAATTTGCTTGGGATTTTAGAGGAAGAGTAAACGGCGTAACTCGAGAGTCCTTGGCCCGCGCAAGAAAGAATGGATTACGCATGATAGCATTTGGGGTTGAAACGGGTTCCGATGAGGGGTTGAAAATATTAAAAAAGGCGACTACAACAGAGAAAATTGAGAAAGCTTTTAAATGGTGTCGAGAACTCGGCATACTAACAGTTGCAGACTATATTATTGGTCATTCATTTGAGAAGTCCAAATCTGATATCCGAAAGAATATTGATTTTTTGGTAAAACTAGATCCTGACTATGCTCAGATTTCGATCTTAACCCTTTATGCGGGGACCGCTTTGTTTGATGAAGCGGTATCAGCGGGTTTGGTTAGTAGAGAAAAATGGAAAAATTGGGCGATGAATCCTAAGCCTGGGCTTATTGTAGATCACTGGGAGGAGCATGTGAGTTTGGCCGAACTTGTCAAGGAACAAAAGCGTGCTTATCGGAGGTTTTATTTTAGACCAAAATATATTTTTCGAAGTGCAATAAAGACTCGCTCCCTCTACGAATTGTCGTCAAAAATATCTGGTGCCTTCATGTTGCTCAACACAAATCGAAGAGCGGCATAAAATTCTATAAATGCTTCCTCGGCCAGGGTCGAGGGCCGCCTTGACCGGTTGTGGTAGCTGATAGCTATTGTGAACCGTAATTGTTGACTATCTATAATTGGCCTTTTGTGGTAATTGCCTGGTGAGTAACTTGTCTAGATTCACCTCTAATGCCTGTGAGATTAGCTATACGGAGAATACGTTACATGATGGTTAGTTTGGATAATGCCTGCGGAATTATTTAGTGGATTGGTTCTTAAGAATCCTTAGAAGAATTTATTGCTTTGACGAAACTGCTTTCTTAGCACAGATTGTTGCAGACCATGTTGATGAACTTAGGGTTCTATTTGTAAATGATTCACTGTCGCTCAACAGTGTGAAATTTCCCATTTTGAGGAAAAGACAAATTTCTGGAAGTGAAAAGTAACGGATTTGGTGTTTCTCAATGATGTATTCGTGATCTCCAGTTAGTGAGTCGGTTACATCAATCGTGTACGCTACTTCGACTAAATTGTCCCGCGTATTAAGTAAGGGCTTTGCGGTTCGGGTTATCTTAAGATTGTCAAGTTCGTAGCTATATTTTCTATCTTGAGGCAAAAGTGTAAGTACGGCGGGTCCATACCAGAAATCGAATACCAGCAATCCCCCATCGACTAGGTGGGCTGCAGCGTTCAGAATTGTTCGCTGAATATCTTCGTTTGTGATTTGATAACTCATCACGTGGAATAATGCAATGACGGCATCGAAGCATACATCAACATCTAGGGATCGTATGTCTCCCTGTTCAAACGAGAGTTGTTTCCTGAATCGATCAGGAATTATTTCTACTGCTCGTCCTATCATTGTGGGGCTCATGTCTACACCGTGAACTTGGTAGCCTAGTTTTGCCAGTTCAACGGCGTGACGACCAGTTCCACAACCGAGTTCTAATATGTTTCGTACGCTATCATTCTGGTCTGACAGAAGTTTGGCTATATTGTGTGCTTCGCCTGAGTAATCCTTATCTCGATAATAGAGATCGTAGTGCTCTGCATATTTCTCAAATAGAGTCATCTTCCAGTCCAAGTGAAACCAACTAAAATTGTCACAATTCGGCTACTTTCTGATCAAGAATGGCCCACTTGGGGGATTAAAGCTTAGTTGACCGCATAGTTTAGGTGTTGTACAAATTCTGTTGGTGTATAAGTTCATGTACTAGAACAGGCCCTGTTAAGGAATCGACGAGAAAACAGTCTAGTAGTGATCTCAGCTGTAGTGCTCAACGATATATCTTTGTCTGATCCAGTTTTTCAACGAAATGTAAAGATAGCTATTAAAGTATTGCTTATCACATTTATTGGGTCACGGGGATGAATGGTTCGACAGATAGAAGATGAAATTACATTAAGTTCGAGAAAACCTAAAGGAGGTAATTGATCAATCAGACGTTCCTAGAGATCTGAGATAACTGTCGAACTTATTTGTACCTTTCATCGTTTAATGACTGCACTGTAGATAACTAGGCCAGACGTTGTTTTTTAAATGTACTATTTCTTGTAAGTAACAAGGCTCTTACACAACCAATCGAACAGACGTAGTTAATGGTATCTTCATTCGAGATATTTGTGTAATAACCTCTCTCGAGACGGTCTGTCTTAATCACATGGTCGGGGGAGTAACCTTTCTTCAAAAATGGATCTAATCCCCAAGGTTTACTTTCCAACAAAGGTTTGGCAATCAGAGTTTTTGGAATAAATCCAGCGTCAAAAAGCCACCTCAATTCCTTTTTCATATTGAATTTACCATCATCATATCTCGACCTGTGAACTTCAAAGAGAATCTTAATTTCATGACTTGACTTCTCTATGAACGATCGCATCCCACGAAACGCCATCACCTCAAATCCTTCGATGTCCATTCGAATGAAGTGAATTGGCGCCCTGTCTTCAACAAATGTATCAATGTCAATCATATCAATTTTCTCAATACAGGGTTGAAAGCTGGTTGCTTCATATTTTGGATAATTTGTGGTATCAAAAAAACTGTGACTGTTCGATTGTTCTGACAGGTACAAAGTGTCAGTACCTACTGTGTCTGATATTCCGGCATGGAAAGTTTCAATGGTTGCTTCCATTCTATTGAGTTGTATGTTCTCATTTAGAAGATCGAAGTTCTCACTAGAAGGTTCAAACGAATATACTTTGCCCTCAGACCCGACAATAGATCCCAATAACAACGCGTAATATCCGATATTTCCGCCAATATCTAAAACCCTCATTCCGGGATGGAGTTCTTCTCTAATAATTAATAATTGGTCTTCCTCCCTTACACCATATACAGCAAGGGGGAAAGCTATACCCTTCAGTCCCTCTGCATCAATAGGAAGTTTCATTTTGTATTCGAGAATTGGCTTGATTATGAAGTCTTTATTAAGAATCTTGGTGGTAAAATGCATATACAACCTATAGTAAACTGCACTCCATGCTTGATAAATGCCTACTGTTTTAATTAAATCTAATGTTTTGATTAATTTATTTATCATTATTGCCTCAATTGGGTAGATGGACTCCCGGGTATGCCGACTCGTGTTATTTGCTGAGATGTTTCTAGATATGGTTACTTTCAAATTTTAGTAAATCTCAAAAAGAGTTAAAAGAATCTTGCCTTGCCCAAAATATCCCCTTTGCTAGACTGCGACATATTCAAGATCGAATTTTCTGAATTGGATTGTGTTCAATCCATAATTATTTTTCTGAATCGAGTCATTGTTGAGCGAATACCTGTCATTGCCTGCAATACTGCATTCAACTTAATGGCATAACCTCTATTACCTTCCGACAGTTGATGCCCAGGTAACTGTCTATCTAGGATTTATTGTGAACGCACATGTCGCTAACTTAATATCAAAGTATCGTAGTAGCCTCAATGTCTTATGTCTGGTTACTGTAGCTCGGTCTGGCTCTAAATTTTTTCATAGTTTACTAGACGACCATCCAAACGTTATCTGTTTTCCGAGAAAGCTCCAATTTAGTGCGTTCTGGAATAGTGTTTCTTATAGACAAGATGATTTAGCTTCGATTGTTGATACTTTTATCGATAGATACGATCACTTTTTCTCCGGTGAGTGTTGGTACAAATTTACCCGCCTCGAGCGTACTACCGAACTCGGTCCCAAAAGGAATGAAACCTTTTTTGTAGATGCAGATTTGTTCAGAAAGAATGTTTATCAAATTCTAGAAGACATTGAAATAGATCGCGCTACACTGTTTCTTGCTTTTCATTTTGCTTACTTTATGGCGAAAGGCAACCAAATACCTGATTCATTTTTACTATTTTATCATGTTCATGATGCGTTTCTTGAAGAAGAATTGGAAGCATGTGTCGAAGATTTTCCACAAACACGTATCCTTCATACTACAAGACATCCATTGCAAACTCTGGACTCAGTGTTTAATTGGATGGTGTCGCAAAACAAACTTTATCCAAGAAATCTTTACACCCATTATTGTGCCACTATTAACGATGTTAGTAATTTACTTATTAAATTTCCTGATACTGAAGTCAAGGTTTTAACTTTTGAACGACTTCAGAAAAATAGTAAGGAGGTAATGAAAAAATTGTGTGGTTGGATAGATCTTGAATGGAATGACTCCTTGTTAGAAAGTACAATCGATGGGAAGTTATGGTGGGGTAACGGGAAAAAAGCTAGGAATGGGTTTACGCCAGATTTGCCGGATTATAAGCTTTGGCAGCATGGTGGTTTACGAAGCAATGATTGGAATGTGATGAATCGACTTATTCATAATAGGATAAATCTCTATGGATATTACCCCGACTATCAAATCCTGAAAGTAGATGGCAAGATTCAGTGGCTTAGGCTCTTTTGGCCCACCGCTACAGAATGGATGGTCTGTAAGTCTATTGTTTCTATTGCTTATTGGATAAAAGTATCTAACCAAGTGATTAGTGACATTAATAACCCGATTTTCGCTTCTTATGATTATTATATGAGGAGGAATGCGATTCGATTGGATGATAATACTTACTCTTTATTTGTAAAAATACTACTGACTTGGTTGAGATATTCCAGGATTATGGCATCGCTAATTAAAGAGGGAAATATTTTTACTTTTGTATATAACTACGTACGGAGGGTAGTATTTTGTGTAAGATTAGATCGAAAGAATAGATTTAAGAAACTACCTGAATTACTATAAATCAGGTGCCGAGTAACATTAGAATTATACAGAAGTTTGGGCTCATCTTGGTTGACTTATATTGGTCAGTCTTTGTATTAACAACGGATGATCTGAAATAACAATCGAAGCACTCAAGGGTCGGTCATACTTTTGCGCCTAGCCGGTAGAGTTTTCTGGTATCAGATTGCTTGAGGGTAAAGCCTAGGCCTGGGTTGTGCAGTTGTTGAATAAGCAGTGGCCGCAACGCTACCATGCGCAGGATGTTCCATTATTCACTGCGTTACAGGCCTACTAGGGTTATCGGGAAGGGACATTAACACTAGCTAAATTGGTCATGCAACCAGCATGCCTTAGTCTTAAAATGTATCCGCAACAGCAAAAAATATTCTCAACAACTAAGCTAGATCATTAGACGGGAAATGTCATGCCATATTTTAGTGAGCTTAAACAAGACTTTCAAAACCGAGATTTACGTGCTCTTGTAAGGTTGCTACAAAGTTTTCCGGCGAGAGTCGCTAATTACGCAAAATCGAGAATCTCAATTCCAACTGCTATCCCCGTTAGATTGTGTATCGAATTAACCAATCGATGTAATTTGAATTGCCCTTTTTGTTTAGTAGGACAACAAGAGTCTAAGGAATCTACAGCACATCATGAACAGGATCGAGATATGGGAGGAATTAATTTTGAACTATGCAAAAAAATCATCAGAAATGCTAGTGAGTTCGGAATTCGGGAAATTAATCTAACGTTTCAGGGAGAACCGTTGTTGTATAAAAGAAAATTGTTCCCTGAGCTAGTACAACTCTGCAAGCGGTATGGTATGAAGCCGGTAGTTTATACAAATGGATTACTACTAGGCCCAGATTATTCAAGGGAAATCATTGATGCTGGTCTGGAGGAAATACGATTCTCAGTGGATGGTGCCACTCAAGAGATCTACGAGCTAAACCGAGTTGGGGGAAAATTTGCTAGGGTTTATCAAAATATGAAAGATATGGTGGATATTGCAGAAAAAGCACAAAGAGAAATAAAGTTAATTTGGCAATTCATTGCGATGAGGAATAATGAACATCAAATCGAGAAAGCGCGAGTAATGGCTAGTGAAATTGGTATGACTTTTGAAGTAAAAACATTTGCTGAAAGCGTACCTGAGTCAGCACCACAAAATATTAAATATCGACGTAAACTAAAATCCCTTCCATGTACCGATATTTATCGTCAGGCCATGGTCTATTGGAACGGAGATGTGGTGCCATGTTGTTA
>CEUS01284510.1_pt1 | contig 14489 bp, 14 predicted proteins | sample 427031 | NCBI WGS metagenome assembly CEUS01 (sample SAMEA2622837, study PRJEB7988) | marine metagenome | biome: marine biome (ENVO:00000447); feature: marine epipelagic mixed layer (ENVO:xxxxxxxxx); material: "saline water (ENVO:00002010), including plankton (ENVO:xxxxxxxx)" | depth 140 m | reverse complement strand
TCACTTTGGTCATCAGACGAGAAGATGGCACCCAAGAATGCGTCAGTATATATTCACAGAGCGCAATGGCATCCATATCCTCGATCTACAACAAACATTACAAATGCTTGAGGATGCTGGCCGTTTTATTGAAGGAACAGCCGCATCAGGGAAAAAAATTCTGTTTGTGGGAACAAAAAAACAAGCTCAAGAAACCATCGCGAGCGAAGCAATTAGAAGTGACATGTTGTATATCAATCAAAGGTGGTTGGGAGGGACCCTAACCAATTTTCGCACTTTGCGCAGCCGAATCGACTACTTGACCAGCCTCGAAGAACAAAAAGAGCAAGGCGTCTTCGAAAACCTCGCTAAGAAAGAAGGGCTTAAACTTGAAGACCGGATCAAAAAGCTGAACAAATTTTTTGGTGGTATTCGAGAAATGAAAACAGTGCCAGGAGCCATTTTCGTCGTCGACCCCGTTAAGGAAAGAATAGCAGTAGATGAGGCTCGTAAGGTTGGAATTCCAATTGTTGCGATAGCAGACACTGATTGCAACGTGGATTTAATTGATTATCCAATTCCAGGAAATGATGACGCAATAAGATCAGTACGCCTGATTACTGGATACATCGCAACCGCCGCTTTGACCGGAAGCAATTCCCAATCAGAAGGAAGTGATCAAGTCGAAGAGCCGGTCACAGAAAATGCCGTGCCAACAGCCTAGGCTAGAAATCGCTGTTGCAGTACCTTTTGTGTCAAAAAACAACTGAATTTACCCCCGGTAAAAACACACCCGAACTAGACATATAGTAACCTTCAAAAAAAAGGTGCTTGGATCAGGGAAATAGAATCTTTGGTTACCGATGTGTATCAATTAACATGAAATGTGTTACACGTTTAAACTGTGGAAATATAATACCCATTGATTATAGAATGCCAAGCGAAACTAAAAGCATCGAAATCTTTATTAGAAAAGATCGCTCGACGTCAATTGCATTAATGATTGACAGAGAGAGCATAATATTGCCACATTGTATATCAGCTAAATGAGGTTGACCAAACAACAAGAGAAGACAGAAAAATATAGATAATTGTCACGAGAGGGGAAAGATATAGTTGTCGATAGATAAAGAATTGATCATGGAGTTACGACAGCGGACAGGCGCAGGAATCATGGATTCGAAGCGCGCTCTTGAAGATTCAGGCGGTGACTTAGCATCGGCGGAAGCAGCACTGGCTCAAAAAGGGCTAGCAGCTGCAGCAAAACGATCCGGACGTGAGGCTAACCAAGGCGTAATCGAACCCTACATCCATGGTGGGGGGCGGATTGGCGCTATCATCGAACTGAATTGTGAAACAGATTTTGTAGCCCGTACACCTGAATTCCGTGATCTTGCACACGATATCGCGATGCAAGTCGTCTCAATGTCACCAACCCTAGTGGGAGACGAAGAGAATAGTCCTGAAATAGTGGGTGATAACGGGGAGGAAATTCGCTTGCTACACCAAAAATTCGTTAAGGATGAAAGTAAAACCATCCAAGATCTTGTCACTGAAACAGCCGCCAAACTTGGCGAGAATATAAAGGTCAAAAGGTTTTCCCGTTTTGAGCTAGGTACATAAAGAGGCATTTGTGGCTACCACAAAATATAACCGTGCACTACTAAAAATCAGCGGTGAATCTCTAGCAGGCGATCGTGGCTTTGGTATTGACCCGACCGCACTACAATTTGTAGCTGGGCAAATCAAAAAAGCTTGGTTTCTTGGCGTTCAATTAGGGGTTGTAGTCGGTGGGGGGAATTTTTGGCGAGGGGTAGAGGCGCAAGAAGAGGGCATGGAGCGTGCCACCGCAGATCATGCGGGAATGCTAGCAACAATCATGAACTCATTAGCACTACAGGATGCTCTCGAAAAAATCGGTGTTGTTACTAGAACCCAAACCGCCTTAGAAGTAACCGCTGTCGCAGAGCCATACATTCGTCGTCGCGCTATACGCCATATGGAAAAAGGGCGAATCGTTTTATTTGCCGCAGGCACAGGAAGTCCATACGTAACTACTGATACTGCGGCTGCACTACGCGGCGTGGAGATGGGAGTAGATTTACTACTGATGTCAAAAAACGCAGTCGACGGCGTATACGATAAAGATCCAAAAACTGATCCAACCGCCAAAAAATTCGACCAGCTAACTTATATTGACGCATTGAATCGACGTCTAAATGTTATGGATGCGACAGCTCTCTCCTTTTGCATGGATAATGATCTCCCAATCATTGTCTTTGATCTGTATAATCCTGACGTTATAGAACGCATCCTCTCCGGTGAAAACGCAGGAACTCTAGTTCACAACGGAAAGAACGATAGTGATGCTAAAGAGATTCAAGGAGGTACCTAAATGGCAAAGGTTGATGACGTGCAAGCAGATGGACAGAGGCGAATGAATGGAGCCATTGAAAATCTCCAGCGTGAACTAACTACAATAAGTACGGGACGCGCTAGCACAGCTCTTGTTGAAAATATCTCTGTTGACTACTACGGATCTTCAATGCCACTCAACCAAATAGCATCAATCACGGTGCCCGAAGCACGTATGATCATCATTCAACCATGGGATAAGGGCGCATTTGAACCAATTGAAAAAAGTATCTTGAAAGCGGATCTCGGATTAAATCCCGCGAGCGATGGCGCAGTTATACGTCTCGCGATCCCAGCTCTGAATGAGGATCGTCGAAAGGAAATGGCGAAACAAATCAACAAATTCATCGAGAATGATAAAGTAGCGATTCGTAATGTACGTAGAGATATTATTGACCAAATCAAAAAACTTACCAAAGACAAAGAAATTTCCCAAGACGATGAAAGACGAATACAAGAGAGCTTACAGAAATTGACTGATCAAATGATTGCCAAGGCCGAAACAATTGGCAAAGCGAAGGAAGCTGAGGTTTTGGAGGTATAACCTGTCTAATCACGCCACAAATTCTCCACCTAGCGATATACCAAAGCACGTAGCCGTCATCATGGATGGCAACGGCCGCTGGGCCAAACACAAAGGTCAACATCGTGCGAAGGGACATGAAGCGGGAGCTGAAAACATTCGTGAGGTCGCTCAAGCATTTCGCGAAAAGGGCGTTGATTATCTAACCTTATACGCGTTTTCAACCGAAAATTGGCACCGACCACGCCAAGAAATTACCAGCCTACTTTCTATTTTAAGTGCCGCAGTGGATAAACAAGCTGAAGCGCTACATCGTGATGATGTACGACTTCTTCATATCGGACGCCTTGACAGAATATCGCGAATCTTACGACGCAAAATAGAAAACATCATCAAAATGACCGAACGCAACAATGGACTTACCCTTGTCCTGGCATTCGATTATGGCGGGCGTTCAGAAATAATTGAAGCTATACGCAAGATCGTCAATGATGGACAGGACGCAGAAAATATTGACGAAACCACATTAGAAAAATTCCTTTACACCTCACAAATACCAGAACCTGATTTAATTATCCGTACAGCAGGCGAAATGAGATTAAGCAATTTTCTTATTTGGCAATCTGCCTATAGCGAGTATTACGCCACCGAAACTCTTTGGCCTGATTTCAATAAGAATGAGGTCCAAAAAGCGTTGAATGAATACAAGCAAAGACATCGAAGTTTCGGTAAAATAGAACACGATATTTCAGACTTTTAGGAGCGGATGGGAATTCACGTGTCCTCAGTAATGACGCAACGAATTATCACGGCCTTAATAGGCCTTCCGATCCTCCTCTTCACAATCTGGATGGGGGGACTGTGGTTTTTGGCAGTAGTGATCGCTGCTACAGCTGTCGCCAGTTGGGAATTTTACCAACTAGCGGACAAGGCAAGCGGTGCTCGCCCCCTTCACTGGCTCGGCATACTATTAAGCATCCTCATAATTTGTAACGCTAGTGCAGCCCTAGAAGAAATCTTGATTGGGATTGGCATACCTGTTCTTCCTGGCTCTGCGATCATCGCCAGCGCAACAGTCCTCCCTTTAATCCTATTTATCATCAAAAGACCCAGCAATCCACTTAATGCCTGGTCAACAACCGTGGCTGGAGTGCTGTACGTTGGCTTTCTTACAAGCCATGCTGTCCTGCTACGTGATTTGGATAATGGCCGAGATTGGTTACTATTTGCCCTATTAGTCACATTCGCAACAGACACGTTCGCATTCCTAATAGGAAGACAGTTCGGACGCCACGCCTTAGCACCCGCTCTCAGCCCTAACAAAACATGGGAAGGGTCAATTGCTGGAATCATCAGCGCATCCTTAGCTTCATTCCTGTTGTATTTTTGGTTACCCCTAGACGCCCCTATTTGGCTCATTGTTGGTTTAGGTGGAGCCATTTCAGTAACTGGACAACTCGGGGATTTAGTTGAATCGATGCTGAAACGCAGAGCTGGAATTAGCGACGCAGGAAGATTCCTGCCCGGTCACGGTGGCGTGTTGGACAGACTCGATTCGATCGTATTCACGTTACCACTAATATATTATTTCATCGGCTTCTTCCTGTAATGAAAGGAGTTGTAATTCTCGGATCAACTGGATCTGTCGGCCGTCAAACACTCGAAGTAATCCGATCTTTTGACAAAAAGTTTCATCTAGTCGGTCTCACTGCAAAAAAGAACCATCAGGAACTATCAAAACAGGTTCAAGAATTCAATCCACCATTTGCCGCTCTAACCAACGAAGCGAAAGAGGAAATTGGGGCAGCCTCTTGGATCGCACCAAATGACCTTGTGAAAAAGCCTGAAGTCGACATTGTAATTGTTGCAATACCCGGGTTAGAAGGTCTCCTACCTACTTTGACTGCAATTTCCCACGGAAAAACTGTCGCTTTGGCGAGCAAAGAAATATTGGTTGTGGCCGGACAAATAATAACTGAAGAGACTCTACGTTCGAACGCAAACATCTTGCCCTTAGATTCCGAACATAGCGCCATTTGGCAATGTTTAGCCGGAGAGGAAGGAAGCGACATTCGCCGGCTCATATTAACAGCTTCTGGTGGTCCATTCCGTCAATCAAAACCTGGTGATATGCTCGGAATCACTCCAAAGCAAGCGTTAGCACATCCAACGTGGAGAATGGGACCAAAAGTGACGATTGACTCCGCAACACTTATGAATAAAGGATTCGAAGTGTTAGAAGCTCACTGGCTATATAACATCCCATACGAAAAAATCGATGTGATCGTGCATCCAGAAAGCATCATACACTCACTAGTTGAATTTGAAGATAAGTCGATTAAGGCACAACTTAGTTATCCCGACATGCGCTTGCCCATTCAATATGCCTTGTCTTACCCAGAGAGATGGACGAACGAGAGTATGGACGCTTTAGATTTGATAAAAATCTCCACACTAACCTTTGAAAAGGTAGATGAAGAGCGTTTCCCATGCTTTCGCTTAGCACGGCAGGCCGGAGAAATGGGCGCAACATTTCCCGCGGTGCTCCAATCCGCTGATGAAATCGCCGTAGAATTGTTTTTAGAAGGAAAACTAGATTTACCAACCATTCCTGAGTACGTAAAAGCAGCCCTAGAGGCACATAGCCCGAAAGAAAACCCTGCAATAGAAGACATTCTTGAAGCGGACAAGTGGGCCCGATCATATGTGCTGGAACAGCACGATAACACAGCATAATGGCAATCATTTCTTTTTTCCTGATAATTTCTTGTTTGATTCTGATTCATGAATTAGGGCATTTTTTTTCCGCACGATGGTTAAATGTACCGGTACATGAACTTGGTATTGGCTTCCCTCCAAGAATCTTTTCTTTCAAAAAAGGGAACACGTTATATTCCCTCAATCTGTTTTTCATTGGAGGGTTTGTCCGTCTCCGTGGTGAGGAAGACCCGAATATCCCAAATGGATTCGCAAACCAAAATATTTTCAAACGAGCTTTCATAATTTCGTCGGGATCTTTAGTAAACCTCGCCTTGCCAATTCTCTTGTTTACTATCATTGCGGTTATACCCAAACACATTATTATCGGTGATATCACTATTCAAGAGGTTGCTTCAGGATCACCCGCCGATGTTTCAGGATTGCAAATTAATGACCATATCGTGGCAATCAATGGCAAGAGAATCAAAACAATTCACGATGTTTCGACATCAATTTTGGAGAATCCTAATAAGCCAATCATTGTTATTGTGAACCGAAGCGGTGAAAACATAGAGACAAATCTTGTACCTCGCCGCCTGCCCCCTGAAGGAGAAGGTCCCACTGGAATTAGAATCACAATCAAAAATCCAAAACCACATCGAGTGCAAGATCCCCTATGGAAAGCACCTATCACTGGCTTCACACGAACGCTGAATACGATCAATTTGATTGGCTCTGAAATTGGGCGTTGGATTACTGGTGATTCTACTCCCGAACTTACAGGACCAATAGGAATTGCACGCTTAACCGGAGATGTAGCGAAATCAGGAATCATTCCGTTATTGGAACTTACAGCACTCCTAAGTCTTAACCTTGGAATCATTAATCTTTTACCAATACCTATGTTAGATGGAGGGAAATTGTTTTTTCTTGCAATTGAATTTGGTAGAAAAGGACGCCGCATTTCACCGAAAAGGGAGAGTCTGGTACACTTCCTTGGGTTAGTACTGCTCGTTAGTATTTTGATTATGGTCAGCTATAATGACCTCATAAAATTATTCTCTGGAGAGGAAGCTATTCGATGATCTCAACAAGGAGAAATAGCAAAAAAATATGGGTCGGGGATGTTCCAATTGGAGGCGATTCTCCGATAACAGTTCAGTCAATGACAAAAACGGATACGCGTGACGTTAATGCGACCGTTAATCAAATTCACGCATTAGAAGATGCCGGGTGTGAAATCATACGTAGCGCAGTTCCAGATTTGGAAGCTGCCGAAGCTCTTGAAAGCATTAAGAAGCGCATCAATATCCCAATTATCGCCGACATTCACTTCCACTATAAGCTAGCCCTCCAAGCGATCGAAAGTGGGGTAGATGGACTGCGGCTTAATCCAGGAAATATCCGTGATAGAGAGAAAGTGCAGTTAATAACTCAAGCAGCGAAAGAACGCCAAATCCCGATCCGTGTAGGCGTGAATTTTGGAAGCCTGCCACCTGTGGGAGGCATAGGAATCACCGGAGCATCTTCACGTGTTTTGGACGGCGTCAATAAACTCTCGAAAGAAGGCCAAGAAGAGGGCGAAACAGGAACTGTTGTTGACCATATGATCAAAACAGCGTTATGGGAAATAGGGATCCTTGAAGAGCTTGATTTTGACCTAATAAAGATCTCTATGAAGGCTTTCGATGTACCAACCACGGTTGAAGCATACAGCCGACTAGCAGAACTTATCCCATATCCCTTACACCTAGGAATCACTGAAGCAGGAACAGTTGCAGCAGGCTCGATCCGTAGTGCTGTTGGCCTAGGGATCATCCTAAGTATGGGTATTGGCGATACTATTCGCGTGTCTCTCGCAGGTGATCCTGTAAATGAAGTTGAAGCCGGATATGACATTTTGAAATCACTGAACTTACGGCAAAAGGGCGTAACATTAATTGCATGCCCCAGTTGCGGACGTGCTGATGTAGACATCATAAAATGGTCAAATCTTGTTGATGAAGCTCTGAAAAAAACGAAGAAAGAAGGTTTAAAGATTGCGGTTATGGGATGTGAGGTCAATGGCCCAGGCGAGGCGAAAGATGCAGATATAGGGCTAGCCGCTGGAGCCGGGAGAGGTCTGATTTTTCGGAAAGGCCAAAAGGTACGAGTAATACCTGAAGAAGAATTCCTAACCGCCCTCATCGAAGAAATCGAAAAGGTCTAAAAACACACCAATCACTGTTGAGTACAACAATCAGAAAAATGGAGTTGTTTCTTCATTTCAAAACAAACATCTTGCTGCAAAGAATCTTCTTTGAAATCATTTAACCGCTACACTAGATAATCCGATGCCAGACAACAATTTCACGGGACCCAAAAAGGCACAGTATGTTGAAGAGATGTTTGATCGCATATCTCAACGCTACGACCTTCTCAATACCATCATGTCCGGCGGAAGACACAAGCGATGGAAAGAAATTGCTGCACAAGCAGTCGCTAAAGATCTCAAGGGAATCGCCCTCGACGTTGCAACAGGAACAGGGGACATAGCATTTTCTCTAGCAAAACAACCAAACATCACTAAAGTCACGGGCATTGATTTTTCCAATTCCATGCTAATCATAGCGACACAAAAGGCATCTGAGTATCCTAAAAACGATATCGAATTCACGCGAGCAGATGCATTATCACTGCCGTTCCCTGACAACTCATTCATTTGTGCAACCACTGGCTTCAGCTTAAGAAACGTAACTGACATTCCTACCTGCTTGAGCGAAATGGCACGGGTTGTAAAACCAGGAGGTCGCATAGCTATTCTAGAATTCACACCATTATTGGGTACAGGATTTTTCCCAAAACTCTTTAACATCTATTTCCATCAACTAGTTCCGATGATAGGACAATTGGTGGCAAGGGATAAAGCAGCCTATACATATTTGCCAGACTCAGTCGAAAGATTCGTTACAGCACCTGAACTAAAGACCTTAATGGTGGACTGTGGCCTAGTAAACGTAAATTTCAGACATTTTGGACTCAAAACAGTTGCACTACACACTGGTGAGATCCCAACAACTTAATTCTTATTCGAAAGCCATTAAAACTTGAAAGAAAGAAGTGGGCCAATCAAATATACAAATTTACTTTTTAACGTAACTGACGAAGGTATCGCAATAGTAACGCTGAATCATCCCGAAAAACTCAATGCTCTTAACGATCTGTTACTTGAAAGTTTGAACAACGTTTTGGACAAGATAAACGCTGACGACAACGTCCGGGTCGTTCTTCTACTTGGAGCTGGCAAAAGTTTTTCTACTGGATTTGATATCTCGCCAGGACAAAAAAGCAAAGAAGCAACTGAAACTCAACAATGGGAAGAGATGAATTTTGCCGCTAAAGTGGTAACAAGAATTCGTGATCTTCCCCAGCCCACATTGGCTGCAGTCCAAGGATATTGCTTAGGAGCTGGCCACACATTGGCTCATAGTTGTGATTTGATTATCGCTGGCGAAGACGCAAAATTTGGAGAACCAGAAATTCGACATGTAGCACCAACTCCCGCTCCCATCCTTCCATTCGTGATGCCAATGAGGCAAGCATATTGGCTTTACTACACCGGAGATACAATAAACGCAAAAACTGCTTTAGAACTAAGCATGATAAATCGTGTCGTCCCGACAGATCGGCTGGAAGATGAATCGTTAAAAGTAGCTAAACGTATCGCTACAGTTCCACCATTCGCTTCCCAAATGATGAAGAAAAGTATCCAAGTAGCGTATAACAATATGGGATATTCAAAGACCCTTGAAGACCACTTAATGATTCGCCAAATTCAAACACTTACTCCTGATGTAACGGAGCGAGAAATGTTAACGGAAATCCGCGAAACACAAGGATTCCAGGCGTTCTTAGACGCCCGTGATGGGCCGTTTAATGACGACGTGTCCTCCGAACCACCTAATCAAGAAGCCGAATAGGCTCTCCATCTTTGTTAGTAGTGCAGGCAATTGATCTAGTTTGGAGCCCAAAAATCTCGCTCTCTTCCTTCAATCTCATTTTGTTGATCTGGCCCAACACCTAGGCCACCACTCTGTACATCAACCATGGTTTGCGCAACCAATCCACCATACCCTTCCGCTCCAATCCGCTGGTTAAGCGGTACCACAACATCTTCCAATATGTAATTCGTTTCCGTTGTATTCATCAACGTTCCGCGTTCACGCGTTGTCACCCCGTCAGATCGAACATCCACTACCATTGTTGACAAATTCAATCGACGCCTCGGTCCTCCACTCCTAGTTTCCACCAGAAGAAAAATATAATCTGGGGGGTACTGGCTTGGGATATACCATTCCTCACCATTTAAAACGTAATTTTCACCGTCTAAAGCTGCTACAGAGGATCGTGTAGCTATATCAGCTGTCCCACGATTTTCTCCAATATTATGCGCAACCGTTATTCCGCCACGAAGAGTGCGCGCAAGCCAAAGGCCTTTCTGTTCTTCCGTACCCCACACACGGACAGCTGTAAGCCAAGTTGGGTGCAATGGAAACCGTGGCAAACGATAGCTGCGTAATTCTTCTTGAACAATTGCAGCAGCAGCAGGGGGCAAATTAGCGCCACCAAAATACACTGGCCAACCTGGGGCAAGCCATCCTTTTACACCCATTTTCTGCCGAAGTCCGATAACCCAATCGCGTTGATCTTTGGTCAAATCAGCATCACGTTGAGGGAATTGCAAATCCTCAGGAACATTCTCCCTGAGCCATTCCCGAACTTGAGATCTCAACATATTCAGATCAAAATCTGGTGTCGACATTTATATATATTACTCGCCAAAGAACCTTACAATTAATAATAATAACTATGACTGTACCATCATGACTTTGCCAACTTCCAAGAACAAATGTCAAGTGTAATGCGATTTCGCGATCCATCTAATATTTCGATGAACTGGTCTAACGAAACGTTCAATTTCCCTGACAGCAATGAATCAGGCTAGAATAATATTGATTTGACCATGCCAATTGGCAGAAACTATCATGATACTGAAGGAACAAAGCAGAGGAAAAAAAATTGCAAGAGCAACTGGACGATATTAGACGTAAAGCGCTGGACGAATTGGCGCAAATTTCCAATGTTGGCGACCTAGACGAATGGCGTGTGAATCACCTCGGGCGAAATGGTTCACTGACAACGGTTCTGCGTCAGGTTGGAAGCCTCGCTCCGGACGAGCGTAAGGAAGCCGGGGCCAATGGAAACAAGACAAAAACTCTTTTAGAAACTAGCCTCGAAAAACGTACCGAAGAAATAACGAATCTAGTGTTAGAGGAAAAACTCAAAAACGACCGAATAGATGTCACACTGCCAGGCACACCCCTGATGCAAGGGCGCATGCATCCAACAATGCAAACGATTCAGGAGATCACGAATGCTTTTGTAGCGATGGGATTCCAAATTCTTGAGGGACCCGAAGTGGAGTGGGACTATTACAATTTTGAAGCGCTGAACATCCCTCCGGGACATCCTGCCCGTGACATGTGGAACACCTTCTGGGTTGATTATGAAGACAAAGACGGCAACAGGCCTATGCTTCTACGTACTCATACTTCACCCATGCAAGTACGAACCATGGAGAACCGAGAACCTCCAGTTCGAGTTGTAATCCCAGGGCGTTGTTACCGCTACGAAGCTACTGATGCCACCCATGAATCATCTTTTTTTCAAATTGAAGGGCTCACAGTTGGTGAAGGAATAACCTTCGCTGACCTTAAGGGAACGTTGTATGAATTTGCGCGCCGGATATTTGGAATGGATCGCCAGATACGATTCCGATGTGATTATTTCCCATTTGTTGAACCTGGAGTTGATATGTCCATCGATTGTTTCAATTGCCAAGGGAAAGGCTGTCGCGTTTGCAGCTCAACAGGTTGGATTGAAATTATGGGTGCAGGGATGGTACATCCCGAAGTACTACGACGAGTAGGGTATGATCCGGAGAAATATACTGGATTTGCCTTCGGTATGGGCCCCGAACGTATTGCTATGTTACGTCATGGTATAGAAGACATACGCCTATTTTATTCAAACGACATCCGTTTCTTACAACAATTCTGACGCATGAAATAGCAACCAAAAATCAAAACACAATTACTACTAGACGAATCAAATTGCATTTCAACAAATATCTTTCCAAAAAGGAGCATTCCCATGACCATGGCACGAGCTAATCAACGTTGCGTCAATTGCAACAATCTTGTGAACTATGAAGGGCACGATGACCATAAAACATCGCTTACTCGTCATCGATTCCATTGCCACACTTGTGGACGAGTGTATATATTGCAATCAACGGGACACAAAATGCCGACTTTTGATATCAAAGAGCATCATGAAACCGAAGTAGAAGAAGAAGAGGCATCTCACTAATGCGGGTTTCACTAAAATGGTTGAAGGAATATGTGGATTTTGATTTGGCTGCGGAAGATCTTGCTCATAGACTCACGATGGCTGGAATCGAAGTAGGATCAATCGAGCAAATTGGCCAAGATTGGGAGAATGTGTATGTGGGGCACGTCACCTCAGTAGACACACATCCAAATGCAGATAGATTACGCCTAGCAACGGTAGACTTAGGTGAAGAAAAAATCACAGTTGTTTGCGGTGCACCAAATATTGCTCCAAAACAGAACATAGCTTTCGCTAAGATTGGAGCCCTACTTACCGATTCCGATACTGGTGAAAAAAGTCGTTTGAAAGCAGCACGGATTCGAGGAATCCAGTCAGAAGGAATGGTCTGTTCAGAACGTGAACTAGGGCTAGGGGAGGACCATTCTGGCATTCTGGTATTGCCAGAAGACGCGCCCATTGGAATACCATTGGAAACGTACATGGGAGACATTATTCTTGACTTGGACGTAACGCCTAACCGACCCGACTGCTTTGGGATGCTTGGGATAGCATGGGAAGTTGCTGCAATCACTGGGAACCCAGTCAATGTGCCCAAAAACGCTTTCGCAGAAACCGATACCCCAATATCTAAACGAGTCTCCGTGGACATCATGGATCCTGATCTTTGCCTGCGCTATACAGCAACCTTGATCGACGACCTCAAAATCGGACCATCACCAGTGTGGATGCAACAGCGACTCATCGCCGCTGGATTTCGACCAATTAACAACCTCGTAGATATAACCAATTATGTCATGATGGAATATGGACAACCTCTCCACGCTTTTGATTTCTCGACTCTGACCGGAGGGAAAGTGATTGTACGTCGTGGAAAAACAAACGAGCCAATGACCACTCTAGATGGCGAAGAACGTACTTTATCAACAGATGACCTCATCATTGCAGATGCAGAACATCCGGTTGGACTAGCAGGTATTATTGGTGGCGGACCTAGTGAAGTTACAGAAACTACCACGTCAGTTTTGCTAGAGTCGGCAACATTCGCACACACTGCGATACGACGCACATCATCAATGCAACGGGTGCGCACTGAGGCATCACTTCGCTTTGAAAAAGGTTTGAATCCCGAGTTGTCGATACAGGCTCTTCGCCGCGCCACAGAACTCTTCGTAAATTTAGCAGATGGCAAACCTGCGAAAGGATACATTGACGAATACCCTGGCATGGTAACAATCGAGCCTATTCAGCTAGGCAAGAACCACATTAAACGAGTTTTAGGAATCGAAATATCAATCGAAGAAGCACTATCAATTTTCACACGATTAGGTTTACAAGCGAGCACAACAAATCCAGAAACTATCGAAGTAAAACCTCCTTTTTGGCGATCGGATCTGGCAATCCCAGAGGACTTAATCGAAGAATTAGCTCGAACAATTGGCTACGATGTGATCCCAATAACACTACCCATTAGTCCGTTTCCATCGCATGAGCCAGATCCCATGGGTGATCTAAAAAATCAAATCAGACACTTAATGATCGGTGCAGGATTGCAAGAAATCATCACCTATTCTCTAGTGAGTGAAGAGATGCTGAATCTCACCGCGCCAGAAAATCTTTTTACCCCCGTGAGAATCTGGAATCCTCAGTCTGAAGAGCAAGAATATTTACGAACCACTCTGAGAGCAAACTTGTTGAAAACGTTTTCTTTGAATCAACGAAATGTTGAGAGCGGATTGAAACTTTTTGAAATCGGCCGTATCTACGGCAAGCGCGATAACGAATTACCCGAAGAACGAGAAATCCTTGCAGCCATACTAGGGGGTCAACGATCTGAATTATCATGGCAGGGTGAAGACCGTGATATTGATTTTTTTGACGCGAAAGGACTGCTTGAACATATCCTCGGGCACTTCAATATTGTCGCAACATTTGAAGCGGCACAAGACCCTGTTTTCCATCCAGGACGTTCTGCTGTAATCATCGTCGAGAACACACCTGTCGGCCATCTCGCAGAAATGCACCCGAATTTGAATAAAAAATTCGAAATCGATACTGAGCCTGTGGCTTACTTTGAACTGGATATTGAAGCCATTCTCCCTCATATTCATGATGGGAACTATCAACCAGCTACCCGTTTCCCAGCGGTAGTTCGCGATTTATCATTCATTGTCGATACGGAAACTCCATCTGGATCTATCCATGAAATGATCCGCACATTCCCCTCAGTAGTTAGCGTAGTTCTATTCGATATCTATAGTGGTGACCAAATACCTTCCGGGAAAAAATCATGTGCCTTCCGAGTCATGTACCAAAATCCTACTCGCACCCTCACAGATGATGAAGTTGATATCGCACAAAGACAATTGCTAGAGAAATTACAGCGGGAGATTGGCGCAACATTAAGAGACTAAAGTAGCCCTAACCAGAAAAACCAACGGAATAGTGGAGGTTCCTATGATGCGTGTTGAGGAAGCTCTCA
>CEUS01069285.1_pt1 | contig 14490 bp, 12 predicted proteins | sample 427031 | NCBI WGS metagenome assembly CEUS01 (sample SAMEA2622837, study PRJEB7988) | marine metagenome | biome: marine biome (ENVO:00000447); feature: marine epipelagic mixed layer (ENVO:xxxxxxxxx); material: "saline water (ENVO:00002010), including plankton (ENVO:xxxxxxxx)" | depth 140 m | reverse complement strand
CCCCATGAACTATTGAACTCTTTAAGTAAAGTCTGAATAAATTCTCCTTCAGAAGAGCATAGAACACCTGATCCCATTGCTCCGGGAATAAAATTAACATCTACACCCCAAGGAGAATTTTCTTTCACATGATTACGTAATAAATCCATAGCCTCATCTGGGTCCTGGGAAGGAGCTAGTCGAAGACTTACTTTTGCTGTAGCTTCTGGAATAATTAAATTTACTGATTCCTCTACCCTAGGAGCATCAATAGCAAGGATATCTAGTGCTGGTTCTAACCATAATTTTTCAGACATACTTGAAGATTTGAAATATGGAATATTCTCATCCCCTCCTAACATTTTGTCCAAAATTTCTTTATCCATTTCTGTTACTTCTGACTTGTCGACAGTAAGACCCTCAATAAGTAAGTTGCCGTCTTCATCATGAAAGCTAGAAAGTATTTTACTTAGCACCATCATTGCATCTGGAATTATGCCTCCACCTACTCCTGAGTGAACTGGGAATATAGGGAGATTTATATTTATTGTTGCATCTACTAATCCTCTTAGTGAAGTTGTTATTGTTGGTTCTCCAATTCTTATATTGCCTGAGTCAGCTATAACAATTACATCTGCTTCTAGCTCATCTCGATTTTCTGTAACAAATGTTTCCATTGTTGGTGATCCAATCTCCTCTTCTCCCTCAATAAATAATTTTATATTTACTGGAAGGTTTTTCAGAAGCTGTTCTGTAACTGCATAATGTAGAACAACGCCTGCCTTGTCATCACCAGAGCCTCTTCCATACATTCTTCCATCAATAATTTCTGGAGTAAAAGGATCTGTGTTCCAAGCACTTTCATCGCCAACTGGCTGTACATCATGATGGGCATATAGAAGGACCGTTTTCTTTGTTGGATCTATTTTTGTTCTAGCTAATACGGCGGGTTGCCCTGATTCGACACTAGATATCTTTGTTTCTAGTCCTAAGTCTTCAAATAGTTTCTTAACTATAGTTGCAGACTCAACTACATCTTTGGCATGATCCTCCATAGAGCTTACAGATGGAATTTGAACCAAACTGCCCAAAAGGTTAATATATTTCTCAATTTTCATTATGAAATCTTATCATATAGTCGCCATTCAAGTTCCTCGAAATGTTGTTAAACTCATAATTATGAAAAGCAGGTTATTTCTTTTACTTTTCTTGTCTGTTTTAGCAGTCTTTTGTGGGTCTCAAGAGGCCTCTCAAGATGATATATATGTAGTTAGAGTTGTTGATGACGAATATTCTCCAAAAATATTAAACATCCCTGTAGGGGGGACCGTCCTGTGGCAGTCAGATGGAGCTAATGACCATAATGTCATAGCATATGATGGATCCTGGCAAGCAGTATCTTCAGATTATTTTGAGTATGGGATTATCACAAAAGGAGATCAATACGAATATACGTTCAATCAAGCAGGAGTTTATGAATATTACTGTCCTTTTCATGGTACAAATCAAAAAGGAATGGTGGGGATGATAGTTGTTGGTGATGTGAGTATCCCAGAAGTAGTTTCCGACACAACTGACCCCAATAACCTATCAAAAGAAGTTTTGGTTGTTGGAAGAGACAAAAGCTATAAGACTATACAGGGAGCTGTTGATGCTGCGTCGGCTGGGGACTTAATCTATATTACCAAAGGTGTATATAACGAAAGTATTACTATTACAACACCGTATTTATCTATAAGAGGTGAGGACAGAAATGGTGTAATCATCGATGGAGAGTTTATGCGAGAAAACGGAATACAAGTATTTGATACAAATGGAGTTAGTGTAGAAAACCTAACTGTAAGAAACTTTTCTTTAAATGGTGTTTACTGGAATTCATCAACTGGCTACAGAGGGTCATACGTAACTGTCCACAATAATGGTGATTATGGCGTATACGCTTTTGACTCAACAGATGGAGTCTTTGATAATATTTATGCTTCTGGACATCCAGACAGTGGAATATATATAGGCCAATGCTATCCCTGTAATGCAGTAATAAGTAATTCAATAGTTGAAGGAAATGCTCTTGGGTATTCAGGAACAAATGCAGGTGGACATCTGTACATTATTAACAATATATGGAAAGACAATATGGCTGGAATAGTACCCAACACTTTAGATTCGGAACTTAATCCTCCAGGAAAAGAAACAACAATTGTGGGGAACTTAGTATTTGACAATAATAATAGTGAGGCCCCTGCTAATAGGTTTGGAGCAATTGTTCATGGAATGGGAGTAGTCGTTCCTGGAAGAGTTGGAGATGTTATTGAAAAAAACTTAATTGTTAACCATGAAAAATATGGAATAGTTGCCTCTCCAATGCTTGATGCAAACTTATACTTCTCACAACATGTAAGAATAAGAGACAATGTAATAATTGATTCAGGTTATACAGACCTTAAGCTTGCAGGACCATGGGGTCCTGGAAACTGTTTTCAGGACAACATCTATCAAACCAGTGAACCTCCTTTATTAGAGCAATTGCACAACTGTTCTAATGTTAATGGATCTATTCTCTCAAGATTTCCTTTACAAGGGGATGTTTCTGGATTGATGATGTTAGCTGGATTATTTGCAGATGCTGCGGGCCAGAAACCTCCTAAAGAAAGATATAAAGACTACCCTTGGCCAGAAGATCAAGTTAATATGCCTAATGCCGAAAACTTAACTCCCTCTCCTGCACTAGATGTCTTTTATATACCAGATTTAAGTAAAATTAGCTTACCCAAGGTAGAAATAAATGATATCGTGGGAGCTGATAAGGAGATAGTTATGAGTGGAATACCGGTATCAAGTCCAACACTATGGCAATTAATGTTTCAGATGTATGGGTATTTTATGCCTTTTGTTTTATTTGCAGCATGGAGTGCTATGGCATTATGGGATGTAAATACTAATGAGAAAACCCAAGGAAAAAATAGATACATTTGGCTATTAGTTATATTTCTAATTCCATTTTTTGGAGTGCTTTACTATCATCTGTTTGGTCCTAGCAAAATAGATAGAAGTATGAAAATAGGTGCAATCGGTGGTGGCCTAATCTGTTATCTAGTAGTACTTGTATTGTCAGCAGTAATAAGTGGTTTAGTCTAGAAGTAATTGAACTTTTATTATCTAACCTATCAGTCTTTTCCAGCAGATACTGCTAACAGCATTCAGTCAATATCAAATATAAAATATCTACTTCGCAAAGGGGCAAAAGTGAAACTTTTCTTCCCTCTACGTGAAGAGCAAAGTAATGCCAATATAGATGTATTAAAAGCTTACTATGACTTTAAAGAAGATTTTCAAGTAATAGGCTTAAACCATAAACTGCCTTTTGGTAAAGTAAAATACTTTAATAAATTTGCATATCTATATAGCCATTTTGTTTGGTCAAAAAGAGCAGTAAAGGAAGTACTGAAAAAATATCCTCGTCCTGAGATTTTTTTTACTAGATCTGACTGGGTTTTTTATTTTCTTTCTTTAAGAAAACAGCACGTAATCTTTGAATGTCACCAATTAACCTACCTAAGGAAATTACTTGTAAATAGTTCGATAAAAAAAGATAGATCAAAGTTAATTTGTCTAACGCAAGCGATTGCTGATGATTTAAATATTCCGAAATTATATATCGATAAAGTAAGAATTATTCCAAATGGGTACGATGAAGATTATTTCAATAATTCATATTCGGAAGAGAAGAAACTACGAGATAAGAAACAGCTAGTCTTCGTGGGAAATCTAAGTAGATTCGGGAAATCACGGGGCTTAAGAAACATAATAGACCTGTACGAATCCGAAGGAGTAAAAGATAGATTTGCATTAACAATAGTTGGGGGCCCAAATAATATTGCTGAAGAACTTAGAGATCATATTAGGAAGCATAAACTTGAAAAATCCATTTCTGTTGTTGGTCAAAAAAATAGGAAGGATGCTATAAATATAATTGAAAATTCTGATATCGGTATTCTAATAAATGACAAAGGAAATAAGCATTCTGAACTATACACTTCCCCTCTAAAATATTATGAATATCTACGAGGAAAATTAAAAGTTATTGCTGTAGACTTCCCTTCCCATAGGTCCTTAGTCTTGTCAGACAAGATAGTCTTTTTTGATTTAGAATCTAGAGAAAGCCTACTCAATGCCTTAGAATTATCAATTAAGAATGATACAAATCCTCCGAAAGAAGAGTTAATAAGAGGTCTATCTCTTGATGCAAGAGCAACCAAAATAACTAATTTATGTATTTCAAATCAGTGAGAAATGTAATTAAAATTACCTATCATTGTGCGAGGTATTTACTTGGATTCATTAGCAAGATCTTTCCGATAGGAAAATTCTTTTATTCAATAGACGAGACTCCCTCACTAGAAAAAGCATCTAATAAATTCTTTACTGATTCATTGAGTAAGTCTAAATTGTACCTTGAATATGGATCTGGCGGATCAACTGTATTAGCCTCTAAGTTAGGGATTAATTATATAACAGTAGAAACAGACTTGATATTTCTAAATGCAGTAAAGAATAAAGTAAATCAGCTGGGAAACAAAAGCTTATCAAACCAAAAATATATATATAAAAATATCGGACTTACATCAAGATGGGGACATAGTCTATTTCCTGGAACTAAGAGGAAAGGGCTCCTAAGGAAGTTTAGAAACTATTCAGACCCAAAATTTGTTATGAAAGATAAGCCAGATTTAATTATGATTGATGGACGTTTCAGAGCGGTAACTCTTCTAAGGATGTATAGTCGTTTAAAATCTTACTCCGGTTGGAAGGTTTTATTTGATGATTACTTTTCAAGAGAAGAGTATCAGATTGTATCTAAATTCTTTAAAGTAGACAAAAGAGTAGGAAGGCTTGCGGTAATAACGGAGACGATAAATTGTGAGTCTTATGAACTAGATGATGCAATAAATAATTATATATTTGATTCTTACTAGTACTTAAATAAAAGATTTAGATAGTAGCACGCCCGGAGGGACTCGAACCCCCAACCCTCTGATCCGAAGTCAGATGCTCTATCCAGTTGAGCCACGGGCGCTAGTTGGTTAAAAGATTATTTAGGGTCTTCTCCCCTCTTATTTCCCATGATAAACTATCACGAACAGAAATATTCATTAGAGAAAGATTAGATAAGCTTCTCTCTCCTTTTCTGTTCTTCTTGTGAAGGTATCTTGAGAGTAAAGTGGCTAGAGAGCCTTCTTCCTCGGCTTTATAAAACTCTAAGCCTAATCCGAGTTCTTCTAATGATTTATGTGCAGGAATATCAGAAGCAATTATTGCAACTCCACATGCAGCATATTCAAAAATCTTCATAGGTGATGAATATAGGGCAATGTGTTCTTCTTTTGGATAGGGAACAATGCCTATATCAAATCCAGAGATAAACGACTGGAGCTCGGATTGCTTTTTTTGGCCTAGATAGTTGATATCTATTCTTGTTGGCAGATTAATTTGAATTTCCTCCAAATATTTATCTAGTTCTTTAACAGACTTTTCAGGTCCTCCAATTATTGAAATCTTCACTGAGCCGCAATCTTCTTTATGAGGAGTTTCGTTTATTGCTTTAATTAATGAATCAATCACTAAGTACATCCCCTTGTCTACTCCATAGGTCTCTAGCTGACCTACATAACCTAGGTGTAAACAATTGTCCTGATTTAAATTTTCTCTATTTAAATCCGAACTTGGGTAGAAAGTTTCCAAGTCAACACCATTTGGTAGATACTGAATATTAGTTTTAAGTCCTCTTTTCGATAAGTCTTGATAACCGTAATCTGAACTTGAAATAAATATTGACTTACTTGCTGCCTTCCTATCTAGTAACTTCAAAGCTAATGCCTGTATTCTTCTTGCGCGACCATGTAGTTCAAAAATTATATAATTTGAATCAATATATGAGCCGAATAACAAAATTGGATTAGTAGACCAAAAGATCTGTTCAGAATCATTGAATAAATGTTTGATCTTTTTTGACCAAAGATAAGCAGTGATGGACCAGAATAGACCTTGGATGGTTTTTGGAAGAATTTTATATAATAAATACTTTGTTATATCTGTATGTTGGATTTCCTTAAAGTCGATATCTTCATTTTCAAAATATTCATTTGGGTGAGATCTAATTGTTTTTTCATTATCTGTAGAGGGATAAAATATTGTAGTCTTATATCCTAATTGCATATAAGCTTTCGCCACTGAAACAACATGGACTCCGTATGCTCTTTCAGTTGGAAACCTTCCAAAGACAAGAAGATTAATCGATTTATTTGTCATTTGTTATTTTCACTAACATTGCATCATCAGTAATAAGCCAGATAACTCCATCATCATCTATTGTAATATCCCTTATTCTTCTTTCTATTGGTATTTTTGTTACTAATGATATGCTATTGTCTTGTTCTATTTTTAATAGATATAGAGACTGCTCTTTTAAACTTCCTATAAGGAACTGATTAGCCCAATTTGAAAACTCATCTCCTTGATAGATTACAATCTCTGATATTGCAATAGAGGGAGTGAAGTAATATAGTGGTTCAATTGCACCCTCTCCATGTGGGCTTTTATATATATCCTCACCAGAATATTCAACTCCATAGCTATAAACCGGCCAGCCATAAAACTGATTCTCCTTGATTAAATTGATTTCGTCACCACCTTTCGGACCATGCTCTGTTGAATAAATTAAACCTTTATTTACTAATAACCCTTGGGGGTTTCTATGACCTGATGAGAAATTTTTTATCTTCTTACCATTTTCAATATATATAATCTTTCCAAATTCATTATCTGGATCGAGTAAGAATTCTCGAATATTTTGATCAAAATCTCCTATAGTGAACAAAAGGCCCTCTCGATATTGCTGAATCTTGCCCCCCGATTGTTGGAAATTAACATTCGAGACACACGTGTTTGTTTTATAGTACATGTCAAAAAATAGGGTTCTTTCATCTTTGACTTGCCTAGCATCTGCCTTGAATATACCTATACCAAAACAATCATCATAATTGTTTGTAATCAAGCTTATATATACAACTTGATTTTGGATGTCATAAAAAGTATCCCTAACACCCATTCGTCCAGAGATATCGCTACCTCCAGAAATTGAAACATATCCCTGGGAATCAATTATTTCTTCTAAGTTTGAATCAATTTCAATTATTTTGTCAAATTGATTATCAACAATGAGAATTGGGCCTCTGCCTCCAATAACTAATAAATCATTATCAACGACAGACAAGTATCCTGAAGGCAATAGACCCTTAGCAAATAAGGGCAGATAGTTACCGAAGTTCATAGAAGAAATGGTCAAACTATCTGAACCTATGGTTATCCCTGTTTTATTTGTTGAGTTAGAAAATATGCTGCTGTAGATTAAGTCTGGATTGCTACTGAAAATTTCAACTAGAGGAGTATAGTAACTTAATGCATCAAGCACATTCTGATCTAAAGGATCCATGGGTCTACCCCCCACCTCAATTGCTTTCGTAAACTCTATTAATGAGGTAGCTATTAAAACAAGCCCTTGATAAGGCCCTCTTGATTTAGTCCTAAAGGCAATAAACTCTCCAATTAAAGGATCTTCTCCTATATAACTTTTCCAGAGTTCTCCAGTAACTATATCTCCACTAGTTGTTTGCGCCTCATAGGACTGTACTTGAAAATATAGTCCCTCCTCTGAATTTATAAATGAACAAGAAGTGAGAAAGAAAATCAGAAGAGTAAAATATACTTTTTTTGTCTTCATATAACTAACAGATTAACAACGTTTTTATTCATCTTGTAATAAATATGAAAATTCGCCTAGGGAAGATCAAGTCTAATAATATCCCCATTAGTTGTTCCTAATAAAGCATCTCCATTCGGAGCCTCTTGTATTGTTGAGATTCTATAAGGAATAGCTCCTGGTTCAAGGATTCTATATACTCTATCTGTTGTGTGTTGAATAGCCCAAATTGTTCCAGTGCAAAAATCACCTACTAAGCTGAAATCTTTCCAAGCGTTGTTATTTGATATGTTTGCTCCGCCTATGATTGCACAATAATCTTTTGCATGTGGAAAAATATATACAGGTTCTACTGCTGAAGAAAGTAGTGCGTTTTTTGTTTCTTCGTTCACTGGTGTATTTCTATAGTTAGCATCAAAATATCCTTCTAACCATGGCCAACCAAAAAATAGAGGGTCTGTCGTCTCCATATAGTTAGGAGCTATATTAAATTCTTCCCATTGGATATTGCCAACGTCTGTAATAATTAAATCATCGCCTGAAGCAAAACAGGCCCAAGGATTTCTTAGACCAAAAGCTACAATCTTTACCCTTGAATCATTTATGTCAAATATCTTATTATCCATTAAGTTAGAATTCGATATATTTAATACTTTCCCCCAAGGGGTATCGAATTTTGCTGCATTTCCAGGAGAGTTAATATCGCCTAAGCATAGGGTAAATCCTAAGTCTTCGTTTTTTATTATCTTTCCTCCAAAATGAACTCTTGCTCCCTCGCTTGTTTTAAACTCAATGATAATTTTTTCATTACTAGAAACGGAGGACTCGTCTAGTATTTCGAATAATGAAAGTATGTAAATTGAGTCTTTCCTTATATATGAAACTAAAAGATAATCTACACTTTCAATTTTAATCTGGTTAAATGTGTGGACTCCTTTCTCGCTTTCACAGTCAACAATATCAGATAAATCTAATATTGTTGGAGCGTTCAAACCTGCTGCAGGAGTTGGTCCACTAGCTCCTAAATTCGTCCCTAATACTCCATGAATTAGCCCACATTGTTCACTAAATATATATTCATACGTAGAAAGAGCATCAATTCTTCCAATATGAGAAATTGGTTTATATCCCTCAAGCTCTATAACATAAGTTGCCTCACCATAGACTTTGGCTTCAATTAAATTCCGATCTAATTTGTTTACATCTCTCAATTTCGTTGTGAATAGGTCATATTCTGTTTTCTCTATCTCTTCCTGTTTTTCAGATGCATTATCTGAATCAGAATCAGTAATCCCTACGACTAAATCTAAGAGAGTAATCTTAATAAGCTCCTCCCCTTGGGGAACATTTGTCCCCATAACCATTCCTATACAATCCTCTCTATCAGTAATTTCTCTAACTATTCTTGTATCAAAATCTAATCCTTTATTGCTTTTAATCCTATCAACCTTAGCTATTCCTTCCTCAATAGTAATTTGACAACCTACAAAATCGTCAGGAAGCACATCTTCTGAAGGAAGAGAGCATAGAGTGAAAAAAATTAATACGGCGACAAAGAATTTTTTTTGCATGAGTGAATTTTATCTTTTAAACAAAGATACCTTAAACTATTTTAATAAGAATGGTATAAAGAGCTCAACGTAAACATTGAATTACTTAATTAAATTAATAGCTAGATATAAAAGGCTAAAATAGAATATATTACCGATGAATAGAAATAGCTCAATTTTTGATTATTTAATTAGTGTTCTTAAGGGCATGAGAGTATGGCAGTGGCCAAAAAATTTAATTGTTTTTACAATTCCCCTCGGTATTACGTCAACTGACTTCCTTCTTTATCAAAAAATATTCTTTTCTTTTATCGGAATCAGTTTTCTTGCATCCTCTGTTTACTTTTTTAATGATATTAAAGATATAGAGTTAGATAAAAAACATCCAACTAAAAAGAGTAGGCCAATACCTTCAGGAGAAATTACAATAAAGGGGGCTTATCTTGTTTCAATCGCTTTAGCAATTATAGGAAGCCTCTTGCTTGCTTTTTTATCAACTGAATCTTTTATTCTAGGTGTTGCATACCTTGGTTTAAATATCCTTTATACATACAAATTAAAATACACAAAAATCTTAGACATCTTATCAATAAGCATCATGTTTGTTATGAGAGTATTGATAGCGAGTTCTTCAATACAAACTCCTGCTTCTTACTATCTACTGGGTTTTATCTTCTTTTCTAGTGCAGGTTTAGCAATCTCTAAAAGACTATCTGTAATAAATGATCAAAGCATCCAGCCTTCTACAGAATACAAAGGCTTACTAGAAAAGCTTTATAACAATAACCAACTGGGGTCTGCATTAAATCTTGCTTCGTCTTTGTCTATTGTTACTTTTTTATTTTGGTTAAGAGGATTAACGAACCTCAATGTGTTTTCTTTGGAGTCCATATCTTTTGTACTGACAGCAATCTTAATGACGTCAATATTAAGAAAAATCACTATTCTAAGTAAAAAAGGGCTTCTTGAGGATTTTATTATTGGAGTTCTTAGGGAAAAGTCTTTAACTGGCCAAATATTACTCTCTCTAATACTTTTGATTCTAGGTCTATATGTCTAATAAAAATATTTGTTTGATTGGTGGAAGTTCAGATTTAGGAATTGAGGTAGCAAAAATATGTAAAATGAGAAGCGATACAGATGTTCATGGTATTGCAAGAAGTGAAGATAAAATTGGAAAATTATATAAAGAATTTTTATTAATTTCAGATTATGAATTAGACAAGGAAGCTATTTCCGATTTTATTATTAAAACTAAAACAACAGATATAGTCTTACTTAATGGATTTATAGGAGAAAATAATAGACCTGCAGAAAAAATAGTAAGAATAAATTATTCTATTCCCCTTAGTTTAATTAAACACATTAATAAGAAGATAGATGATAAGTTTACATTTACTATAATATCTACTCTTGCCGTTTCCAGGCCAAGAGATAAGAACTATGTTTATGGTCTATCAAAATACCTCCTTGAGGAGGCAGTCAAAAAAAGTAAGTTTGGAAAGTTTATAATATTTAGATCTGGATTCATAAGAACAAAAATGACAGAAGATCACAAAGAGCCTCCGTTCGGAAAAAACCCCGAAGAAGTAGCAGAGAAAATAGTGAATGCAATATTAAATAATAGAAAGCGTATATCTACTGTGTATTCTTCTATCCCAATTTTTTTACTCTTTTATGCATTCAAATTAGTTCCCTTAAATATCTTGAACTCAATAGAAAGAAGACTAATTTAATTAAAGGATTCTAGACTTGATGATACTACCCTAATATCAGCTTCAGATAGATTTATAGAAGATGGTAACCAAATTATTTTCTTTGCCATCTCTTCAGAATAAGTAAGATCCGTCCTCTCTGTTTCTGTGAACATTTGCTGCATACTTAAAGGTGGGTATCCTTTTCGAATTTCTATATTTCTTTTATGAAGAAACTCTTTGTAAGTATCTTGTTCTTCACCTTCAACAAGTAGAAAGTCAACAAACCACGGTGTCTCATGGTCTTGAAAACTTAAATACCTATCTTTTGGATAACTTGCATTAGAAGTATAGAGAGAATATATAAATTTTTTTGACTCAATCAGTGAGTCTAGCCTAGTTAGCTGGGACAATAGTAGAGAGGCCTGTAAATCCGTAAACTTAAAATTCAATCCAAAGCCTTTATGCCAATCAGACGAATCCTCTTTTCTATTAAAAGACTTGTAATCATACATCTTTGTATATAGAACCTCATCATCTGTTAAAACTAGGCCTCCTTGCCCAGAGGTTATTATTTTATGGGGGGTAAATGAGAGTATGCTCATCTCACCCAAAGAACCACATTTTTTTTCAGTATATTCTGATCCCAATGCATGGGCTGAGTCTTCAATTAGAAGGATTTCATTCTCAGAACACCATTTTTCTATTTCTAGACCATTTCCCGTTCTACCATTTAGAGGAACAAAAATTACAGCTTCGGGTGTCGTTATTTTTTTTAATGATTCGAAAGACATACATAGGGATTCATCTACATCAATTAAAACTGGATCCGCTCCTGCCCAAATAACAGCATTAATTGTTGCGATCATAGTAATGTTTGGAACTGCTACTCTATGGCCTGGTCCTATCCCCCTTGCTTTTAAAGCTAGGTAAATGGCAACCGTACCGTTGGGAACAGCAACTCCGTAGCTTCTTCCTAAGTATTCTGATATCTCTTTCTCTAGCTTCTTTGTTAAGATATGCTCAGTTAACCAAGCACCAGATCTTAAGTATTCATCAACATTAGCTATATCTTCTTCCGTAATTACTGGTTCAATTTGATTAATCATTATTTTCTATTCTTGTTCTATCAACTTCTGCGCCAAAATATGGTCCATTCTTTGTTTCGACCACAATGGCATCTTCTAATATTGTATATTTATGAGCCCCTTGTAGTTGAATTATAAGCTGTCCTTTATTTAGGATTCCTTCCCATATTGGCTCTCCCTCTTCAGTGAAAATTTTACACTCTACTTTTCCTTCAACAACATAGACGGCCTCTGAAGTTCGGTAGCTCACTCTTTCGAAATAGTTGTGATAATGAGCAGGGAGATTGGTTCCTTTTTTATAATTCCACATTCCTGCTTGTATGTAATCTGAATCCTGTGTTATAAACGATAAGCCCTCTGGAGATTCTGAAGTGTTAAGAACAATCGCATATCTTTCTCCTGAATATTGTATCTCTTCAAAAAAACTATTCATTGTTCTCCATATACCATTCTACCGTTGTCTTAATACCCGTATCAATATCTACCTCTGGAGACCATTGTAATAATTCATGTCCTAGTGAACCATCAACTGTTTTTCTTTTTACTCCGTCAGGTTTTTTTGTATTAAAAATGAACTCTCCATTCCAATCAGATATGGAGGAAATTCTTATAGAGAGATCTTTAATAGATATCCCTTCATTTATTCCAACATTAAATAAGCAGTGTGGCTTATCTAAATTTAAAGACTTGACTAAAGCTTTCGCGCCATCTTGAACATATAACCATTCTCTAATTGGGGTCCCTGTTCCCCAGATCTCTACTCTTTCATCTCCATTCGTTTTCGCATCACAGATTTTTTTCACCAAAGCTCCAAGAGCATGGGAGCGCTCCTCGTCAAAGTGGTCTTTTGGACCATACATATTGGACAATACAACATTCGAAGATTCTATTCCGTACTGTTCATGAAAAGAATTTGAAATAGCTACGAGGTTTCTTCTAGATAAACCATAATAAAAAACTGAGCTGTGGGGAGGGCCATTCCAAAAATCCTCCTCTTTATATACTTCAATATTGCCAGGATATGCACAGTTAGAAATAGGATTAACTATCTGTTTAATTTTATTGTTTCTAGCTGAATTGTATAGATTAATTATCATTTGGGTATTTGTGACCAACATTTCAACTGGAAATTTATACCCATATGAGATTCCCCCAACAAAAGCACTGCAATTTATAATTTTTTCTATCTTATTTTGCTTTAAATAACTATCTATTTCGTCTTGATTTAATAAGTCGACTTGGTTTTTCCCCTCTATCTGAAAATACTCTACTCCTTCTAGTTGGAGTATTGATTTAACATGTTTACCTACAAAACCATTCGTTCCTATAACTAGTAATCCGGGATCCATTATTTAATAAGAGGGTATTCCCATGTTGGCTCAATCAATCCCTCTTTTAGTAGAACTGCTTCTTGTGTAGCCTCATGAATATCGTTGTCAACCATCATTTGAACTAAACCATCTAATTCAATCTTTGGTTCCCAACCCAGCTTGTTTTTTGCTTTTGAATAATCGCCAACAAGATAGTCCACTTCATTAGGTCTATAGTAACTCTCAGATGTCTCAACGTAACTTGACCAATCAAGACCAACTGTCTTAAATGCTTTATCTAAAAAATCTTTAACTGAGTGTGGTTGCCCTGTTGCAAGCACCCAGTCTGAAGGTTCTCCATTCTGCATCATTGCCCACATTCCTTCTACAAAATCTCCTGCATAGCCCCAATCTCTAACTGCATCTAGATTTCCTAATGTAAGTTTTTCCTGTATTCCCTGAGAAATCCTCCCTACAGCTTTTGTAATTTTTCTTGTTACAAAAGTCTCTCCCCTTATGGGTGACTCATGATTAAACAATATTCCATTAACGGCATAGATTCCATAAGATTCGCGATATATTTTTGTCATATTGTGTGCAAAAACTTTTGATGCAGCATAGGGACTCTTTGGTATAAATTTTGATTCTTCATTTAGTTTTTCATTACTACCTCCACCATACATTTCAGAAGAGGATGCCTGGTAGTACTTCATTTCCTTCTTCGAACTTCTAATTGCTTCAAGAATAGAGACTGATCCGAGGGTTCCTACTTGAGTTGTGTAAACTGGATTTTCAAATGATACAGCAACGTGAGATTGAGCTGCTAAATTGTATACTTCATCAGGTTCAATATTGTTTATTAACGAGGAAATTGATGCTGAATCTAATAAGTCAGAATAATGAAGAGCTAGCTTCCCTTCTCTTTCGTACTTTGAAAGAATGTCGTCTATTCTTTTTGTATTAACGCTAGAAGATCTTCGGACAGTTCCGTGAACCTCGTATCCTTTGTCAATAAGTATTCTGGCAAGGTAAGCCCCGTCTTGTCCAGTTATTCCAGTGATTAATGCTTTCATAATATAGTTTGATAATAGTAAAACTTAGGAGAATTAATTA
>CEUS01041672.1_pt1 | contig 14497 bp, 16 predicted proteins | sample 427031 | NCBI WGS metagenome assembly CEUS01 (sample SAMEA2622837, study PRJEB7988) | marine metagenome | biome: marine biome (ENVO:00000447); feature: marine epipelagic mixed layer (ENVO:xxxxxxxxx); material: "saline water (ENVO:00002010), including plankton (ENVO:xxxxxxxx)" | depth 140 m | reverse complement strand
AGCAGCAACACCAGTTGCAGCAGCAGCTTTTATAAACTTACGTCTAGCAGGCGTCTTGCCTTTCAACGTTTTAGTTTTATTTGACATATGTCTTCCCCTCTTTTGTTTTGTTAATTAACAAGACTTAATTAAATCACATTAGATATTAAGAGTCTTTAATTAAAATACTCTAAAAAATGAATTTTAATCAATTAAGATAAACAATTTTACAACTTAAAATTGAATTAATTATTTTTGTTTTATTATGTTTGGTTTTGGTCCGCCAGTATACCAGTCTAACAATTCTATAGTATGTAAAATTGGAATATTAGTTCCGATTGATATTTGAGTGATACAGCCAATATTTCCTGTTGAAATAATATTAGGTTTCAAAGACTCAATATTTCTAACCTTGTCTCTTAATAGTTGCTTAGCTATTTTATTTTGCAAAATATTATAAGTGCCAGCTGATCCACAACAAATATGGCCATCGGGAATTTCTAGTATATCATTTTTTGTTTTGGAAAGTAATTCTATTGGTTGAGAATGAACTTTTTGGCCATGTTGCATAGAACAGGGTGAATGATAGGCAATTCTATATTTTTTTTTCTTCTTTTTTATTTTCAAATTTAAATTTTCAGATAGATATTCAGAAACATCTTTAGATAATTCAGAAATTTTTTTTGCTTTTTTTTTTAATTCTTTATCATTTCTAAAAATAAATCCATAATCTTTTAAAGTTGTTCCACAGCCTGAGGTGTTAGATAAAATAGCATCTAAATTGCCATCTAAATATTCATCATACCAAGTAATTATGTTATTTTTAAAATTTTTATATGCATCATCATTTTTTCCAAGATGATGACTTAAAGATCCGCAACACTTAATTTTTTTTGGAGTTATAACTTCTACTCCATGCCTGTTTAATATTCTTATAGTTGCTTCATTTATTTGTGGTGATATTTCTTTTTGAACACATCCAGTTAATAAAGCAACTCTTGCAATTTTTTTTTTAGTTTTTGCCTTATAAATTTCTTTATATTTTAAAGTTTTTTTGGGAAAAGAATCTGGCATTAAATTTATCATATCTTTTATTTTATTTGGTAAAATAAAACTAAAAGGTTTAGTTATTTTAGAAAATATACTAACTATTTTAAAATATTCTGTGTTTGACAAAACTTTTGATAAAAAACTTCTCAAAAATTTATCAAAAAAAGGTCTTTCATAATTTTGTTCAATGTATTTTCTTCCATGATCGATTAAATGCATATAATTTACGCCCGCAGGACATGTGGTCATGCAACTATAACATGATAGACATCTGTCTATATGTTTTACAACATTCGCTGTTGGTTTTTTTTCATTTTCTAACATGTCTTGTATTAAGTAAATTCTTCCTCTTGGACCATCTAATTCATCTCCTAATATTTTAAAAGTTGGGCAAGTAGCATTACACATCCCGCAGTGTACACATTTTTTAAATATTTTTTCTGCTGAATGATTGTCTTTATTTTTTAGCTGTGATTCTGAAAAATTAGTTTGCATTATATTTCTCTATACATTTTACCTGGATTAAAAATTCTTTTTGGATCAAAACTTTCTTTTATTTTTTTTGAAATAAGAAGCCTATTTTTATTTATTGTAAACAAGCTTTCATTAAAACTAAAATTTTCAGATCTTTTAATAACTGTTAAGTAGCCATTCATTTCTAAAACAAACTTTTTAATTTCTTTAATTTTCATTTCATCTTTATCTGCTACTTCAATCCAAAATAATGATCCAGACCAATCTACATAATATTTGTATTTATTTTTGATATATTTCATCAATTTCTCATTATTTGAAAATGGTACAACTATTCTTAACAAGTTGTTTTTTGTATTATTAAATAATTCTAAATTATTGACTTTTTGCCAGAATAAAACAGATTGATATACATCTAAAATCGAAGTTTTTTGTTTATTCAATTGTAGCTCCTTAAATAAATCTTTTTTTCTTTCTTCAATTGATTTTTTATCTCCCTCTAGTCTAAAGGCTAAAAATGATCCTTGATATTTTAAATCATTAAATTGAAATATTTTATTTTTGTTTATTTGAAATTTTTTATTTTTTGGTTCATCAGGAATATAAATAGATCCTGAAATTTCATTGCTTGAGCTTAAAATTTTGTCAAAAAAATTTGATACCTGTTTTATGTCCTCGGTATGAATAGCAACAGTAGATTGTGAATTTTTTTTGGGCGATACTTTTAAAGTTATTTCTGTTAAAGCAACCAAAGTTCCAAAAGATCCAGTAATAACTTTAGATAAATCATATCCAGTAACATTTTTTACAACTACACCGCCAGATTTAATTATATCTCCTTTTCCATTTATACCTCTAAAGCCTAATATATGATCTCTTACACTTCCTGACTTAAATCTTCTTGATCCTGCAAAATTACAAGAAACGTAACCTCCTATTGTTCCTTTATTTGATTTACCACCTTGAATAAAACCAAAATCAATTGGTTCAAAAGCTAGTTGTTGATTTTTTTTGTCTAAAGTTTCTTCAATTAAACTTAAAGGAGTGCCTGCTTTAACTTTTATGTATAGCTCTTCAGGAAGATATTCTACTATGCCTGATAAATTAGAAATATCCAAAGTTTTTGCTGTTTGTAGATTATAACCTATAAATTTTTTAGAGTTAGAACCTATAATTTCAAGTGGTAAATTTTTTTTGTAATTATCCCTAACGATTTCTGAAACATTTTTTTCATTACCAGGCCTAAACACATTAGAATCTAGGAAGGTCTGGAAATTTTTCTTCACCTCGATGGACATGAACTCTTCCTTCCTCCGCACATTTTCTAAGTATTGGATAAACTTTTCCTGGATTCAACAAGTTTTTTTGATCCAATGATTTTTTTATATTTAGCTGCTGTTGAATATCTTTATCATTAAACATTTCACACATTAATTCTCTTTTTTCAATACCTACGCCATGTTCTCCAGTTAAAACTCCACCTAATTTTACACAAAGTTTTAATATTTCAGCACCTAGTTGTTCTGTTCTTTGAAATTGATCTTTATTTCCACCATCAAAAACTATAATTGGATGCAAATTTCCATCACCAGCATGGAAGGCATTTACAACTTTTAAATCATATTTTTTTGATAGTTTTTTAATTTCTTTTAAAGCAACAGCTAACTTTCCTCTAGGTATAGAGCCATCCATACAATAATAATCTGGCGCCATTTCTCCACATGCTGGAAAAGCTGCCTTTCTACCAGACCAAAAAGACTGTCTTTCTTTTTCTGTATTACTTAACTTAAGACTAGTTGAATTATTTTTTTTGGCAATATCGGCTACTTGTTTTAATAAATTATCAACATCAGATTTTGTGCCATCAAGTTCAACAATCATTAATACTTCTGCATCTCTTGGATAACCAGCTTTAGCAAAATTATCTGTAGCTATAATTAAAGATTTGTCCATTATTTCCATTCCTGCCGGTACAATGCCGTTTGATATAATATCTGAAACACATTTGCCTCCATCTTCAATAGTGGAAAAACCTATCAATGCTGCTCTTACTGTTTGTGGTGTTTTTAAAATTTTAACAGTAACTTCAGTTATCACACCTAATAAGCCTTCTGAGCCGCAAAATAATCCCATTAAATCATAACCTTCTTGATCCAAAGTTTTACCTCCAATTCTACAAATAGTTCCATCCATCATTACCATTTCAATTCCTAAAATATTATTTGTTGTTGTTCCATATTTTAATGAATGCACTCCTCCAGAATTTTCCGCAACATTTCCGCCGATTGAGCAAGCTAATTGACTTGATGGATCTGGAGCATAATAAAATCCTTTGTGTTGCACAGCATGAGTGATGCTTAAATTAGTAACTCCTGGTTGGGTCACTACGCATTTATTATTAAAATCAATCTCTATTATTTTATTAAATTTTCCTAGACCTAACATAATTGCATCTTGCAAAGGTAGAGCTCCACCTGAAAGACCTGTTCCAGCACCTCTTGGAATTACTTTAATATTTTCTTCATTGCAAAATTTCAATATTTTACTAACTTCTTCAGTATTTTCTGGAAGAACTACCGTTAAAGGAGTTTGTTTGTATGCGGCTAATGCATCTGTCTCATAAGGCCTTAACTCTTGAACATGACTTAAAACATTATCAGCACTAGTAATTTTTCTTAACTTTGAAACTATAAAATCTTTTTTTTGAACGGTATTTTTATCTATTTTAGGTAAAATAAGGTCAGACATTATTAATTTAAAATTTTTTTAATTTTTTCTAAAGCATTAGAAATATTTTCTTCTGAAACAGTAAAATTCATTCTTACATTATATATAGCAGAATTTCCAAAAGCTGTCCCTTGTATTAAAGCAACTCCTGCTTCATTTAAACATTTCTCCGCAAATTCATCTCCATTCATTCCTGTTTCTTTAACATTAGGAAACATAAAAAATCCAGCTTTTGGCTCAGTACATTTAATTCCATTTATCTTTTTTAAACCATTAAACATTAAGTTTTTTCTGAAAATAAATTTTTCAACCATATTATCAATTGACTCATCAGGTCCATCAAGAGCTGCAATTGCTCCATGCTGTATAGCAGCATTTACACATGAATGATTATTTACACAAAATTTAAATAAATGTTTTAATAATTTTTCTGGCCATACTCCCCAACCTAATCTCCATCCTGTCATTGCATATGTTTTACTCCAACCATCTAATACAATAAGTCGATCATAAAGTTCTGGATAGTTTAAAAAGGTTGGAAATTGTTTTTTTTCAAAAAGTAACCTTCCATAAATTTCATCGCTAAGAATTGCTACATTCGAAAAATTTTTCAAACCGTTTGCTAATTTATCTACAACTTTTTTTTCTGCAAAACTGCCTGTTGGATTATGGGGATTGTTAATAATCAATAAACGAGTTTTATCGTTAATTAAAGATAAAATTTTATCAACATTAATATTAAAATTATTTTCATCATTTAAATTATATGGAACTGCTTTTGCTCCTGTATAACTTATCATTGACTCGTAAATTGGAAAACCTGGATCTGGATATATAATCTCCGCTCCTGGCTCTCCATAAAAAGAAATGGCATAGTGCATTGTTGGCTTGCCTCCAGGCATAATAAAAATTCTTTCGGGAGAAATATTAGCATTATATAAACTTTTTATTTTTCTACTTACAGCTTCCCTGCATTCTATTATTCCATTTGGAACTGTATAACCATTATTGCCATCTTTTAAAGCTTTTATCGTAGCTTCAATGACATGTTCAGGAGGATTTTCAACAGATTGACCTAAACTTAAATCAAAAATTGTTTTTCCTTCAGCTTGTAACTTCTTAGTTTTAGCAAAAATATCATATACAAGCTCTGTTCCTAGTTTATTTACATTTTTTGCAATTTTCATAATTATTATTTTTATCTAAAAACAATTTTTGATTTATTAAGTTCTTTTACAGATTTACATCCCATTAATGTCATGTCGCGATAAATTTCTTCTTTCATTTTTTGTAATATAACTTCAACACCTTTTTGTCCTCCTGCAGCTAAAGCAAACAAGTATCCCTTACCAAAACTACATGCTTTAGCACCTAAACATAGTGCTTTTAGTACGTGGGTTCCTCTTCTAACACCTCCATCTAAAATTACTTCTATTTTATCTCCAACCGCATTTACAATTTCAGCAAGTTGATCAAAAGGTGCTCTTGAGCCATCTAACTGTCTTCCTCCATGGTTTGAAATTATTACTGCGCTACATCCAATATCAATAGCTTTCTTAGCATCCTCAACCGACATAACCCCTTTTAACGCAAAAGGTCCATTCCATTTTTTTACGCAATATTCAGCATCTTTCCAATTCATAGAAGGATCAAATTGCTCATTAATATAATCTATAATTGATTTATCAATACTAGATCCTTTGTCTGTCATGTGAATAATATTTGCTAATTTAAATTTTTCATGGATCAAATGATTTATAGTCCAGCTAGGGTGTAATGCAAAACTTAATAAACTACCCAAAGTTAATTTTGGCGGTGTTGAAAATCCTGTTCTTCTATCTCTCTCTCTATTTCCCGCAACAACAGTATCAACTGTCAAACACATGCTATTGAAGCCAGCTTTTTTACACCTTTCAATTAAATTATCCGTAAGACCTCTATCTTTATGAATATATAGTTGAAATAATTTGGGACCTTTTGTTAATTTTCCAATTTCTTCAATGCTTACAGTGGACATTGTTGATGTGCCAAAAATTGTACCCATTTTTTCTACTGCCTTCGCTGAAGCTTTTTCACCTTCATGATGATAAAGACGATGCATTGCTGTTGGGGAAGGAAACAAAGGAAAATCTATTTTTTCTCCTAAAACAGTTGTAGATAAATCTATATTTACTGCATCTGCTAATACATTTGGAATTAAATCACAATCATTGAATGCCTCTGTATTTCTATTTAAAGTAACTTCGTCATCAGAGCCCCCATCAATATAATGAAAAATTGGAGAGGGTAATTTTTTTTTTGCTAATCTTCGAAAGTCATTAAAATTATGACAATCTTTTAAGTTCATTTTTTTTTTGAACTAAAACTTCTGAAGAAAATTAAACATATAACTATTTGCTCCAGGATTTTTATCTCCTAAGCTAGCATTCGATATATGATTATATGATAAGCCTAATTGACTATTATTTAATAAATCTAAAGATAACTGAACTTCACTTTTAAATTCAACAATATGTCCAAGATCTTTGCCACTTCCCTTATTGTATAAACCTGGAGCAAAACTTGGTGTAAAATCCATTTTACCTATTTTATATTGAGCTTGAACTCCAGTATAAAGATAAGTTGCACTATCCGCTGTAATCATTGCTCCAGTTACTGGAGAAAAAGTTCCTAAGAAAGTATCTCTGAATAAATTTTCATTTTGATGCTGTAGACCAAATATTGTTGATTTTTTTCCATCATCACTAAAATCAAACATTCCTGAAAAAAAATTCAATTCATGTTCTTTCTCTAGGTTTACAAACTCTTCAGCCTTTAAACCTTGATGTAAAACTAATACAGCAATAAGCAATAATGCCTTGAAATAATAGCGGATAAATTTCATATATTTTAAGAATATACTCAATTTTTCAATCATTAAAGTCATAACTTAAAAAATTTTGTTTTTTTAAAAATTAACCATCCTCCAACAATGAAGGTAAGAATTGGTAATAACCAAAGGAAAATCGTGTTTTTGTTAAATCCTGGATTATATGAAATCCATTCTCCATATTGACCTATAAGATAATCATAGATTTGATTCTCTGTATAACCTTCTTGTATTTTTTTTTTAATAGCTATTTTCATACTAATTGCAAAATCTGACTGGGAATCATAAACAGATTGCCCCTGACAAATAAGACATCTTATATTTTTAGATATTTTATTTACTAAATCAATATTTTCACTTTGTGCATTTGAATGAAACAATAAGAAAACTAATACTATTAATATTTTTATTTTTAGATAATTCATTTTGTTAAATTTTCTATTTCTTTTAATATTTGAGAGTTAAGCGGTCCTATATGAATTCTTAAAATTTTTTTATTCTTATCAAGAACATAAGTTTCAGGAACACCAATAATTCCAAGATCGATCGCAATCGTTCCATCTTGATCAACAAGAATTTCCGAATATGGGTTTCCTAGTTGCTTTATAAATTTTTTTGCATTAGATAAATTGTCTCTATAATTTATTCCAATAATTTTAATTGAAGAATTTTTACTTAATTTGATAAGATCATTATGTTCAATTCTACATGGACCACACCAAGATGACCAAATATTTAATAAATAAATTTTGTCTTCAATAAATAATGAATCAATATTAATATTTTCATTATTAAATAGTTTTTTTGCATTAAATGATGAAATCTGTTTACCTGATTTTGTGGGCACATAAGTATTAGGATTATTTAAACCTTTTAAAAAAATTAAAAAACAAAATAAAACAAAAATTATTACAGTTATAAATAAAGTTTTATTTTTCATTTAATTTTCTTTGAAAAAAATTTATTAATCCTCCACTAGCTAATATAATAGTAGAGAGCCAAATCCAAATCATAAACGGTTTTGTCTGATATTTAATATTATAATATTCATTTCCTTTAACTAAATTCACAACTAAAAATTTATCGCTAAAAAAATTTATTTTAATATCTGCTTCACTAGTAATATTTTCTGGCTGATTAAATATTCTTAATTCTGGTTTTAAAAATATCTCCTTTTTATTATCTTCTTTAATTCTAAAGGTTGTAACAACAGATATATAATTTTGTTTTTTAAAATTTTTTACTTCTTCAAAATAAATAATTCCATGCTTAAATTTATATTTTTCTCCAACTTTAATATTAGTGGAAATTTCGCTAGAAAAAATTCCATTTAAAATAATACTTAAAATTAATAAACTAAAACCAAAATGAGATATTTTTTGGGATAGATTTATTTTTTTTTTTATAAAAAAATCACTTATAGTTGTAACAAGCAAATACAGAGCTACTCCTATTAAAAATGTTGTAAACAAACCATTTAAACCAATTATAATTAAAACAAAATATGAAATTAAAACAGATATAAGAAATAAAAAAATTAATCTGAGATTAAATAACTTAATATCATCCTGAATCCATTTTATATTTGGACCAATTGCCATTAAAATTAAAAAAGGAATTAGAAAAGGAATTAACAGCTTATTATAAAAAGGTGGTCCTACAGAAATTTTTTCGTCAGCTATAACTTCTAAAAAAATTGGATAAACAGTTCCAATCAAGATAACTGAAAGAAAATACATCATAAACCAATTATTAATTAAAATTGAAGTTTCTCTACTATATAAAAAGTTTTTTTGATCTTTTGTTATTGGTTTATAAAAAATAAAAAAAATAAATATTGAAATTAAAATTAATATAAACAAAAAAATTAAAATAAAAATTCCTCTTTTTGGATCATTTGCAAAAGTATGTACTGAATTTAATATTCCTGACCTAACTAAAAAAGTTCCACTCATACTTAATGTAAAACTTGAAATACATAATATTAAAGTCCATGAAGCTAGTTGTGATCTTTTTTCCAAAACAATTACCGAGTGAATTAAGGCTATTAAACATAACCATGGCATTAAAGAAATATTTTCTACAGGATCCCAAAACCAAAATCCTCCCCACCCTAATTCATAGTAAGCCCAAATTGAACCTAACATAATTCCAATGGTTAAAAAAAACCATGAAATAACAGTCCAACTTTTTAAATTTTTTGCCCATTTGTTATTTACATAATTTTGAGTAATGGCTGCTAATGATGATGAAAAAATAATTGATGAACCAATATATCCTAAATATAAAATTGGAGGATGAATAGCCAATATTGGGTCTTGAAGAATTGGATTCAGCCCAAGCCCTTCTTTAGGAATGGGAAACAAATAACTAAAAGGATTTGATGTAATTAAAAGAAACAAAAAAAAACCAATTATAATAATCTGTTGAAATAATAAAGTAATAATTCTAAATTTTTTTGGTTCTTTTTTTGAAGTTATTAAAAATATAAAAATAAATAAAGTTAAAACCAAAAGACATAATAACAAACTTCCTTCGTGATTACCCCAAGAGCCTGAAATTTTGTAAAATAATGGTTTTGTGGTATGAGAATTATTATAAACAGTCACATTGCTAAAATCTGAATTTATAAAAGAGATTATTAAACAAATAAAACTCAAAAAAACAAAAAACAATTGAAAAAAAGCAAAACTTATAATTTTCGAATTGATTGAATGGTTAATAATTTTTAAATCTTTATAAGATACAAAAATTAACAAAAAAGAAAATATCAGACCAAAAATTAGGGAATAATATCCTAATTGACTAAAGAACAATTTATTTAGCCTCCAAAGCTTCTGTTACTTCTGGAGGCATATAATTTTCATCATGTTTTGCCAAAATTTTTTCAGCAATTAAAAAATTTCTATCTTTTAGAAATCCTTCTGCTACAACACCTTTTCCTTCACTAAATAAATTTGGAACTGATCCAAAATAAACAACATTAATTTCATTTTTAAAATCTGTTATTACAAATGTAATTTTATCAGAGTTTATCATGATTGATTTATTTTTTACCATGCCTCCAATTCTAATTTTGTTATTTTTTACTTCAGACAAATTTTTTATTTCAGTTGGAGATAAAAAATAAACAACATTTTCTTCTAAAGATTTTAATATTAAAAAAATTGACAATATTACTGAAATTAACAATAAAAATATAAATAAAACTCTTAATTTAACTTTTTTACCATACATGTTTGCATGAAGTTAAATTTTAGAACTAGTACTATTTAGCAATATTTCTCTATTTGTCGATTGTGTTTTTGCTAATTTAATTTTTCTTCTATTTAATAAACCAAATTTAGCTACAAATTTGTTTTGTTCTTTTACTAAATTGATTTTAATTAATGTATACAAAATCGCAAAACTGATTAATGTAAATGAAAAAGCGGACCAAACGTACACTCCGTAACCTTTCATCAAAATCATTTCGTTTATCATAATCTATCTAATCCTTTGTTCTTAATTTTTATCAATTCTGTATTATATTTCATTAAAAAAATTAACAATGCAAATAGTGAAAATGCCGCGGTCATAATCAACAAAGGCACTAGCATTGATGAATGTATAGAGGTTTCTGAGAAGACTTTTACTGACGATTCTTGATGTAATGTAGACCACCAATCAACAGAAAATTTTATTATAGGAACATTAATCACGCCCACAATTGCAATAATAGATGTAATCTTATTAGCTTGTTCTTTTTTATCAAAAATTCTCCAAGCTAAAATATACATAGAATAAAATAAAACCAAAATTAGCATTGAAGTTATTCTTGCATCCCATGCCCACCATGTTCCCCAGGTTGGTTTTCCCCAAATAGAACCTGTTACTAGAGCAATAATATTTAATACAAAACCTGGTGGAGCCAAACTTTTTGCAATTAATGAAAAATTTTTATTTTTAAAAATAAAACTTATTATCGAAAGACAAGCTATTAAGGAAAAAATACCAAGAGCAATCCACGCTGAAGGAACATGTACATACATTATTCTTACGGAATGACTTTGAATATAATCTTCAGGTGATAAAAAAAGAGCCTCTGCTAAGCCTATTGATAATACAATTATAAATATAATAAAAATATATTTAGGTGCTTTAGATGTTATTTCAAATATTTTATTTATTTTAAAAATATTAAACATAAAAACAATATATATAGCAATTTTAAGATTTCTAATTATTTTTGACTATTTATCCGATCAAGGGTGACGAGGGAGATAATTTAGGGAAATGTTTGCACCCTTGATCAAATACAATAAAAATATATCAATCGCGTATGTCCAAGATTTGAACTAATTGTGTTTAAAAAAAGACTTAATTAATTTGATGGCTTAAAATAACTCGATCCTACCTTGCCTGAAAATATTTCATTAATTAAAGGATGTTTAATAGGCTCATCAGAACTGTCAATTAACAAATTTTGTTCTGATACATAAGCTTCATAAGTAATATCATCATTTTCGGCTAATAAATGATAAAATGGTTGATCCTTCTTAGGTCTCACATTTTTAGGTATAGATTGATACCATTCTTCTGAATTATTAAATTCAAAATCAACATCATAAATTACTCCTCTAAAATCAAAATGTTTGTGTTTAACTACATCTCCAATTGAAAATTTTGCTTTTTTCGGACTCATCATGAAAAACTAGACTATGTATATTTAAAAAAAAAATCAATAAAAAAATATAAATGTTTTAAGTATCTGTTAGTATCTTTTTTGTGAATAAATCATTTATAAAATTTATTACTGATTTTGGCCCGTTGTTAGTTTTTTTAATTTTTTATTACAATAGTGATAAAAATTTAAAGACAGCAATACCTCCATTTATTATTGCGACAATTATTTCTTTAGCAATTGTTTGGTTTCTTGAGAAAAAAATACCAATGATACCACTTATTGGTGGAGTCTTAATTACTTTGTTTGGTGGTTTAACAATTTATTTTGATAATCCAATATTCATTTACATAAAACCTACAATAATAAATATAATTTTTGGTCTAGCTTTATTATTTGGTAAATTTTTTACAAAAGAGCCCATACTTAAAAAAATATTAGGAAAGTCTATTATACTTACTAATGAAGGATGGGATATATTAAATAAAAGATGGATAATTTTTTTCTTTGCTTTAGCTCTTTTAAATGAATTAGTTTGGAGAACACAATCTGAGGAATTTTGGGTAAATTTTAAAGTTTGGGGAATTTTACCAATTACATTTATTTTTACAGCATTTCAAATTCCAATATTAAGTAAGCATAAAATAAATGAATAATAATTTAAAATTAGTTGTAGATAATATTAATAAAAGAAAAGAGAGTGAATCTTTTTTCAAAAAAAATGAATTAAAAATTATTCTGGATTTATATGCTAAAATGGTATCAGAAGGATCTTGGAAAGATTACGGTTTAAATATTTCAAATAGACAAGTTGGTTTTAGTGTTTTTAAAAATGCAGCTGAAAGTGCAATGTATAATATTTGTAAAAACTTTAAACCATCAAATAAAAACTTAAAATATCTAATTACTGACACCAAGGGAAAAATTCTTAAAAATTCTTACAATTTAAAAATTCTAATTAATAATACAAATTGGAAAAAACTTTAAAAAATTAATAATTATCTTCTCTGTCCAAATAGTCTTAACAACATTATAAATAAATTTATAAAGTCTAAGTAAAGTGTTAAGGCGCCCATAATAGCCTTTTTTCCCATCAATTCACCGGAGTCACTAGCTTGATACATATTTTTAATTTTTTGAGTATCATAAGCTGTTAGACCAACAAAAATTAAAACTCCTAAAATTGAAATTACAAAATACATCATTGAAGATTTTAAAAAAATATTAACTAAAGATGCAATAATTATACCAATTAAGCCCATCATTAAAAATGACCCTAATTTTGTTAGATCTCTTTTAGTTGTATATCCATAAAGACTCATGGCACCAAAAGTAGCTGAAGTTATAAAAAAAACTCTTGCTACACTTACGCCTGTATAAACCAGCAATATCCAAGATAACGAGAGACCCATCAAGGCAGCAAAAATCCAAAATACTGTCTGAGCTTTTGAAGAACTCATTTTATTAATTCCAAAACTCATATAAAAAACTATTCCCAGTGGAGCTAACATTACTATCCATTTTAGTCCTGAAAAAAACAAAGCGTTACCGAAAGATGTAAAGCCAGTTATTGAGCCGCTAGAATCTGTTAGTACAGACATTTTAAAAGAAATAAGTGCTATAATTCCTGTTAGTAAAACTCCTGTTGCCATATAATTATAAACTTTCAGCATGTAAGCTCTTAGACCTTCGTCCATTACTACGGTCGTTTGTGTGGCAGCTTTTACTTTATTTAAAATATTTTCTTTATTAAATTCCATAAATTTTAATATAATAGCCTTTTACTATTAATTCAAGATATCATAAAAAGCTTTAAAAAATATTTAATATTTCATGAATTATAAAAAATTGGGAACTACAGATCTTGATGTTAGTACTATTTGCTTGGGAACTATGACTTGGGGTGAACAAAATTCTCAAAAAGAGGGCTTTGAGCAAATGAATTACGCTGTGGACAGTGGTGTAAATTTTTTTGATGTAGCTGAAATATATCCTTCACCTTGTAGAAAAGAAACCTATGGTGAAACAGAAAAAGTTATAGGAAATTGGTTTAAAGAAAAAAAAAATAGAGATAAAATTATATTGGCAACCAAAATTTCTGGACCTGGATTATCCTATGTGCGTGGAGGTGGACCTCAATACACAGAAAAAAAAATTTCAGAAGCAGTTGAAAATAGCTTAGAAAGATTAAAAACAGACTATATTGATTTATATCAATTGCATTGGCCAGAGAGAAAGACCAATTTTTTCGGAAAATTAGGGTATGCACATAAAAATGATTTCAATGAATGGAATGATTTTGAAAAGATACTAACGGCTTTAGATAAATTTATAAAACAAGGCAAAATTCGTTATATAGGATTATCAAATGAAACACCTTGGGGATTATCAAAATTTTTAGAAATTTCAAAAATTAAAAAACTTCCAAGAATGATGTCAGTTCAAAATCCATATAGTTTATTGTGCAGAACTTATGAAGTTGGTTTATCTGAAATTTCAATTAGAGAGGAAAGTGGATTGCTAGCCTACTCACCGCTTGCAGGAGGATTTTTAACAGGCAAATATAGAAATAATAATTTACCAGAAAACTCAAGACAAAAATTATTTGGCGATTATTACACTAGATATAGTAAGCCTGATGTGTCTTCAATTATAGAAAAATACTTTAATATATCAAAAAAATTTGACTTAAATTTTGCTCAAATGTCAATTAAGTTCTGTGAGATTCAACCATT
>CEUS01283942.1_pt1 | contig 14498 bp, 10 predicted proteins | sample 427031 | NCBI WGS metagenome assembly CEUS01 (sample SAMEA2622837, study PRJEB7988) | marine metagenome | biome: marine biome (ENVO:00000447); feature: marine epipelagic mixed layer (ENVO:xxxxxxxxx); material: "saline water (ENVO:00002010), including plankton (ENVO:xxxxxxxx)" | depth 140 m | reverse complement strand
TCTTCCGGAATACTCATCGATCCTGCTGACATCGCTGCCATCAGACGTGGCATCCTGTCTCTGGTGGACGATAAGGGAAAACGAGAGGCATTGGGCAAGATGGCCCTGGAAAGAGCTCTACACTTTGGGGTCTCGGAGCGGGCCAGACACATCCTAGAGTGGATCGCGCCGGAATGTCTGTAGGTACGAAGAAGAAAATATTGTATGTAGAGCCTTTCTTTTGGTCGGGAGGCCCTCACAATGTATTGGTTAACATTACAAAATCTTTAAATGTCGACGAATATGAGCCTCATATAGTTGTGCCCAAGAAAACAAAGGCGATTAATAGTTCAGATATTGATGGAATTCCTACTACAGGACTTTCTTTTCTTCATAATGTAGGGAGGAAAGGCGGCATTTTTCATATGATCATAGCCGTGATGATATCGTTGATAGGAGCAATACAAGTTGCATATTATGTGAAAAAACACTCTATCGATGTGATTCATACTAATAACGAAACATGTTTATCGGGTAGCATCGGAGGTTGGTTGGCAAGACGACCGAATGTGGTGCATGTTCACGGATTGGGATTTTCAGATTCATGGGCTGCAGGGATTGTTGCATCCATATTGAACATTACCGCAGACCGAGTGATAGCTGTTTCAAAAGTGGTTCGCGAAGCGTTGTTAATACATGGAGTGGAAGAAAGTAAAATTAAGATAGTGCCTAATGGTATAGATACTGCTAGATTCACACCAAAAATCATCTGCGAAGATATATCAATAGAATTTAATCTCAGTAATGATTATTTCGCTGTTGGTATGATAGGAGGGCTAGAGCCTCGTAAAGGCCATGAACTTTTTCTTAGAGCAGCCCATGCAGTGCTAAGTGAAGTCGATAACGTTCGGTTCTTTGTGATCGGAGGAGGTATACCGGATGATGTTCACCAATCTAGATTTTACCAAAAGCAAATGTTCTCTCTAACACAAGATCTAGGTATTGAAGGAGCAGTAGTATTTACTGGTCATCGTTCTGATATCGAAGAATTATTATCAGTTCTGGATATTGTTGTACAACCTTCAAATACTGAAGCTGCACCCCTAGTTCCTTTGGAGGCAATGAGTTCAGGAACTCCGGTTATAGCTACTGACGTTGGAGGTAATTCAGAAGAGGTTGTACATGATGAAACTGGAATACTAGTACCAGCAAACGATCATTTTGCACTGACTAAGGCCATAGTTGACATCTTGCGATCTGAGAGTTTGCGAGTGAGACTAGGTAAGTCTGGCAGAGTTAGAGTGTTGGAGCATTTCAGCGTTGAAGTTATGGCTCTTAAAATACAAAGGATCTATGGAGAGCTGTAAGCTGAGCAAGATTCAAAATAAACGGGATAGGTTGACTAGGACGTAATGAGTAACCACAAGGAAGTAAAAACTCGGCAACAATTTGATTCGATACCTTTTCACGTTGCTGACCAATATGGTGAAGACTTGTTGTTCTTCCAGATACCTCCATTAACCGATTTTATCGATAAGATCTCCAAAGATGAACTAGTTTTGGACATAGGATGTGGTACGGGTAGGACAACGTTGTACATGTTAAATAAAGGACTGCAGGTTGTTGGATTGGAGCTAAGCTACAAGTCGCTGAAATTGATCAGAGGTGAATTTCCCACCCAGTTGGTGCAAGCCACAAATATAGAACTTCCATTAGGAACAGGCACTGTTGACGTAGCTATTTCAGATGGCGTGATTCCTTATACAGACGACCCGTATAAAGCGCTGAGTGAAACATTGCGTTCATTGAAATCGGGTGGGAGAGCCTTGGTAGCAGTCTACAAAAGGAATCATTTTTATTATTATGCCTATACGTATGCTGGCGGTTTGATGCGATTCATTAATAACTATTCAATTGGTGCAAAATTGTTAAACTCGATGGCGCTGCCCGCGTATCATTTTGCAAGGAACATTTTGAGACGAAATCGAAAGTCTAACTTGGACAAATCCAAGGCTTTATTTTACTCATACTTCATGTCACCAAAGATATCTTTTTTCACCAGAACGCAAATCATTGAATGGGTGAATAGATTAGGTGCTGAATGCACTGAGTATGAGCCTTGTGATGAGTGGAGCGCACACGTTTTTATTATCAACAAACCATAGTGATAACCTGTTTGTTATTCAGCTATGATCAAAACAAAATTTTATGGAGAAGAATATGCAGGTTCTTGGTATCAATGCTTACAACAGTGACACATCCACTGCTATTTTGGAAAACGGGGAGTTGGTTGCGGCAGTGGAGGAGGAGCGTTTTACTAGAATAAAGCATTCAGCAGGGTTTCCTGTTCATGGCATCAAATATTGTACAGACGTGGCTAATTCATCTATGTCAGACATAGGATATGTGGCTATATGCAGAGATCCGAGAGCGCATTTCCTCAAAAAGATTTGGTATGCACTGAAAAACAGGCCTAAAATGTCGGATATAATTGATCGTTTAAGAGCTGGTTCTCAGATATGGGATCTTAGAGATCAGGTAGCGGGTGCTATTGGAGTAGATCCAAACGATTTCAATCCCCAATACCAAAAAGTTGAACATCATAGAGCTCATATAAGTAGCGCTTTTTATCCGTCTCCCTTTGAAAATTCAGCGGTTTTTTCTGTGGATGGCTTTGGTGATTTCGTTAGCGCTATGTGGGGTGCAGGGAGATCAAATTCTATAGATATCCAAGGCTGGGTAGAATTCCCGAATTCATTAGGGGTTTTGTATACAGCAATTACCCAGTATCTAGGATTACCAAAATTTGGTGATGAATATAAAACGATGGCGCTCGCTGCCTATGGCGCACCTACACAGATGGACAAGCTTAGAGAAATTGTGGCAATCAGAGAGCCAATTGGTTTTCAATTAGACATGTCGTATTTTTCACACGGGTCTAATGTTTCTACAATGGAATGGAGAGACGGCGAGCCGTTGCTTGACACGCTTTACTCTGACAAGCTAGTCAAGCTACTAGGTAACGCCCCAAGGCTCCGTGATGAAGAAGTAACTGATTTTCACAGGGATGTGGCAGCTTCACTTCAAAAGCGGCTTGAGGAAATAGTCTTCTCTATGCTTAATCAGCTTTATAAGCAGACGCGTGTAAAACAACTGTGTATGGCCGGTGGAGTTGCCCTCAACTGTACGATGAATTCGAAAATCCAAGAAAACACACCTTTTGAAGAAATTTTTATCCAACCCGCAGCTTGGGATGGAGGTACATCTTTGGGTGCTGCACTTTATGTCTGGCACCACATGCTCGGCAATGATCGAACATTTGAGATGGAACACGCATACTGGGGTCCCAGTTACGAGCGTTCCCAATTGAAAGAATCATTGGATTTGCATCACCAGGCGATAGTTGAGAAGGGGTATCAGGTTAACGAGATAGATGATGAACAAACTCTGTGTGATTTGACGGCAGAACGTATATCTAAAGGAGATGTGGTTGGTTGGTACCAAGGGCGCACTGAGTACGGACCGAGAGCTTTGGGTAATAGGAGCATCCTGGCCGATCCTCGCCGTGAGAATATGCGTGATGTACTTAACCAGCGTATAAAAATACGGGAAGATTTCAGGCCATTTGCTCCATCGGTGTTAGCTGAGAAGGCCTCAGATTATTTTGAAAATATACATAATTCGCCTTATATGTTATTTACGGATAAAGTTCGAGATGAAAAATTAAGCCTTATCCCCGCCGTAGTTCATGTTGACGGCACGAGCAGATTACAAACAGTTACTAAGAAATCTAACCCAAGATATTGGACGTTGATTAGAAGTTTCGACTCTATTACAGGCATCCCAATGGTACTGAACACGTCTTTTAATGAGAATGAACCGATAGTATGTACTCCAAATGAGGCTCTGGAATGCTTCATCCGCACAAAAATGGATACTCTAGTTCTCGGCAATTTTATGGTGACAAAGGCATCAGGGAATTAGGCTCACAGGGATTATCATTTGAACTTTGAACAGTTAGGCAGGTTTCCGGGGAAAAGAGTTTTGACTTGGCATGATGATGTTCTTTACGCCTCTGAAGGCTATAAGATTTTAAAATATCAACAGGGTCATATCGAGAATGAAGAATGGAGCAAGGTTGCAGAATTCCGACCTGATTGGATTCGGAGAATCGAGGTTTCCAACAAATATTCATCCCGCCTCATGAGGAATGGATTCCATGTTTTAAAAATAATGGAATCAGGGAGATTGGTTGGAGTGATAGACGGTAAAGTTGTTTTAGCAGAATCCCAAGACATGGAATTTAGAACAGTTTTTGATATACCGAGAGGAACCCGACCACTTACTATGACAGTTGGAGAGAATGACACACTCTATTGGGGAGAGTATTTTTCCAACAAAGATCGCGAGGAGATTCACATATACGGTTCAGATGATTTCGGTGAACATTGGGATGTGTGTTACACCTTTCCACAAGGTAGTACGAAACATATTCATTCGGTGACATGGGATCCTTTCCAAAATTGTTTTTGGGTATTAAAAGGTGACAAAGACAGTGAGTCTGCGGTGATTCGGATCGATTCTGATTGGGTTAATTCGGAATCAATAGTGTTTGGTAATCAACAAGCACGAGCAGCTACATGCATTCCTCATGAGGAAGGGCTCTACTTTGCAACTGATACTCCACTGGCACTGAATTTTGTCTACATGCTAGATAGAGCTGGCAATGTTGAAAAACTACACTCATTGAGAGGATCAAGTTTGCAGAGTTGTCAGGTTAATGATCGAATTTTCTTCTCGACTGCAGTCGAACCGAGTACTATCAACAATTCCATGATTTGTTCCCTGGTTGGTACCGATGACAGAATTAATTGGATCGAGTTGGTAAAATGGAGAAAGGACTGGTTACCGATGCAGTTGTTTCAGTTTGGGAATATACTTTTACCCACTGGAAATAATAATTCGAATATTATCGCTGCAACTGGTGTGGCAGTCAAAAACGAAGACATGGTAACCCATATATGGAGAGTGGAATGAACGATAATCTGGTAGATGAATTACCTGTTTATTTTAAAGAAGCAGACCGTGGTTCAGAAGGTCTCGACGAAGATGCTAAGGGCCACTATGAGCGTAAGCTGGAACTTCTGAGAGATCCGTCTGTAGTATCAAAACAATGGGAAAGTATCAACTATTTTCTCAAATCTCATGGTATGGACATACGTGGTAAAACAGTGCTTGATGTTGGCTGCGGTACCGGGTATACAAGTATATATTTTGCAGCGGCAGGCGCAGAGCTTGTGGTCGGCATGGATCCACGGTCTACTAAAATGGACGCATTTCGCTCTTATACCAAATTTTTACCTCAAAAAATTAGAAGTCGCATAGAGATGTCAGAGATAAGGTCGGAGCAAATGGATTGGATGGATCGTTTTGACGTGGTATATGCACAAGAATCGATATCACATATCGTAGATGACAGACTTTTCGAAACGTTGTTTAATTCAATTAAACCTAAAGGGTTGTTGTTGATATCGGATGGTAATAATGAATTATGTGCTCATTATAGAAAAGAAATCTGGGATTATTGGGATCGCATAGAAAATGGTCCTCCTGGCCAAGCCGGACATCATTTTGTGGAAGCTGTTTATAAAGATCTACGTAAAGACATAATTTCGGAATTGCTGGGAAATGACATTGACAATACTAGGATTGAGGAACTGGTTCAAAATACATCTTACCTGCATGGAGATGAATTGAAGAGAGCTGTAGAGGATAGTGCTTCGAGTGGCAAACACCCCAATAGTCCCTACAAATTGGGTACTCCTCCAATTCATCCCATAGGTGGGTATTTTATGGAGAGGACTTTTAATCCTTATCAACTTAAGAAAGATCTATTGAATATAGGATTTAGCAAATGTAGCTTATATGGTGGCGTGGGTTTGTCGAAACCTAGATTCTTGCGTCCGTTGATATCAATGATACCTCTCCGTTACAAGTTTATGAGGAGTCATAATTTCAAAGTAGTTGCTACCAAATAAAATAGTTAAAGAAAACCAAACTGATCTATTAAGTATGAAATCACTTGAACAAAATTATAGAAAAGGTACTCTTGAGTTGGTTGAAATCCCTCACCCACAGCCTGAACCTGGGAAGGTTGTCGTAAAAACAATTGCCTCCTTGGCCAGTGTTGGTACAGAGAAGGCCATGATTGAATTGGCACGAAAGAGCCTGATAGGCAAAGCCAAGGCACGCCCTGATTTGGTTAAACAAGTGATCAATAAGGCACGGACAGATGGACTTCTGGAGACATGGCGTCAAGTTCTGGGTCGATTGGAAACGCCAATTCAGCTTGGTTATTCATCATCTGGAACTGTGACTGCGATTGGGCATGGCGTGTCTGGATTTAGAGTTGGAGACAGAGTTGCGTGTACTGGTTCAGGGTATGCGGGACACTCTGAAATGGTATCTATTCCAGAAAAATTGTGTGTGCCTATTCCGGATGGAGTTGATTTCATGAGTGCATCCTTTGTGGCGTTGGGAGGTATTGCGCTTGAATCAATGAGGATGGCTAACGTTGAACTAGGTAGCAGGGTAGTTGTAATAGGTCTAGGGCTCCTTGGACAAATTATAGTACAGGTTTTGAATGCTGCCGGCACACATGTATTTGGTGTTGATCTAGACGACAAAAAAATGGAATTAGCTGAAAGTCACGGTGCAGAGGATGTGGAGTCAGCTTCTAATAAAACATCCATAGTTAATAAAGTGACTGAGTGGACTGATGGACATGGTGCTGATGCCTGCATAATTGTTGCAGCTACCGAGAGCAACGAACCGATTGAGTTAGCTGCAACAGTTTGCAGGGAAAGAGCTCGTATTGTGGCAACAGGTATGGTTGGATTAGATGTCCCACGAAAGCAATTTTATGACAAGGAACTTGAACTGGTTGTATCTCGTGCTTGGGGTCCAGGGTTATATGATTCTAACTATACAGACAACGGCATAGACTATCCCGTGCCTTACGCAAGATGGACTGCTGAGCGAAATACAAAAGAGTTTCTCGATCAGGTTGGTCGCGGCGCAGTATCAACCAAAGACCTGATTACCCATAAGATACCATTAGATCAAGCAATATCAGCCTACCAAATGATTATAGATGGTAGTGAGCCATATCTAGGTGTGGTTCTAAAATATCCAAGTTCTTCATATGATGATGAGGGAAATACAAAATCTACCACTATCAATATCGAATCGAATAGGAAATCTAGATTATCGATTGATGAAAGTGTAGCTAGATCGCATACATCTGATAAAGTCACGGTTGGGGTGATAGGTTCGGGCCTTTTCGCGAACGGTACTATGTTGCCCGCGATGAAAAAGGTGAAAGAGATTTCCACAGTGGGAATTGCTTCTAGGACTGGTCTAAAAGTTCGTCACGCAGCCAAGAAATTTGGGTTTAGTTACTGCACTACCGATACGAAGGATCTGATAGAGGACGCAGACATTGATCTGCTTGCTGTGCTTACAAGGCACGATTCCCACGCCAGTCTTGTGTCGAGTGCCTTATCTTCGGGAAAGCATGTTTTTGTGGAAAAGCCTCTTGCCGTAGATCAAGAACAACTTAAGGATGTGGTTCAGGCATATAACAATTCAAGATCCGAGGACCAAGACGCGCCTCGATTAATGGTCGGTTTCAACAGAAGATTTTCTCCAAGCGTTAAATGGCTCAAAGCTCAGATTGGAAGCGTATCATCTCGTACTACAGTGAACTGTTTAATAAACGCAGGCCCACTTCCGGCAGATTCTTGGATAGACGATCCAATAGAGGGTGGTGGTCGAATAGTGGGTGAGATTTGTCATTTTATTGACCTGATACAACACTTCACTTCTGCCCTACCGGTGCGTGTCTTCGCTGAGCGAATGGGAAACAGCGTCATGGATGACAGCGTCGTGGCTACACTTCACATGAGCAATGGTGACATAGCAAGCATTACTTATATTGCTGGAGGAGATAAGCGTTATCCACGTGAACGAGTAGAAATCTTTGGGGCTAATTCAGTGGGAGTGATAGAGAATTTTAAGACTGCATACTTTATCAGTGATGGAAGGAAAAGAAGTTTTGGGGGACGGATGTCGACCAACCGTGGACATCAAGAGGAATTACAAATTTTAGCGAGATGCATTCTAAGCCAAAATCCCTCCCCTGTCAGTATGGAGGAATACGTGGCTACTACCCTAGCAACTTTTGCTCTGGAGCGATCTATTAGATCAAGAAAATCAGAACCAGTAGCTTATATAGCTAGAATTGAATGATCAATTAGTGATGCACATACTATTAATCAGTGCATACTTTCCACCGGATACAGGGTCCGCTTCTCACTTAATCTACGAACTTGGCAAATCACTTTACCAGCGAGGTCATGAAGTAACGGTCCTTACCAGTCTACCCGGATATCATACGATGGGTGACCTAGGTAGATACAAACGGAAGTTATGGAAACGTGAGGAATATGATGGATTAAATGTGGTCCGCGTTGCCTCTATCAGGTTACCGAGACGCTTTATTTTTGGTAGAGCATTATGGCAGTTTTTACTGGCAATCACGACCTTGATCGCCGGGCTACTTATGCGTAAACGAGATGTTTGTGTAGTTTACTCCCCTCCCCTTCCATTAGGACTCTCGGCTTGGTTGATAAGAGTGTTTAAAAAAACACCTTTCGTTTTCAACGTGCAGGATTTGTTCCCGCATAATTTGATTGAAACAGGGTTAATGAAGAAGGGTATAGCTTTCTCTATTTTTGAAAAATTGGAGAAGTTTATTTATTCAAGAGCTGACAGGATCACTGTTCATGCAGAAAGTAATGTTGATCATATACTTGATCGTGGCGGCATTGCTTCAAAGGTTAGTGCTATGTCGAACTGGGTGGATACGGATGAGATTGTGATTAATGGTTCCCCAGAACCATTCGTGACACAATACAATCTACAAGGATGTTTCATTGCATCATTTGCCGGTGTGTTAGGGCACCTTCAGGATTTGGACGTAGTCCTAGATGCTGCTGAAGCAACAAAAAGTGAGCATGGTATAAAGTGGTTGATCGTTGGGGACGGCGTTCAAAGACAAAGGCTAGAAGATTCAGCTAAAGTTAGGAAATTGAACAACGTGTTGTTCGTTCCGATGGTGCCTAGGAACGTGTATCCTCAGGTACTTTACGCTTCCAGTGTGTGTCTTGCCACGCTCAAGAAAGAAGTTACCACACCAGTTGTACCTTCAAAAATCTTGAGTATTATGGCGTCAGGTAAACCTGTTGTTACTTGCATGGATACTGAGGGTGATGCTCCAAGGTTAGTGAGAGATGCAGATTGCGGATACACATTACCAGCGGGAGACGGAACGGCATTAGCAAAGGTGGTGAAAACTTTGCATAGTGACAGAAACCTTGGAGTTACTATGGGTGCTAATGGCAGAAAGTATGCTGAGTCGAAACTTTCATTGAATGCAGCAACTGAAAAATATCTCGTAATATTCAACAACTTAAACGCTGATACAGTATGATTACAAATATGTCTGAGGTGTGTGATACGTGAGTGACAAATCAAAATATGACGGTAAAACAGTTCTTGTGACAGGTGGAGCTGGGGCTATAGGTTCAAATTTAACAAAAGCTTTGGCTGAACGCGGTGCACGAGTTTTGGTAATTGACGATTTGTCATCATCTGAGCGGTGGAATGTACCTTCACTACCTGAGGTATTGTTTGTGGAAGGATCAATACTGGATGAAGTAACTTTAAAACGCCTTTTCATGGAGAGGCCAAATATTGTCTTTCATCTAGCAGCATTTTTTGCCAATCAAAATTCAGTGGACCACCCGGAAATAGATTTGAATGTTAATGGGATGGGTACACTGAGATTATTGGAATACAGTGTTCTTTCTGGTGTTGATCGCTTTGTGTATGCTTCTTCAGGATGTTCAATTTATGGTAGTGATGCACCCTTACCTTTGACTGAAGACTTCATGTCATTAAACCTCAGCTCTCCTTATCAAATCACCAAAATGCTTGGGGAATTATATTGCAATTTCTACAGTAATCACTACGGATTCAATGTGGTCAAATCAAGATTCTTCAATTCCTATGGTCCTGGTGAAGTACCTGGACAGTACAGGAACGTGATCCCTAATTTCATTTACTGGGCACTAATGGGTCAACCTTTACCAATTACTGGTACCGGGGAAGAAACCAGAGACTTCACTTTTGTAGGTGATATAGTCAATGGACTTATTGCATCAGGTTTAAGAGAGGCTGCTGTTGGGGAGGAATTCAACTTAGCTTCCGGTAAAGAAACCAGAATAATAGACTTGGCGAACATGGTAAATTCAGCTACTGGTAATACAGCTGGAGTCAGGCACGTATCGCGGAGATCTTGGGATACTAAGATGAGGCTTGTTGCTTCTGTTGAAAAAGCGTCCGCAATCATAGGGTACAAACCAAATACTACCTTTGAAGAGGGATTAGGCCTTACCATTGAATGGTTTAAGGAAAACTGGGATTTAATTCACACATCAGCAAGATTTGGACCTGGCGTTTCTTCTGCAGTTAGGGAGATGACAGGAGAAACACCGAACTCATAGAAAACATGAAGATATTACTAGTTTTTGGCACAAGACCTGAAGCTATCAAACTTCTTCCTATAATTCGCCTGTTAAAAACTAAGGCCGTAAAAGGAGAAGTGGAATCAATTGTTTGTGTAACAGCTCAACACAGAGAGATGTTGGATCAGGTATTGAAATTGTTTGATGTGTCGGTTGATTACGACCTGGATGTGATGGAAGAGAATCAGACCCCCTCCCGTGTAGCATCGGTGGTGATATCGGCTTTGGAAGACGTGATACAACAAGAATCACCGGATTGGGTAGTGGTCCAAGGGGACACCACAACTGTCGCTTCCGCTTCTCTTGCTTCTTTCTATTCAGGGGTGCCAGTAGCTCATGTAGAGGCAGGATTGAGGACCTACGATCGGAAAAAACCTTTCCCTGAAGAGATCAACAGGCGATTAGCTTCAATTCTGTCTGACGTTCATTATGCACCCACCAGTTCAGCAGCGCAGAATTTATTGTCGGAAGGAATAGACGGAAGGGAAGTTTTTGTTACCGGTAATACTGTAATCGACGCTTTGAAGATGGCTTTGCGTTTCCCTGTTCCGTCAGAGGTAAATTCACTGATTAATAAACTAGGCAAAGATACTAAGATAGTGTTGGTTACTGCTCATCGGAGGGAGAATTTTGGTGAGCCTTTAGATAATATATCTCTAGCAATAGCAGATATAGCAAAAGAACTTAAGGGTGATGGTCACATTGTATTTCCTGTCCATCCTAATCCCAAAGTTTCGGAACCAATTTTCAAGCAACTGGGAAATGTCGAAGGCGTTACTTTAATGCCACCGTTGGATTACCTATCTACAGCACATTTGATGAACAGATCATATTTAGTCTTGACAGACTCTGGTGGGATTCAAGAAGAAGCTCCTTCACTAGGGAAACCAGTTTTGGTTCTCCGAGATGTTACAGAGCGTCCTGAAGCAATTAAAGCAGGAACTGCAAGTTTAGTTGGTACAGATCGAGATCGGATAGTTCATGAAACTATCGGACTTCTCAAAGACCATGACAAATACTTAGGAATGGCTAGAGCTGTTAATCCCTATGGTGATGGATTAGCCAGCTCCCGAATTGTGGCCTCTCTGCTAGGAGAACAATTTGAAGAGTTTGTTGCTGGGCCAACATAAGTGTGCTGTCAGCTAGTTCATAGTCTTGAAGCTGTGCAGCTTGTACGATATAGTTGATGGGTTGGGTTAATTTTCGTGGATGCAGTTTGTCGGATATGTGTAATTTAGGAAAGATACAGAATCTGTAATTTATTCTGTTTTAGTCACTGTAGCTCGAATTAGGAAATTGTTCTCCCTTGGACAGATAGTAATTGGCATATTGAATTTAACAGGATAGCTTAGCTAATAGTGGAAAATAACACACAGTTTATAGATCCAGAAGAAACGACTGATATCAGACGGTACATAGGTTTTATATTTGCCTACTGGTGGCTTATTCTGACTTTACCGATACTAGGTGGTCTTGGCGGGTATTACTACAGTGCACAGCAAGATCCCGTGTACGAGGCAAAGGGTGTGGTTCTTGTTCAGTACAGGGGTAGTGGGCTTTCAGCTTTAGGAGTAAGCGACTTCAACCGTAGTGAACAGTTGGCGGCCACATACAAGCGTTTGATTACCGCACAACCATTTTTGGAAAGAGTGTCTGATAGAGATGATGTGGATTTATCAATAAATCAACTGACATCTTCCCTTTCAGCGGACATTGTACGGAATCCACCGTTAATATCGGTCAAAGTGAAATTCGTGGATCCAGATATAGCCAGATCGGTTGCTCAAGCTGTATCAGTTGAATTTATAGACTACGCCATTGATTTGCGGCTCGCTGAAATAGCCAGATTGCAAAGTGTCGCTCTGGCGCAAGGGTTAGCTAACGTCCAAGATTTCACAGCGGCACAATTCACCGCAGTCGATAGTCTTCAACTTTTGGAAGATGTGAAGCTCCCGAGTTCACCTGTTACCCCAAGAACTCAGCAGAATACCCTGTTGGGGGTCATGATAGGTGTATTTCTGTCAATTTTAATAGCAATAACCCTCGAGAGTTTGAAAGACACTGTCCGTTCCCCTGAACAGCTTGCACGTAGGTTCGGGGTAAGTAGTCTAGGAACCCTCTTCAGATGGTCATCAACAGAAGTGGAACAAGGGATTTTAGTACTCAAGTCGGCTCCCACATCAGGATACGCGGAAGCTTTGAGACAAATTAGAGCGAACGTTCAGTTTTCAACAATGAATCTAGAAGGAAATGCATTGTTGGTGACATCTCCTGGGGCTGGAGAGGGTAAAAGTACTATGATTGCTAATTTAGCAGTCGCGGTAGCCCAGACAGGTAAAAAGGTGGTTTTGATTGACGGGGACTTGCGGCGTCCGTCCGTTCATAGGCTTTTCAGTACCGTCAAAAGAGAACCGGGACTTAGCAACTATTTAGCTAACATGGGGCCTGAATTAAAAGACATTATTACTCAATCTGAAGATGGTGATATAGATGTTATCCCTAGCGGACCAACACCGCCCAATCCATCTGAATTACTTGGCTCCAAGCGAATGAACGATCTTTTAAAGCAATTACGCAATGAGTATGATCAAGTGTTTGTGGATAGTCCGCCTCTTCTCCCTGTTGCTGATGGAGCAATTCTGGGAGATCAAATGGATGGTGCCATTATTGTAGTAGATGCTTTTGGAACAAGATCAGCATCACTTGATGTGGCTCTGGGTGCCTTAAGGCGAACTAATGTAAATATATTGGGAGTAATAATTAACAAGCTCCGGACGAGGAGGTTTGGATACGACTACCAGTATCCTTATTATTACTACTACTCTTACAGACAATATTATGGTCAGCCTGAAGATTCTTCAAAACGCAGTGGGGTTTTGGGTGTCCCAGCACGTGTATTTGGTAAAGCAGCAGGAGTATTCTCGCGCAAAAATAAACACTGATGTTAACGAAGTAATTTAACGTTTAAGTTTGCTTTACATAGCGAGAAACCGCAGTTGTGTTGCTGCGGTTTCTCGCTATATGGATGACAGCCTGGCTTCAATCCATTGATTTTGTAAACATATTCGTTTGGTTATTTTCTTGGGTTGTAGATAAATAGAGTTGGCTGAGTTCTGTCACATAACAATGTGGATTCTCATATCAAGCCTTGGAATGTGATAAATTTTACTAACTAATACGAACTGTTTTACGGAGATACGGTATGGGGAAGAGATATATTTTAGCTTTTGTAGCGACTCTTTTCTTGATTGGATTGAATAGTTCTTGCCGAAATTCATCCGGACCAATTCCTATCGTAGCTACTCCAACAGCACTATATATATCTGGAGTTGATAATGTTGTGACAGTTCCGCCAATCCCCAAAGAACAATTACTAGAGATTGATACTGCACCGGAAACTCAAGGTTCGTTATCAACAGCAACGTCGGTACCAATAAAGTCTTCAAAGGGGTCTGATTCCAAGCAGGAGGGACTTCAACTGAGTCCAGATAGTACTCCCACATTTGTGGCCACTGACCTCCGTCCATCTGATCAAGGTTTAGAAAATAGGATCGTTCCCACCCCTACTCCACCGTATAAATCATCGGTTACGCCAACAACAGAACCAGAATCTGTTAGGAAAACAGGTGGCAGTTATACCGCCACGCCTTCAAATAAAAATAATGTTGTGAAATCTGTTAAGACTCCTGTATTCAAAACTAGCCCAGTTTCGATTAAGCCTAGTTCATCACCTACTTTAAATGTAAAAGAGTTACCTCCAACCGCTGTACCCACCAAAGCCATACCAAGTCATCCTACAATTACACCAATCCAACCCACACTAATCCCTACTCAACCTACGCAAACTCCAACCCTACCTACGCAAACTCC
>CEUS01039110.1_pt1 | contig 14504 bp, 12 predicted proteins | sample 427031 | NCBI WGS metagenome assembly CEUS01 (sample SAMEA2622837, study PRJEB7988) | marine metagenome | biome: marine biome (ENVO:00000447); feature: marine epipelagic mixed layer (ENVO:xxxxxxxxx); material: "saline water (ENVO:00002010), including plankton (ENVO:xxxxxxxx)" | depth 140 m | reverse complement strand
TTCGAGAAATTTGTTGAGGAATTAAGAGAGTTAGTTGAAAAGGATAAGGTTCAACATCCATATTCAACGTCTACTCCTATGCCACCCACGATCCAATTGATTAATCTCTCTAGTTATCCTACAGATGATATTGAGGAGTGGATGTCTTTAGCAGAATCGAAGATGAAAAGTCGCAAATCCAGAATATTCACATTTATATACCCCGTTGGGGAAATGAAAAAACCTGAAAAATCAATAGTTGGTACTAATTATGCTGCAGATGCAGGATACCGAGAATACGAAGTTTTGTTATCTCAAGATGACATAGACTCTATACTGGGTGAAATAGAGCTGTGGCTTCAAGGAGATTCTTGTGTCCATGAGGAAACAAAAAGGGAAGCCTTGTCTGACTATAGGATATTTCTCGAAAAAGGTGCGAACTCTTCTTTCCAACACACTTTATGTGAAACAACCCGTGTTGTTATGATGGCGATCAGGGCAGGGATGCGGGATCGTGAACCACTAGAAAATTTCCAAGTGTTTTTGGAACACGAGCTTTATCATGCATTCCAGCAAGATTTAGATGACGGAGGTGAATGTCAGCGTAGACAAAACGAGAGTGGATACCGAAATTCAGTGTGGGTGGTTGAAGGAGGTGCACATTATTTTGCAACGTGGTTAGTAGCTGAAATTAATGGTAAAACCGATTACCTTAGTCAAATTCTAGATATTGCTTATCATACTTTTGAACGCGAAGGAGAACTGGTTTATGATCATGCACCGGACAAATGGGGTGCGGCCGCTCTGAGCTTGATGGTTAAACATGACATGATAACTGAAGAGTCTATTTTGGATGGAAGCCTTTTCCATAATTGTGCTCGTGAACTAGAATTTGATCATAACAGCCCAGAAATCCAACATATAAAAAATTCGTGGTATCTAATTGAGCAAAATAATCGAGTTTTTCAATTTAAACAAGAGGCTTTTGATACCTATAATTAGTACCTACCTAACAACATCCTTATAGGCCTTAACAGCACGTTAGCTACTTCCCCAACAACCATCGTACCGTGATGGTTCAGTTTTAATAAAAGGTGTTTTATGTACCAACATGTACCGAAATATCTTCTTGACAATTGCTAATGACAGGAGAATTGTGGTGGACCTGAAGGAATTCGAACCTCTTGGACGACTGTTTATGCGAGCTTCAATTTCACAGCCTTTTTATGGATCTGGTATTTGCCAGATTTGGCTAATGTTTGTTCCACATACTGTTGCGGAACATCAACCAATGTATGTCCATCCAACAGTTACCGTTCTTCCAATAGTAATAGCTTTAATATGGTTTGTAGAACCATTTAATCAGTACTGGAATCGATTGACACTAAGATAAATTAGCCTGATCGTCCTACTTCCACTGGAAACTTGGTAATCAGGTTCCATATTGGTGCTTGTTGTGATAGGTTTTACGAACCATTTATGGGGGTGATTTCTTATTGACTGCACACAACATTCCTTCTAAAGAGCAGGTAAAATCATACCTAACCGATAGACGAAATTGGGGTAGGTGGGGAGCCAAAGGGGGAGCTGGTGCAACCAACCTGATAACACCAGCTAAGCGTCTTGAGGCGACTAAGCTGATTCGAACTGGTAAAACCGTTTCACTCAGCATGCCACTTTCTGTAGAACCATCTCCTCGAAACCCCAGGCCGGTTCAGCACTACATGAAATCTGAAACGGACCCAAACGGGAGAGGTGGAGCATCAGATTACGTTGGTATCTACCAACATGGGTACAGCGTGACACACATGGACGCTTTGTGCCATGTGTGGGACAAGGATGGAATGTGGGATGGTAAAGACCCCCAGGAAGAGATTACTTTTAATGGTGCAAAATATGGATCTGTGGACCAATTCAAAGACGGTATAGTGACTCGTGGAGTGTTACTAGATGTCCCAAAGTACAGAGAAAAACCTCATGTAACCCTAGATTCACCTGTTCACGGATGGGAATTAGAAGAAATAGCATCTAGTCAGGATGTGGAAATTAGACGAGGGGATGCTGTTATTGTGTTTTGTGGAAGAAAGTCCTACATGGATACCTTCAGTGACGGATTTACTGATGGAGCAGACCTGCCAGGGCTTCACGGGTCATGCCTACCTTTCATACGTGATAACGATGTAGCCTTACTGGGATGGGACATGTTAGATGCCGTGCCAAATGACTCTGGCGTACCAATGCCTATGCACTCCATAATAAACTCATATGGAGTACCTATTCTTGACAATACTAGCCTGGAAAACCTGTCAGCTACATGTTTGGAAGAAAATAGATATGAATTCTTCCTTACAGTAAATCCACTCGTAATCGTGGGCGGCACAGGATCTCCGGTAAACCCGATAGCGATTTTCTAAAGACCGTACTTCCTATAAAAATACTTTTGGAGCGTATACTTGCATAAGAGCACTCTTAAAGAGTTCAACTGGAAAGATATCGGACTCATAAACAAACCTGAACTTCAGTACGCCTTGGATTATTGGAATAGCTTGATGTTAGAAGGTAAAGTATCTAATTCACAAGCTAAACGAATACTGAAACAACTTTCTCCTGCACAAGATATGCTTTTGTCTTATTTACGTGAAATAGAAAATAGTAAAGATATACAGGTTGAAGAGGTTCACAGGAGATACCCAGAGGTTTTCAAGTCGATTCACGTTCACAAAATATCTGAATTGATTGTACGTATGCATCCCTTCAATTTGCTAAAAGGGATGAACATTGGCCTGAATATTTCAGCATTAGAGTTGTGGGCAGGTAATTTCACAACAAAAGACGTTCTTTATAGATTCAGTCTAATTGAAAAATGGATGTCCAAATATCATAAAACTAACCATGACGGAAATATACTGACTCCAGTTATCATGAAACACCTCTCCGAGAAGGGGAAAATCGAATCTAAGTTATCTGTATTAGACGACCTGAAACAGAAAACAAGGAGTGGTAATTTTTCTATAGATAATGATTTGCAGAGAGATTTAGAATTCAGGCGATTTGTTTACGAATATACGCGTGTACTCGAACCTCTCACATATGTTCTTCGGGGCAAGTATCCTCCGATTATGACCGATAAAGAAATGTATTCTATTTTTGTTGATCTGCAGCCTATAGAACATGGGACTAAGCAAGAATACACACTCAATAAAAAACAACTGTCAGAATGTCGACGTGCCGCATTCGAGGCATACGAATTCCTAAGTTTTCTTAGAAAATTTCGTGATACTACTGACAGAGAGATCGTAGTTATAGGAAACGACAGGTTCGGCCGACAGTGGTTTGTGGAACCAATAGAAGAATATTTACGTAACGGATTTTCGATAAGGTATGACAGGGTTAGGTCCGGGACGTCTACTCGACTTAGTGTACCCGGTATATTGCCGCGAAGCTTTATTCATGAAATCAGTGAAAATATGCCGCACATTGTAATCGTAGATGGGTCTCACGCCCCTTCGGACACGGAAGTTATGCAACTTTCCAGAGCACTGCGGGATTATGCGAATTGGTTTGCTGTATTTAATGACCTGCGCGATGCCGAAGGTAATGACCTCTACAAGAATGAAGGTAGTTTTCCTGTCTTGCATTATGAAGAATTAGAAAAATGGCACGAGTATAACGCAGAAAAAGAAAGAATTCAGGGTTGGGTTAAACCAGGTCAAAACTACAAAGTTGTTTCCTGGAGTCCTGATATGAAAAACTATGTAATGATGGGTGACGAAAAGATAGCAACACAGCTGGTACAATTTTCGGAAACACGTCCAATGGTTATACTCGCTAATCCAATCATCTATAAAACTGAAGGTGAAGACATAGACAAAGTGCTGCGTGGTACCACACCGAGGTACTTTGATGATCCTGACCAGCACGTGTCGGATACGGTAATATTTGGTTTCGGAAAACACGGCCTTGAAACTACCCGTGATGGTACAAGTACTGAGAAGTTTGTTTCGATAGTGCAAGAGGAAATAAAGGTTGAAATTCAGCGACTCGAAGCAATGTCTTAGGTCAACGTCTTCCGCTGATCAAATAATACTAAAATATCAATCGATTACGAACATGGAGCGTCTTTTCATGTCAGAGTCATTACCCGAACAATCTCAGCAATATTCTAACCAAATAATTGGAAGCAGGATTGTTCATCATAAAGTTATTAGTTCAACTATGACTGAAGCTGAGCAATTAGCTAATCAGGATTGCGATGAAGGCACCGTTGTTCTAGCAGATAATCAAATATCTGGCCGGGGAAGGTTCAATCGAGACTGGATATCTGCACCTGGTAAAGATCTCCTGGTATCAATAGTCCTGAGGCCAAAATTGTCGCAACTACGATACGTCAATATGGCAGCTACAATAGCTGTTGCGGACATGGCCAAAAACATTACAGAACAAAGCGTATCAATCAAGTGGCCTAACGATGTAAGAATAAATGGAAAAAAAGTAGCAGGTATACTCGTAGAATCTGCACTCGATAACTCTACCCTTAAACACGCTATCGTAGGCATAGGAATCAACGTAAACTCTGATCCTGAATCTGATCCGAATACTGGAGGAAATTCTACCAGTCTATTTATGGAAACAGGTGAAGAGATCCCGATAAAAAGTGTCTTAGATTCCATCTTCTCTAGTATGAACGAATTGTATATCAAAATTCTGCAAGGCTGCTCTCTAACACAGATGTGGGCTGGCAACATTGACACAATAGGCGAGATAATTAATGTTAAATATGGTGACTCTTTTGTAGAAGGAATTGCGCGTGGAGTAGACCCAGAAGGGAACCTAATTGTTACAAAACCCGACGGGTCTGACATAACGCTTGTTGGGGGAGAGGTGACTCTGAAAGACGCTTTCACTGGTACTTAGGAATGAACACTTTATTTGATAAATTCAACTTAAGTGAAAATACCGCTGTTATTACCGGTGGCGGTACAGGACTAGGCAGGGAAATGGCACTAGCACTCTCGAGAGCGGGAGCTTATGTAATCATTGCCGGAAGACGTCAAAACCCACTTAAAGAAGTAGCAGATATCATTATCCATGAGGGAGGCAAGTGTCTACCTGTGCAAACAGACGTTACTGATTCTTCTGAAGTAAATCGCCTTTTGGATCTCAGTATAAAGAAATTCCGTAAGGTAGATGTTCTAGTCAATAATGCAGGTATCGTAGCAGGGCAGGGGGGAAAGCCAATCTGGGAAATATCTGATTCTGAATGGCGAAATGTAATAGATGCCAATCTAACGGGATCATTCTACTGTGCAAGAGCAATTTCACAACACATGATCGAGCGTGGAAGTGGAAAAATTATCAATGTGTCATCTGGTTTCGGACTAAGAGGCGGTAGAGATAACTACATGTATGCTAGTTCTAAGGGTGGTGTCATACAACTTACTAGAGCTCTAGCAACAAGTCTCGGTCGGTATGGCGTAACAAGTAACTGTTTAGTCCCCGGTATATTCCGTACGGAAGGGACAATTAAATCGCAGGAACAACTACCTCGAGCAGAATTTGTACCCGTAGGGAGACTAGGAATACCCAATGAGATAGGCCCCATTGTCGTTTTCCTTGCTTCACAGGCGTCAAATTATATGAATGGGTCACTATTTTCAGTAGATGGAGGCGCACTAGCAGGAGGATACGCACCCACCGATCATAAACCCTTTAAAGAACTTAGTGAAAATATTCTTCTAACTTAAGGTGTCAGTATTGAAATGAGTCAAAATCCGGTATCTACTATGTTTGATCTGACAGGTAAATTAGCCATAGTTACTGGAAATGGATCAGAGTTGACACCTTCCATTTCTGCAGCACTGTCAGAAGCGGGAGCAATGGTCGTTATTGCGAGCCATATTGAAACTGAGATTAAAAAAGCAACGGTTGCCGTAGAAGAAACAGGAGGCACCCCACTTGCGATAAACGTAGATTTATCAAATAGTTCGGAAGTGGAAGACATGTTATGCACCGTTCTTTCTCAAGCAGGTAAGGTTGACATATTAGTAAATAATTTAGGGATAGATTTCTACAAACCATTCGTCGACGTTACATTAAATGAACTGAATACTGTTATTGACCGCACATTGAGATCAACTTTTTTGTGTAGTCAATCTATTGGTACACAAATGTTGGAGCAAAATTTCGGGCGTATTATTCATATAGGATCTGGTCTCATGGATAGAGGTTTACCAAATGGTGTAGTCACTAGCTCTATATATGGGTATATCCGTCAGATGACTGCCTCGCTAGGTCTAGAATGGGCTACAAAGGGCATCCGTGTTAACGCAATAGCGACGGGTTGGATGCTTCCCAATTCGGAAGAAATACAAGATGATAGAACGAATATACCATCCAAATATATACCATTGAAACGGTATGGCGAATTCTCTGAGATAGCCGGTCTTTTAGTTTATCTATCTTCTGACAACTCTGATTTTGTAACTGGACAAGTTTTTCACTTAGATGGTGGCCTTATAGCACACGCATAGACACCCTAGCGTGTGTAAAAATCGAGAAATCCAATTTGAAAGGACACTTTTGGATAGTAGATGTGAAAAATATTTTTGTATGAATATAGTCGTAAATCCAAGTTCTAGGGAAAATACCATACATATTAGTGATTATGGAACTATAAAAATTAAGGTGACATCCCCAGCAGAATCCAATAAGGCCAACTCAGCAGCTATAGAATTATTGTCATAACCAATTGCAATACCCAAAACGAATATTCAAATATTTAGGGGAAAGACACAAAGGAAAAAACTCTTCAAATGTAAACCGTAAAACATTTATAGAGAGGATAAAACTACAGAATAGCCATTAGTATAGGGCGAACCAGCATATTTAGCACCACCAACGCAACCATAGGTGTTAAATCCAACATTCCAGTATCAGGCATTACCTTACGTATAGGACCGAGAATTGGCTCAGTAATTTGACGAAGTATTGAACTCAATGGATCCTCACCAGATGGAGACACCCAAGACAGCAAAACTCTGCCGAATATTGCAAAGCTAAGTGCCATTAATAAAAAGTCAACATATGTCGTAAACAATTCGCTCAATCCGAATCTCCTAATTCCTGATATTTTTTATATGCTGAGTTTACAGCCTCCAATACCGCTCCTCTAAAACCTGATTTCTCGAAAGATTTAAGGGCTTCAACTGTACCACCACCAGGAGAAGAAACCATGTCCTTAAGATGACCAGGGTGCAGTCCGGAGTCTTCGACCAACCGGGTACTACCAGAAACCGTCTGTAGTACTAATTCTCTAGCCACATCACGCTGCATACCCATATATACTCCGGCATCTATTAGTGCTTCAATGAATAAGAATACATAAGCTGGACCACTCGCACTCAAGGCTGTTGCAGCGTCCAACAATTTCTCATCATTGACATAAATCTCTTTACCCAATGTAGTCAAAATATCCCTAACCACTGACTTAGCAGTATCTTGTACATCATTAGAAGTAGTCCAAACAGTCATACCGGCCCCAATTTGTGCTGGGGTATTAGGCATTACTCGAACGATTGATGGGTGACTAAGACCATCAATAAGAGTGGAAATCTTTGCTCCCGCTACAATCGACATAACTGTTTGTTCCAGTTGAACTTGAGACTGTAATTCTTTCATCACTGGTTGGATGATTTGGGGTTTTACAGACAATACCACCAAGTCTGAACCGTTCATGGCATCAGCATTCACCGATGCAACTTCTATACAGTGCTCTTCAGCAAGATGGTTTCTTCTATCTTTATCAGGTTCCCCAACCTTTATCGATGAAGGAGCAGCTATCCCTGCCTCTAGAATCCCTTTGATCAGGGCTTCAGCCATAACTCCGCCGCCTATGAAAGATATCTTCATTATCCGTATTCCAGTCCAATTCATTTAGCAAAAACTAAAAATACTTAAACCGTAGACTAATGTGCACATCTATAATCCTTCTGAAATGTGCTCAGGTCAAGGCGTTCATAGGCCTAGATTGATAAGTGATGTAGCAATGTATGTGAATTAACCGAATCCCTGTGTTCGATTTTCAAACTGATCATATGGTAAATCGTATACTTCAAATAAGAAGAGGGACCGAACCCCCTTCCTGAGTACGAACCCCTCTTGCCCTTGACCTAAATACTTGTCCGAGCACAGTGAGCAAACTGGATAAGAATCATGAATACATCGGATAACTTTGTTACTCACATTTGTTATAACCACAATCCGGACAGCGTAAACATCCCTCCTGATGCACAAGAATACCTACTGAGCATTCCGAACACGTTAAACCACTGACGAAGGAGCTGGTTTCCGATCTAGTACTTGGATCATCTGCGGTTTCGACATCACTAGCTGATCCGAAAAGCCCCAGTTGGGTAGTAGAATCACTTTCCCCGTCACTGAAGTCCTCCGAATCTAGCCTATCAATGGATTCGATATGTCGACTCAAAACCAGAGCAACAGCATCAGGAGCCGAACGAACTAGCCTCCCTGAATCCCATACTGGCTCAGCCGTAATTCCGCGTAATTGATCAACAATATTCTTAGGATCAACGCCAGATCTAAGTGATAAAGACACCATTCTGGAGATAGCTTCCAACTGTGCCGACTCTGTACCTCCTGACTTGCCTAGAGTGCCAAAAACTTCGAAAGGCTGACCGTCCTCATCAAAGTTAACAGTCACAAACATGTTGCCTTGGGCGGTACGTACTCGCTCAGTTACACCACTGATAACTGCCGGTCGCTCTCTTTCTGTCAACACGGCCGGAGAATCCTGAATAGTGGATTCTAAAATATCATCGCCACTTTGATTTTTAGCATCTGTCCCAATTGTCAAAACTTCTTCTTCTCTGCTACCGGCACGATACACAGTGATGCCTTTACAACCTAATTCCCAGGCTAACATATAAGCACTCCGCACATCGTCCTGTGTAGCACTATTCGGGAAATTTATAGTCTTGGATATAGCTGCATCAACACTCTCCTGGAATGCGGCCTGCATACGTACATGCATCTCAGGTGATATGTCCGCAGACGTGACGAATACCTTTCGCGCCCATTCTGGAACATCTTCTCTTTCCTGTAAGGATCCACCGTCTGCTAAGTAATTCATCAAGTCTTCACTATAAAAACCGCCTTCCTTGGCAGCATTCTCGAAACCCTTATCAACATATATAAGACTTTCGCCACCTAATATGTTGTGTTTGTGGTAACAGAGGGCAAACAGGGGCTCTATACCACTAGAACATCCCGCTATCATAGATATAGTGCCAGTGGGCGCAACGGTCAACCTGCACGCATTACGCATCTTAGGTTGATCTGGAGAATCGTATATACTACCTTGGTAGGCAGGGAAAACACCTCTCTCCTCCGCGAGCTCTTCAGACATAGCATCTGATTCTTCCATAATAAACCGCATAATTTTCCTGCCCATCTCCAAGCCTTCCTCCGAGTCATATGGGATTCTTAGTCTGGCTAACATATCAGCGAATCCCATAACACCAAGACCTATCTTTCGAGTGTCTCTAGTCATTTTTTCTATCTTATCGACTGAGTAAGAGTTTGCGTCAATAACATTATCCAAAAATCTAGTAGATGAACGTATAACATCGCGCAGCCTCAGGTAATCAACTTGTAGTTCTCCTTCACGTTCTATTAGAAATTTATCTAGATCCACTGATCCCAAATTACATGACTCGTAAGGAAGTAGGGGCTGTTCACCACACGGATTTGTAGCTGTCATTCGACCAATATGAGGAGTAGGATTTTTGTGATTAACCCAATCTAAAAATATGAGACCCGGTTCACCATTTCTCCATGCACCTTCAATTATTTTATTGAATATGTCCCTAGCACTAATCCGACCTACTTCTACAAAGGGTGACTCTAGGTCAGTAGGATCTTTTCTAGCCCGTAGTGGATAGTCAGAATCAGCCTTAACTGCCTCCATAAATTCGTGGCTCGCACCAACAGATATATTGAAGTTATGTATGTCACCTTCCTGCTTCTTGCAATCTATAAACTCAGTTACATCAGGATGATGTACATCCATAACTGCCATATTAGCACCATCACGCTTACCACCCTGCGTGACCAACTTTGATACTGAAGAGAGGTGTTTCAGAACAGCTACAGGGCCGCAAGCATTACCATGAGTGGTTTTAATACTTGAGCCCTTACTTCTTATTGGTGAAAGAGCAAATCCTGTACCTCCACCAAATTTTTGAACCATAGCCATCTCTTTGGCAGTGGTCATAATATCTTGCATTGAATCTTCCAATCCCATAACGAAACATGCCGATAAGGTACCCGTACCCTGTCCGTCAGGTTGCTCAATTCCAGCATTCATAAGGGTAGGGGAGTTAGGGACAAATTCCAGAGAAGCCATGATTTCAAAAAATTTCTCCTCCCAAATAGAGGGATCTGAACCGTACATGGTCTCTGGAGTAGCTATGGCCTTTGCGACCCTACGAAACATCCCGTCTGGTGTTTCGGCTACCTGACCATCAGTGTCCTTGCGAAGGTATCGTTTTTGTAAAACGATTTTGGCGTTGTCTGTAAGTTGAACGCCTGAATCCACCGATGGGGAAGAATCAACGTGACTATTGACTAGACCTGCTGCGGTCCCTCCTTCTAAAGATTGCTTATCGTTGATTCCTCTACTATTACCAGTCTGCATCTAGATACTCCTTACTTTTCATTAAATGTACGATATCATAATCAGAACGTTTGATCTATTGCATTTCAGCTTCCAACCATCGCTCCGCCGGATGGTCTACCACGCCTGCGTTTAGGAGATGAAAGCACAACATCAGGATCTTCCAAAAATGAAAGTTGATTATTAGATTCCAACATCTCTTTATTCGGTTTAAGTAAAGCATCGATCTCTGTTCGAAAAGTTTCTATGTCTTGAAAATCTCTATAGACACTAGCAAATCTAATATATGCAACACGGTCCATATCCTTAAGGCGACTCATCGTGAACTCACCCAGTGTTTTTGACGGAATCTCTGTCTTGCCGATATCGGCTAACTGAGACTCGATTTCGATCAAGGCCTTCTCTAGTAGACCCGTCGGCAATGGGCGTTTAGCACAAGCCTTGGTTAAGCTAGCCCAAAGTTTTTCCCTATCAAATTCTTCCCTAGTACCGTCTCTTTTAATAATCATCAAGGACCTGGATTGTACCTGCTCGTAAGTAGTAAACCTAAGATCACACGCGTTGCATTCCCGGCGACGCCTAACACCTCCACCTGATTCTCGAGAGTCTATTACTTTTGAATCAGCATTTCCACAAAAAGGACAGTTCATTAAAAAGCACACTCCGAGCTTAAAAACACCGACACACAACCTGTAGTGAAGGTGTCCGATCTTAGCCCTACATATTGTGCTTTGTCAAGGGGATTTTGATACTGTTTGACAATAAGATTGGAACATTCTAATTTCTCTGTGTGTATAATCTTAGGTAATCATACATACGGAAGGTTAGAAATTGGCTGTACTACAGATGCGACGAGATCCAGACCCGATTCTGAGGCAAAGAACAAAAAGGGTACGTGAGATTGACCATAAAACAGTTAAGCTTGCGGAGGATATGATCGAGACCATGCATGCTGAAAACGGGGTTGGACTTGCGGCTAATCAAGTTGGAATTCCCTTACGAGTCGCAGTAATACAAATCTCCCATGAGGATGAGCCAATTATTCTAATCAACCCTAAAATGATCCGACGTGAAGGACAACGGGAAATTCCAGAGGGTTGTTTAAGTTTACCAGGCTACCAAGGAATGACAAAGAGATCACTCAAGGTTCGAGTCAAAGCTTTAGACATCTCAGGGAAAGAAATTCGTATACGAGCAGAAGATGACATTTTGGCCCAAGCATTAGAACATGAATTGGGACACCTCAATGGTGAACTATACGTCGACCATCTCGTCGCTGACACACAACTATGGAGACCAGAAGACATTGAAACTGATGGGGAGTGAATACATATAAGTAAAGGGGACCCAGATATCAATCAAGGCCCCCTCATTACTAACAGAAAGCTCTAGCAGTATTTCGAATCTAATCGGAGGAGTTGTTAGCCTCCTGCAACGGCGCTTTCTTTGTGACCATTCGTACTGCCCCTGTACCTAGATATTCTCCTTAAGAACGGGGGAATATCCAACTCCCCATCTTGACCAGGCTTATCAAGTGCCTCAGTCAAAATATCTGAGAGCTCTTGGTCACTATCTCTAATATCTTCATTAGTAGGAAAGCCTGTCGCAATGACCGTGAGTTTTATTTCACTTTCGGCCTTTTGATCCGTGGACATTCCGAATATGATGTTACAGTCAGGATCAACCATTCTCTGGATCACTTCGGCTGCCTCATGTAATTCAGAAAGCTTCAAATCCGGCCCTCCACTAATGTTGAAAATCACACCGGTTGCACCTTCAACAGAAACATCTAATAATGGATTCGATATAGCTTGCTGGGCCGCTTTTTTAGCTCTGTCTTCTCCAGTACCCCAACCGATTGACATCCAAGCTGGTCCGGCATTCCTCATCACTGCCTGTATATCTGCGAAGTCTAGATTTATGTCCCCGGGTACTGTCACTAGTTCTGCTATTGACTGCACACCCAATCGAAGTACGTCGTCAGCCATAAGAAAAGCGTTATCCGCTGTAATTTCCTCTTGGCAAATCATATGTAACCGGTCGTTTGGAATTACTAAAAGAGTATCCACTTGGTCACGTAGCTTTTCCAGCCCTTCTTCTGCAGACTTACGCCGTCGCGTACCTTCAAAAGAGAAGGGAGTAGTAACTACTCCAACAGTTAATGCACCTGTTTCCTTAACAATTTGAGACACAACAGGTGCAGCACCAGTACCAGTGCCACCCCCCATACCAGCAGCGACAAACACCATGTCGGCCTCACTGAGAGAATCGTACAAATCCTCTCGACTCTCTTCTGCTGCCTTTGCACCTTGCTCTGGATTACCTCCGACACCTTTTCCCTCTGTCAGTTGAGTTCCTATACTTATCCTCATAGGAACTTCACAGAGAAGCAAGGCCTGAGTATCAGTATTACAGACCATGTACTCAATACCTGGTATCCTCTCTCTAAACATCCTGGAGACAGCATTAGAACCACCTCCTCCAACACCTACCACTTTTATGTTTGCTGCAGTGCTATGCTCTCTGTTATTAACTACCATAATTCTCCTTTTCCTTTATCTTCGTTCGGTCAATAAACCTACTGAGCCAAATTTAATTAGTTTGTGAAATAGATTTGATAGCATTCCCCCAGAAAATTGTGGTGTAGCCACATATTCTCTACTAAATTCACCAGCCGCCCCTAAGGCATATTCGTTTATTGCCCAAACCAACATACCCATAGCGGTTGAATATGAAGGACCCCTTAAATCTTCAGGTATCCTTCCATTAACTGAAGGCATTCCCTGCCTAACAGTAAAGGATAATTTTCGTTGCATCATTTCCGTGAGACCAGACAAGGAAGAAGCGCCTCCAGTCAATACCATATGAGAAATAGGTGTTCCTGAGTCCTTGAGCTCATCAATCTTCAACATTACCAATCTAGCAAGCTCCAAAGCCCTTTCTCGCGTTAGCTGTATGACCTCGATTTGCTTCACCTTCAAATCCAAGTCTCTCCCTTTTACAGGGAAACAAACTTCCTGCTCCAGACTAGAAGGCATAACCTCTGCACTAGCATAATTAACCTTTGCGGACTCAGCTGCTTCCAAAGTCGTGTTGAAAGTCATAGCTATATCATTGGTGAATTGATGACCACCAACAGGGATGACCCCCGAGTACCGTACCTGGCCGTTTGCGAAAACAACAACGTCAGTTGTGCCCCCACCTATGTCAACTAGTATCGCCCCATCTTCTTTTTCTTTGTCATCCAAGACTGCCAATGCACTTGCCAGAGGTTCAAATACCAGACTTTTCACCCTAACCCCAGCAGCCTCAACCGCCTGAACCAATTTACCTATAAATTTTGCGCCCCCAGTTACTATATGCGTTTCTACCTCCAAATCCCTACTATGCATTCCAGTTGGATTACGTATTCCATCCTGACCATCCACTGAATAGCTCATCCGTATAGCGTGAATCAAGTTGTGTTCGGATTCAGGAAGTATTTCAGAAGGAGCATCCTGATTTAAATCCCCAGCAGTAATAGGTCCTTGATCTCCATTTAGTTCCACCTTAGTCTTCGTGTTACGAAAAGCAACATGGGATCCAGTAACACCAACACACGCCGATTCTACAGAGTAACCGGTCGACTTTCGTATCTGTTCAACTGACTGCTTTACAGCGTTAGTAGTGGCCAGGACATCAGTTACATTTCCCTTCTTCAATCCGGAGCACGGGACAACACTGTGCCCGATGACCGAAACATTCCCTTCAGAATCACTTTTCCCTATAACCGTACATACTTTAGTAGTACCTACATCTATGACAGTTATCGTCTCGGACCCTTTGATATCTC
>CEUS01021808.1_pt1 | contig 14516 bp, 13 predicted proteins | sample 427031 | NCBI WGS metagenome assembly CEUS01 (sample SAMEA2622837, study PRJEB7988) | marine metagenome | biome: marine biome (ENVO:00000447); feature: marine epipelagic mixed layer (ENVO:xxxxxxxxx); material: "saline water (ENVO:00002010), including plankton (ENVO:xxxxxxxx)" | depth 140 m | reverse complement strand
TAAGTCAAGGGGCTTGAATGACATATGAATTTGACCGGTAATCGTAATCTGTACTTCTAGCTTAGGGTCTCACCTTTGTTTCTCGTTCGATGTCCGTTACTGCGGGGGCAGACGTGCCTAGCTATGTCAATTGGCTCTCCGCAAAGTGGACAAATAGGCCGCCCTGCTGCACAGACGTCGATTGCTTCTTTGGCAAACACATTAAGAAGTTTTGGGTTAATCCTAAATCGTAATCTAGGGACATCTTGAACCTCATGGAAATCTATGGCGATTTGATCTGAATTGTCGAGGCGGCCAATAGCTATGCGTTCAGGCTTGAATTCTAAATGGATTGGATTTGTCATGTCCGGTGCCTTCTCTTGCAAATATTCTTCCCCTTGTATATTGGGGAGATTTGCTAGATACTGTTGAACTGCTAATGCAAGCTGCAGGAGCTGTTCTTTCTCTACCCAAACTACGGCAGACCCATCCTCTCCGGATCCAACAATCCGAAAGGTGCGCCGTCCAGGCTCCCCTATCGATTCACAAGACAAATTAGAGACATTTAATGTATCCACGAAGCACACACCAGTGAGAAGTAGGCAATTTTGTTTCATTAACAGGATATCAGCAAGATTGATAGTTATCCATCTGCAACGACACATTGGTAAAGCGCTTTGAGATGTAATTGATTGACCAAAGATGTATGCTTATGGTGTGTAAAGACCAATTAACATATAGGTGGTAAAAGACCACTTTATTTAGGAGGACAGATTATGAACCGAGCCGAACTCAAAGGTTTGATACAGGGTATACCTGCGACAATTCCAACACCGTTTGATGACAATTATCGATTGGATTTAGCCAAAATGACCGACCTCACGCGTTGGTGGGTGGCGAGCGGATTAGGAACTAGTACATCCCCGTTGAAAGTGGCTGCTGCTATGGGAGAAGGACCGGAGTTAAGCGAAGACGAATGGCCTCATCTTCTAAAAACGGTTGTAGATGCCGCAGGGAGTGATGCGAATATAATGTGTGCATTGAAACCTAAAAACACGTTGCTCACGATAGAAGATGCCAAGAGAGCTCAGGACCTTGGTGCTATCGGGCTCCAAATAGACCTGCCCTTTTTCCATCATCCAAATCAAGACGATATAGTTAGGTTTTTCACGGACATCTCTGATGCTATCGACATCGGAATAATGATATACAACACTTTCTGGTTTGGTTTTGACGACATGTCTTTGCAAGCCGATACGGCGCTCCGATTGGCAGATGCGGAACATGTAGTCGCCATAAAATGGAACGTCCCGTCGGGGCAAGACTACGATGAGATGCGCAAATTCTCCAAGACATTCAATGTGATAGATAATTCTGGCCAAGCTGTTCGTTGCCACAAAAATGGAGGCCGTGGGATTATTAGCGGAATGGCGGCAGTGCATCCGGCCCATCCCTTGAAAGTTTGGGAATTACTAGAGAATAGAAAATATGATGAGGCGCAGACTGAAATAGATCAGGCTAAAAATGCTATGGGTCCTTGGGGGGAAAAATATAGCAAAAGATCAGGAGGGTATTGGCAAGTTAAGGCTTACATGGCAGCGATGGGTCGCCCTGTAGGTCCTCCCCGACCTCCGACAATTGGTGCAACCGAGGAAATGATACAGGAGATGCGTAATATATTTGTGGGTATGGGATGGCCAGTCATTTAAGTAAGACCAAAATTCACAATATAAATTAGGTGGCTTCTTCCCTTGCTGCACTTAGTGCAATTAATGCTGCCATGTGCCCTGCACCAAATCCGTTGTCGATGTTCACTACGGCTACACCGGGGGCACACCCGTTTAACATAGACAAGAGTGGGGTAATGCCCCCCAGATTGGAGCCGTATCCAACACTTGTAGGAACACCTATAACGGGTGCTCTAACCAAACCGGCTATCACGGATGGTAATGCTCCTTCCATTCCTGCAATTGCCACAATCACTGTGGCTGCTTGCAATGTTGGTAAGGCCGCGAAGAGCCTGTGTATGCCTGCGACACCTATATCAAAAACTTCTTCGGCCCTGCATCCCATCAGGGAAGCTGTAATTGTAGCCTCGCGTGCTATAGGGATGTCTGACGTTCCCGCCGTTGTGATGACGACTCCGGGTACGCTTGGGGTACCTTTCCTGCGGTCGATTGTGATTGCACGAGCGGTTGAGTCGTAATTTGCATCTTTAACCACCTTTTTTAGAGATTCAAACATGGTTAATGAAGCTTTAGTTACCAGAACGCAATCAGATTTTTCTAGTTGTGTGTTGGTGATCTGGATTAAATTTTCCGGTGTTTTCCCCTGTCCTAAAATAACCTCTGGGAAGCCGGTTCTCAGGCTACGGTGATGATCCGGCTTAGCAAATCCCAGATCTTCGTAAGGAAGATCTGCCAATGCCTTGAGTGCGTCGTCGGTAGTTAAGGATCCAGCCCTAACATCCTCTAATAATTTATTGAGTCGTAGTTCGTCGATAGTCTTCCTCCTGAGTGAACCCATGGCGCGAGCCTAATGGAGAGGAGTATATGATGTGTGGGTGTCTTGAGTAAAGATGCGTGGAAGAAGGAAGGCGGTCTCGTGTTATCATTGCTTCAATGCTTACTTGGTACTTTCTAGGAGAGACTGTTCGATGATTTTGAATTCACAAGAAGCCACGCCACTCAAGGAAAAGCTGTTTGAGTTAGAATCGATACTTTCTGAGATGGAGTCGGTAGTAGTTGCCTATTCAGGTGGCGTAGACAGCGCACTACTTTCCTCAGTTGCACACCGTAAATTGGGCCGTAATGCATTGTCTGTGATTGCTGATTCCCCTAGCCTAGCCCCTGCAGAATTGGAAAATGCCAAGAAATCAGCTGTCGAGATGGGTATACGCCATAAGGTGATAAAAACGAATGAGATCAATAGGTATGATTACCGAGCCAATGGACCAGACAGGTGTTATTTTTGTAAAGATGAACTTTACGCACACTTGGATAAAATAGCTAAGAAAGAAGGGTTTTTATGGGTGGTAAATGGGACTAATACAGATGACTTAGGAGATCATAGGCCTGGTCTAGAAGCAGCTAAGAACTATGGAGTCAGAAGTCCGATGGTGGAAGCAGGAATGTCTAAGCAAAACATTAGAGATTTATCGCTTGAATTAAACCTTGCCACTTGGGATAAGCCTGCGCAGGCTTGTTTGGCTTCCAGAATCCCATATGGGACCATGGTTTCGGAAGAAACTTTGTATAAGATTGCTGATGCGGAGAAGTTCTTGCGAGATATGGGTTTCAGCCAGCTTCGAGTACGACACCACGACTCTATAGCTAGGATAGAACTAGAAATATCTGAGATAGAGTTGATAATGAAGAAAGAAATAAAAGATCGGGTTGTAGAACATTTTAAATCCATAGGCTATTTGTACGTTACTCTTGATTTGGCAGGTTTTCGGTCAGGTAGTCTCAACGAAGAACTTTCGAGAGGCAAAAACTAGCGTCCGAATGTAACCCACTCTTTATTACAAGAATGCTTATCTGCCTTGAAATGACGGTTTGGTCCCGGCCACGAAAGATTTTTGCCCCTCCTGAAAATCCAAACTGTCAAAAATAGCGAATGGCAGATCCGACTCTTCTTCGTTTAGGTTACTAAGAGATGGGTTTTTCAAAACGGTCTGCAGTATTTCCTTGTGTCCTTTATGGGATAGTGGTGCTAGCTGTGCCATTTCATTGGCTAAACTGTAACAAACCTTATCTGCGTCTTGAGTAGACACCAAGGAATTAATCAGTCCAATTTGGAAAGCTGTTTCTGCGCTGATAATTTTTCCAGACAGTAATAAATATGATGTGTTCCCAGGCCCGATTAGGCTTACAAGACGACGCATCTCTTTATAGCCTACTAGAATTCCAAGATGTGCCACAGGGACTCCAAACCTGGCATTGTTACTAGCTATTCGTATGTCAGTTGCCAGAGACAACTCGCATCCTCCTCCGATACAGAAACCTTTAATTAGGGATATTGTAGGTTTTTCGATCGATTCTATTGCGTCCATCGCCCCATCAAACGCTATGGAATAATCTTTGGCTAGGTTAGAGCTATTGCGATGGTTGGCGAAATCTTTAATGTCTGCTCCAGCAGAAAAAGCCTGATCCCCTGCACCAGTCAGCACAACCACCCTGACCCTTGAACTGCTCGATAGGTTATTGGCGATTTCCCTCAATTTAATCCAGCCTTCATAATTGATGGCGTTACGCTGGTCGGGTCGGTTGAAAGTAATGGTAGCAATGCCATTTTGTTCTTCTACAAATAGGTCACTATTCATAATCTAGTTTCCTTAAGTAAGTCCATTTAAAAACCCCCTGTGAATATTAGAAAGAGGCATAGCCCCCGTCCACTGGGATAACAGCCCCCGTAATGTAGTCGGAAGCACTGCTCGAAAGAAAAACAGCGGTGCCTCCTAGTTCAGGCGGTTCGCCCCACCGGCCGGCAGGAATCCTAGAGGTGATCGAAGAATATCTTTCAGGGTGCTCGGTCTTTATTTTGGACGTCAAATCAGTATGTATCCATCCGGGCAGGATCGTATTAGCTTGAATATTATCTTTAGCCCAAGCTACCGCCAGGCTCTTAGTGTACTGTACAACACCTCCCTTACTGGCTCCATATGGGGCACCCCAGTCAATCCCAAAAATTGATGTCATAGATCCAATATTGATAATTTTGCCACCACCGCCTTGAGCCATATGGGGGTGCACCTCTCGTGAACACAAAAACATGCTGGTTAAGTTAGTGCCTAACACTTTTCCCCACTCGTCTATAGAATATTCTTGAGGAAATTTTCGTATGTTGGTTCCAGCGTTGTTCACAAGGACATCAATCTTTCCAAATCTGCTGACAGTCATGTTGATAGCTGACTGAACCGAATTCTCATCGGTGGCATCTAATTCAGTGCTCAATGCCGTGGCGCCCATCGAAGTAAGCTTCAGGACGGCTGATTCAGATTTAGACGTGTTGCGAGCTGCTATTACTACTGATGCGCCTGCGTTTGCTAGCTCCGTCGCTATGCCAAATCCAATTCCTCCATTTCCTCCTGTTACCATTGCTACTTTGCCACTGAGGTCGAACATGCTAGTGTTTTTCATTTTCTCCACGATATACTCTCCATTGCATAACGGCGATGTGTTGTTAATAAGAGATGTTCTGAGAAGCAGTCAGGTGTATGCGCCTGGCACGATATGGTCCCCTAATAAGCGAAGTTGTCGAGGGGTTGCATTCGCAAGTAAGGTCTCATCAAAGGCAAATTTATTTAGGTAAGGAGGCATGCGCTGTGATATCCATCTACTCGAATAGTGTACCTGGACTAAATAACGACTCTTCGTACTATTATTAGCACTGCCGCGATGCCATATTTCACTGCGGAACATTACAACGTCCCCTGCGTTAACTATAACGCTTTGTTCTTTCGCACCGTTCCACTCCATCTCGTTTTCTTCAGGTGTCCTGCCTGCGCGGTGGCTGCCAGGGATCATTTTAGTTGGACCCAATTCTTCTGTTATATCATTTAGATAATAGTGTGCAGTGGCAATAAATATGGGTATTTTGACCCTAGGGTTAATAGCTACATCTGCTGGCAAGGGTATAGGAGACCAGTCAACGTGTAAGTGTTGATCTGGCCGTCCGGGGCCAGATCGCCAGGCTGACATCCCAATTATGTGGCAATCTTCTCCTAGCGCAGCCTCAGCAAGTTCTATAACTCGAGGCCGATCAAGACAATTGAAGAAAACACGGTCTCGATTAAATGCATTTTTTATATGGATACTGGTTTCACTGCGAGTATTACCAGACCACACTTCGTCCCCTGGGTCTCTGATTAAATCATTAGCTTCTGCAATAGGAGTTAGGCAGTCTATGGCGTCCCTAAGTTCCATAATCTCGTTAGCATTTAACATATTAGGTACGTAAGCATAGCCAGACTCTTCAAGGTCATGCAATCGGTCATTAAGATTTTGGCGATCTCTAAGCAGTATGTTTTCTGACATGGTATCTCCGTTTAGCGGCTCTTTATATAAACTGATTAGCTGACTATAGATTTAATGCGAGGGAATTTAGATTGCATATTTTTGATTTCCACAAATTCCGTTAGTTTTCCTCTGTGTTTTGCTTAAGGGTTCTAAGCAATGTTCTCACCTTGGCTTCTCTTAACGGGCGAATCATACTATGAATTCTTGAGCTTTTACTACTGGTAAAGGACGGATGAGGTTCAAAAATAGACTTGTAGCCTGAGTGTTTGATGAGCGAGCCAATCTCGTAATGAGTTGAGGGTTCCGCAGCGAATTTCAAGGCTATGTACCTACGGTTGGGAAAACTATCAAAAACGGCGTGGAACAGGCTTTGGGAGAAGAAAACTAAATCTCCAGGGGAAGATTCCAGGGAGATGCTCGGTACATCTTTCGAATTAATGCCAAGGCCGGGAATGGGGTTCTTTTTTTGTCTATCGTGATTCGCTTGAAGGGGCCACAGGTCAGTGTGGAACGGCAATTTGTGAGACCCTGGTATTACCCTCAGGGCGCCTCGTTTCACGGAAGTCTTGTCGAGGTAAACTATTGCCTTTAAACGAGGGTATTTGATTTCTTGGTCACCAGGTCTGTCTGCATGCCAGTAGTGCTGTTTGTGGGAAGTAATGTTCCCTTCGGAGCCCGCCCATATAAAATTAGGGCCTAATATCTGTTTCACAGTATCAAACACCTTGTCATTCTCAACCATTCGTATTAAATCAGGAGCTTTCTCAACGACCGCCCAGACGCTTTGCCCTGTCTCGCTTAAAGGTGAACCATCTCTGTCTTGTAGGAGAACGTTATCAAATGCCTTGGTGATGACGTTCATTTCCATTTCAGAAAAAGCTTGCCGAACCACAACAAATCCGAAGGTGTCGAAATGGGATTTCTGACCACAAGAAAGCATGACTTTCCTCCAAAAAACGGCGTTCGCCTAATTGCTTTACAATTATCACGCTTTATAATTTCAATCAAGTATCAAAATCACTCTTCAGGGAGGTGCTAGTTGGGCCAAGAACGTTGGTATAAAGGGAGCTTGCATGCCCATACTACTGAATCTGACGGAGACTACCCTCCAGAAAAGGTTGCAGAATGGCATCGGAACCATGGTTATGATTGGCTTGTCTTAAGCGACCATAACCTTTTAACCCGACTAAAAAAACATTTGAGTACGCCACTGATGGTTCCGGGTGAGGAAGTAACAGTAAATCTTGAAGGTCAGGAGAAAGCAGTCTACGTAAATTCTGTGGGTATATCCAAGGTTGTACAGCCAGTTGACGGAGGAGATGTGCTCGGCACGTTGCAGAAGAATGTTAGTGCAGTTTTAGAAGCAGGAGGGATGGCCTCATTGTGTGCCCCGTACTTCCGACCAGGCTTTGACCATGAATCATTGAAAAAGGTGACCGGATACCGCTTTATTGAAGTATTTAATGCACATCCGTTAAACGTGCATGGAGACCCACGCACGTTTAGTTACGAGGGTATTTGGGATGCGATTTTGAGTTCCGGTCAGTTGGTTTACGGGACTGCAACGGACGACACACACAATTACAAAGACTATGGAGCTGATAAGGCTAATCCAGGTAGAGCGTGGGTAATGACTAGGGGTGTAGCATTGACGGAAAAAACCATTCTAGAGAGTCTTTATAGAGGAGATTTTTATTCATCTACAGGTGTGGTTCTAAACGACATAGAAATTACCAACAGCTCTATTTCTGTAGAAATCAAACCGGGACTAATGCAAAATTTTGTCACAACATTCATTGGAAGTGAAGGTCGCGAGCTCAACCAACAGTCCGGTCACAAAGCTACATATAAAATTCAAGGCGGAGAAGGCTATGTGCGAGCGCGCGTGGATTCTTCGGTAGGGTCCAGGGCATGGATACAGCCCGTTATTGTTAAATAAAATCTGGCGTCATGTAATATTGGGATATAATCTAGGTCAAAGGCACTAATAAGCCCTGAATCAAGGGGGAATCTTTAGAATGATGCACTATGCTGACCCGAAATTCATTTCTGAGGGATTTAGGAGAGAACTCCGTCACACGGAGCCAGTATGTTTAGGCGAAGGGGTAATCAAAATTAGCTTGCAGTATCAGGATGTGGTAAACGACCAGGGAGTATCAGTGGAAGTCATCGGACAGGAGGAAGGGTCCGAAGTGTCAGTGCTAAGATACTACTGTTACGACCACGACCCGCACTATTTTTATGGACCTGAGAGCAAAGGGGATCGGAAGAACATAGATAAAGTCACAGATGGTGACCCGTTGGAATGGGTGATAGGGCAACTTGAGAAGCGATTTAAGGCTTTAGTGGTTCGTGCCGGATACCCAAAAATCGCCGACGCGATAGATATTAAGACTATTGATCCATTGATTGCTACAGTGGGTGTAACCGCTCGCCAGATAGCAACCGACGAAAGATCCACCGTTAAACATAACAGGGGAGATATAGTTCTTGAGGCAGGCCCTGTCAGATTTGGTGTTGAGGATCGTGAGCCGGGAATAGCTATTCACGTTCTTGGTGATGTAATGGGTGAAGAAATTGAGCTGTTGGCTTTCGATTGTTTTGATATTGACCCACACTATCACTATGGACCAAGAAATAAAAACAAAAGACTGTATTTAGATACTGCGGCCAATCCAGACCCTCTGAATTGGTGTTTGGGCTTACTCAGGGGGGGCAAATTGGCTCCAATGCTTCAGCATGCTGGTTATCATGACCACGCAGCTCGCCTAAACCCGGTCGTAGTTGCCTCTACGGTAATTGAACTAGAGAAAGTGGCCAAGGAAATGCAACATACCAGGGGTGAGCGTCCCTGAGACGAACAAGAAAACTAAAGTTGTATTATTAACTACTATCTGGATTTCTGTATCGTTGTCCTGAATGAGTGGATTCTACAAGGTTGCCGTCCCGGATTTCTTTTACTTGATCTGCCATTGATAGTAGGGTGGAGTCGTGTGTTGCTGCAACGACACTAATTTTCTGTGATCGTACCATCTCTTCAAACAGTCCAAAAATGGATCTTGCATTGACAGAATCAAGTTCGCCCGTAGGTTCGTCAGCCAGTAGCAAAAGGGGGCGACTCACCATCGCTCGAGCTATAGCAACTCTCTGCTGCTCACCTCCAGAAAGTTCATAAGGTCGGTGTTTGGCCCTAGCAATGAGTCCGACATTTTCGAGTGATTCCCAAGTTCTTTCTTCTCTTTCTTTGGCCTTTACGCCCGAGATTCTTAGAGGAAGTTCTACATTTTCGAAGGCACTGAGAAGGGGAAGAAGCCCAAAAGACTGGAAGACGAAGCCTACCTTGTTGCGGCGGATCTCAGTTAATTCGCGCTCATTCATTTCTGCCATGTCCTGTTCCTCGAAAAGCACCTTGCCGCTAGTGGGTTGGTCAAGTCCTGCTATGAGGTTCAACAACGTTGTCTTGCCAGAGCCTGATCTTCCGACTATGGCCACAAATTGACCAGTATTTATTTCTAGGTTCACATTTTGGACGGCCTTAACTTCTTGGGTACCAATAGAATAAGTTCGTCCGAGTTCAACTGCTGCTAGTATTCTTTGGGGATTAGTCACTTCTGTTCCTCTTCTGGCACTAAGGTTACTCGCCCGTCTTCAACTACAACCCTGGCCCTCTCTTTAATCTGAAGCTGGTCAAGATATTCTTTTGGTATTTGGACCCTTCCTGCACCGTCTACAAGCGTAAATTCTTCTAGTTTGGCATCTACTTGAGCTTCACCGGAAATTTTTTCGTACGAAACCTTCCTGCGAACCTCCGTAGACATTTTGCCATCTCGAATCATTACAAGTCGTCCAACCTTGTAGGCTATGTCAGGGTCGTGGCTGACAATCATTATCGTGGTGTTAAATTCCTGATTGATCTTGCCGAAAAGGTCTAAAACCTCACTCGCAGTTGCATCGTCTAATTCGCCGGTTGGTTCATCTGCCAATAACAACGGAGGTGTGTTCGAAAGGGCAACTCCAATTGCAACACGTTGTTGTTCTCCACCAGATAATTTTTCAGGGGTATGATCCATGCGATCTGATAAGCCGACAGTTTCTAAAAGATAACGAGCCTTTTCTTCTCTCTCTTTGGAAGGCACATTTGTCAACATCATTGGCAGGGAGACGTTTTCTAGTGCTGTAAGATACGGGAAAAGATTTCGGCTAGTTTGTTGCCATACAAATCCCACTTCGTGGCGTCGATACGTCTCAACGTCTTTGGAGGTCATTCGCAAAAGATCTGTTTGCCCAACACTTACCCTTCCGGCTGAAGGCGTGTCATAACCTGCTAGAATGTTGAGTAAGGTTGACTTACCGCTGCCACTTGCACCGACCACCGCTACAACCTCCCCTTCATCTACGACAAGGTCTAGCCCTCGTAAGGCCACTACCTCCAAATCGGCTATCTTGTATATCTTAAATAGATCTTCACAAACAATGTATGCTGTTGTTGACGTCACTCTAGTTATCTCCAGATATTACTATTGTTGTTCACCCATTCGAAGAAGCTTAGTCATCGACACTCGTCTTATCAGCCATAATATACCAAGGCTTATCACTAAAAATACAATCACCATGATCCCATAGGTTACCATTAATGATCCCCAGTCCGCTTGCATTATAAAGGGAGGTTCTACTTCTCTTCCCCAATCGTCGTGACCCAAGAACGGCATTATGGTAGCCCCAAGTCGCCCTCCCATCCAAATTCCCAGTGCCATGCCTAAGGTTATAACAAGTGCTTGCTCTAGCCAGACCATAGTCATTAATTGTTTCATTGAGAAGCCTACGGTTCTTAGGAGCGCAAACTGTATTTGCCTACTTTGGAAAGATATGTAAGCGTGTACTAAAAATCCGAAACAACTAAGTAGCAAAACTGTTCCAAATGCTACAAATAACAGAGCTCTCCATCCGGCCTGAACAAGAGGGTCTATACTGGAATCTTCGAGTTTAGTTGCTCGATCACGGATTAATAGGCTTTGGTATGTTTCAATTGACGACACGGCACTTAACAATTCTGTGTTGTTGGCATCTTCCGTTGCTTTTATCCACACGCCGTTTGGAACGAGTTCCCTATCTATTGCACCTAGGTTTGCGTACTGTATAAGGGTATCTAGATCCGTGAGAAGAAACAGCTTTTCAGATCCTTGTAGTGTGGGGAATAGATCCATGCTTCCTTTGATTTGTACCGGAACCCTATATCCAGCTACGGACACGTCTAGTCGATCTCCGGGTTCATTACCTGAAATATCCATGAAAGACGAGCTTGCAATTACTGGGATCGGGTTCATTGATGAACCATGGAAGATTCCTCTGGTTGTTAGAGACGTTCCTTCAGACCAAGTGAATAAAGCTGACCCAGAACTACCATCTTTGCCGTTTGTTGATAAGCTAAGCACGTCAGTCACCGCATTGGGTTCAGTAACTAAAACACCCCAATTATCAATATCACCAACATCCTCAAATCTTTCCAAAACAGTTTTAGCGCCGTCATTGTCGGATACCCAAATCTTGTCGATTAGAATAGAACCAGACTGAAGCTTGGCTGAGCCACCTGCATTGGCGCCGCTATCGTGTACTCGGAGAGACATTAATTTGAGCGGCCCGTCTGGCTGTAGTTCTTGGTGAGAATTCCCTGTTAGATCACCGTTATATACTGTCCATTCTGCCGATTCTAACGACCCCATGTTGTAAGTCACGTATCGTCCCTTACTGTCCTTCACTCTGGCAGATAATTTTATCGCAGGGCGTCTTCGGTCAGATTTTAGGGTAACGGAGAGAGTTGAGGAGCCTTCAGGTATTAAGAGGCCGTTGTTTTGGTTAAAATTACTTATTGAGCCTACAAGTTCTGCAAATGGCTCTTCAGAAAAATCTTCTCTTATCCAGGCGACGTCTTCGAATGTTTTCCCGTCAAGTGCAAACATCACATATTGCTCACCTCCAATTTTTGTGAGGATGTTACCGTTGCTTTTCAGTATTGGACTGACCATTTCAACTCCAACAACATCTTTGTAAGCATCTTCAAGGGTGGGCCTTTCCGCAGGGTACGGTGTGGCAGTAGGGGTAGGTAAGTTTCTCCTTCTCCACCATCCCCTCCTAGGGTTGCGTGCACGAGGATTAAACACAGGGGCAATTCCGTCGATGCGTATATCGCTCCCGGTAGAATAAAGAACCCTTTCTTCAAAACTACGTTCAAGAGTAGCCCCAAAACTGGCGGCAAAAATTCCTAAGCCAGCTGTCAAAATTAAAAGCAAGGACAATCGTGCATGATGAGTGGGGTTTCTGGCTAGTTGCCATATTCCCATAACTAAACCAGCAGGAAGTAAGGGGGATAAAATTTTACTACTTAAATTCATGAGGAAAGGGAAAAGCCTGAGAAGAACCATTGCTGACGCTAATAGAATAAGTCCAGGTAGAGCGAGTAGAAGTTGATTTGTAACTAATTCTCCGAAAAGGTTGGTGGCAACTACAGAACCCTGTTCAGACAACTGTCTAAATAGCAGAATTCCCAGCCCCAGCAGCATCACATCAACGTAGTAACGCTGAAAGGCGGGTTGTTCTTCAGGTCGAGCAGACTTTTGGCGATGACGCGTGACACCTATTTTAGAAGCCTGCACAGCGGGAATCAAAAGCGCTATGAAGCTTAGGAGTCCACCAATGGCGCTCATTGAATAGGCGCCTTGAGACATTGTCACATCTAATGCGTTTCCATCTGACAAACCCGAAAATGCAGGCGTGAACCCGAGCAAACTTACTGTGGAAGCTGCAATGAAGGGCGCAACTAGAGCTGACAGTGTAGCTATGGTTGCGCCTTCAATCGCAAATACAGAAACTATTTGTCGTGGAGTTGCCCCCCGGCTTCTTAGTAGGGCTACCTCTCCCGCACGCTCTTCTACTGTTAGCGAAGACAGGGTCACTACGTAATATAAGACAACCACTGATATCAATATAAGCACGACAAACATGGGCAGTTTGTTAAAAAATAACCTGCGGTCGTATTCGCTTAAAGACAGATCTATTACGGTGGTTTGTTGGTAGCCAGACAGAAGCTGTCCAAGGGAAACACTTGTTGATCGGACATTTTCCAGTACAGATTCGGCGTTTGTAGCCTTGATCTTGTCGCGGTCTATCGTCAGGTGCCATGCGTAAATTCCATCCATGCTTGGCAACGAAGGCCCCAGAACATCTAGGAATGAGGTTTTAGAAATATGGAACGGTACCACGTTGAAACCTGATCCTAAAGAAGAGCTGAGAAATTCCCGCTCGATATGCCAATATTCGCTGTCTGGGGCGTTTCTCTCAAAAACACCACTGATGACGACTTCTATCAAACCAAAATTCGAGTCCCAGGGAGGAGCTGCTACTAATGAATCTCCGACAGTTACACTGAATGCAGAGGCCGCTTCAGAAGGTATCATCGCTTCTACAATTAAGGTGCCTTCAGTTTTTTTAATTTGCTGCTCGCTAGGGAGTCGTCCCCCGGGAAGTAGATTAATGTTGTCTGTGAAGTTAGGGACATGTGCGAAATAAGTTCTCGAATTGTCTTTGCCGAGCGGCTCGTTCTGTTCGGGATAGCCCAAGAAAAAGGTAGGTGTTTTCAGTGCAGTGTTTTCTTTAGAAACGATCCACCCGATATCCCGCTGTATGGCTTGAGCGACAGTGCCCTTAACTAAATCAAACTCTTCACGAGTTAGGGGCCCACGTTCACCCTTTACTGTCAGGTCAATTTCTGTTTGCGTATGTTCGTTAAGGGCTGACTTCAAGGCCAGCTCTCTGAGTGCGTCAAAATAAATCACTGTGCCTGCCATTACGGCTGAGCACAAAACAACCCCAGTGATTACAGAAGAGAGCAACTTCCAGTGCGCCAGACTTCTTTTGATTACTAGTTGCCATGCTGAGAACAATATAGTGGTTAAACTATTCATTTAAAATTACTCATGATCAATCTTGATATGCTTTTGAACCGAACATTTAAATAATATCAGTTTAGTAAGTTTATGGTGTTTAATAGAGTGCCCGATTTTATCATTATTGTGACTCCGTGCCTCTCGCAAGGGTACCAAGATCGACTTTCGCTATGCTTCGACCGATTATGGCTAATGAAACGATAAATATTATAATTACACTAGCTAAAACGGGTGCCAAAAGTCCCCAGTCAGTGATTAAAACAAATGGGGGAACCACTGGCTGGCCGTTTTCCGTGATTGCCAGTGGTGCTACCATCAGTTTGCTCATTTGGATTCCTGTCCATACGCCCAGCCCTATGGCCAACCCTGCGATTCCGAGGTGCTCGAACCCAAGCACGCTGACCATTTGCGATCGTGAAAGCCCCATAGCCTTTAAAAACCCTATCTCATACCTGCTTTTGATCGCGAAAATCAACAAATATGAACCATATCCAAAAGATGCGGAAAGAATGACAACAAATAATGATAGCAACACCGCTCCACTCCACCCAGCTGAGCTGAAAGGATCTTTACGGAT
>CEUS01275400.1_pt1 | contig 14518 bp, 9 predicted proteins | sample 427031 | NCBI WGS metagenome assembly CEUS01 (sample SAMEA2622837, study PRJEB7988) | marine metagenome | biome: marine biome (ENVO:00000447); feature: marine epipelagic mixed layer (ENVO:xxxxxxxxx); material: "saline water (ENVO:00002010), including plankton (ENVO:xxxxxxxx)" | depth 140 m | reverse complement strand
ACCGGGTCGCGATAAATATTGACCTCTCGTTCGACTTCTCGAGCTGCCTGACGGCCGACCTCGACCTCTTGCTGAATGGTCAAGAGATTGAGCTAGCTCACTGCCGCACAAGACAACCCGATTAGTGGGAAGGCCAGATAAACTGCTCTGATAGCACCGTTTCTCGGTGACATAAACCCACCTCACAAAGCGTAGAATTAAACCTGTTCAATCAAAAGATCAACCTGTCGGCATCAATCCTGACGGTACAGCCGATTGGCAAAACTCTCCGAACTAGCCCATGCCCGTAGGGAAGGCCATAACGAATTGGGCAGGAAGTTGAATCCGCCAGAGACTCGAAAACATCCAGCAAACTCCCCTCATCTTCACTTTCCGGGTCGCAACCCTCGAAGGCCCCCAACAAGACCCCGGCAACACGGTCAAGAACGCCTGCCATGTGGAGATGATTGAACAACCTGTCAATCCTGTAGAGAGGTTCATTTACGTCTTCCAGAACCAGCACGGCACCCGCCAGGTCAGGCATGTACGACGTGCCCAGAAGAGAGGATACCAGCGAGAGACAGCCGCCAAGCAGCACCCCTGAAAAATCACCTCCTCGGATAGCCTGAAGCTCCTCAATCGGTGAGAGCGTTTCATTCGACAAAGCCTCCCACAGGGCTTGCTCGGTAAATGCCTCGAACCCGGTCTCGGTGACATCGCCGCAGAGTGTCAAACCTGAATAGGTGACCAACCGAGTTCGAGAAAATATCCCGAGTTGCAATGCCGTTGTATCGCTGAACCCGACCAGCGGCTTTGCATTCATCCGGATAGCCTCGTAATCAAGGAGATCGAGCAATCTGGCCGATCCGTATCCCCCCCTTGCCACGAAAATGGCATCAACTTCAGGGTCGAGAAACATGTTCATCAGGTCAGCCGCCCTGGCCTTGTCATTACCTGCCAGAAACCGCTCTCTCGAGTAGATCGCCATACCTTCCTTTATGAGGTAGCCGCGTGAACGCAGGTATTCCAAACCGGGTCTCAAACGTTCAGCAGGAAATGGGCCCGATGGTGCGACAACCCCGATCGTTGCACCGGGCAAGAGTCTACTTGGAATGATCAAGTCCTGACGTCCTTCGTGAGTGATTTGAGGGAGGTCCTTTAAATTTGGCTGAGTATTGTGTGTGCAAACTCCGTAAGCGAATCATCCCTGGCGCCCATAATCACCACCCGATCACCCGGCTCCGCCTCCCTAACCACGCGCTGCCCAATGTCGGCTCTTTCAGGTAGAAACTCGGCATTGATGCCATGGTCTGCTATTGGTCCGATCAGATCGGACGAGGAGATATCTCTGGAGGCCGTTCCACCGGCGTAGAAGATTTGAGGCATCAAGAGTATGTCCGATTTATCCAACCCCTCTGTGAACGCCTCGATCAATCCATCTTTCAAGAATTTCGTAGGCGCGAATCCGGTAGGCTGAAACATCACAAGCAACCTTCCGGATTTTTCTTTCAGAACGCGCAGGGATGCCTTGATCTTATCGGGATTGTGGGCAAAGTCATCGAAAACACGAATGCCCGATCGTTCACCTAACAACTGGAGCCGCCGACGTATCCCCCGAAAATTGCATAGCGCCTCGCCCGCATCCTTCACCACTATGCCCAACCGGCTAACCGCAGCGATTGCCGCAGCAGCATTGGAGACATTGTGAACACCCGGAATGCGAAGTCGAATCTGATTGCCATCCATGTCAAAAACAACCCCGTCGCCAACAGGCTTTACATCTCTTGCATTGAAGTCCGCTTTCGGGCTGTCTAAACCGAAACTCACTTCTGCGTGAAGGACCTCGGAGTCCCTGCAATTCAGATTTCTCACAGCAGTTAGGGATCTTCCGCAGAACGCTCCAAAAAGGTCCCGCAATTCGCCAAGCGGCTTATGATCCAAAGAAATATTGGTCACAACACCCACCGTTGGTGTGTATAACGCAATGGACCCGTCACTTTCATCCGCCTCGATCACCATCAAGGTGGAACACCCACAGATCGCATTTCCGGGTTCTTGATTTGTATTCAGCATTCCGCCGCCATTCACCACGGTAGGACTCAGGCCGGATTCGATTAGAATGTGGCCGATCATCCCGGTCACGGTTGTCTTTCCGCTTGTACCTCCCACAGCAATGCCTTTTGCGGAGTTGAAAATTGAGGCCAGAATGTCTGCTCGCTTTCGTATCGGAATCCCTATCGCAAGAGCATTCCCCACATCTGGAATGGACTCCTCAACTGCTGAGGAAACAACCAGCTCATCTATTGCCGGACCAACACCCGACCCATCCTGGGGATGTAAGATGATTCCCTGCGAAGATAGGCTGTCGTACAGCTGCGCATGCAATCCCCTATCGTGGTTCCGATCCGAACCCAAGACCGAGTGCCCCTGGTGACACAGCACCTGCGCCAGGGCGCTCATCCCACTTCCACCCACCCCACAGAAGAAATAGGTTTTTCTTTCAGCCACAACAGACACTCCCAGAGCCTCATATGTTCACGGAAATCAATCTGGCGGCAGACATGCTAGCACCAACATTCGGCTTTGTCAAGTTTCCAGAGTCCAATTTCACGACATACGAAAAAGAGCGCAACCATTCTAGGTTACGCCCAATTGAACACTCCAGGTAGATGCTTGTCGGCTATCCCACAAGGTCTACCAGTGACCCTGCACCACTCGCATCACATGTGCCTGAGGGAGACTGCATGTTCGATGCCAGAGATATTCGAGCCAGTTTCGTCGCAAGGTCTGTCTGCGATTGTTGTGCCTTACCCAGAAGAGACTCGATCAAATTAACGGCCATCTGTGCCTAAAACGAGGCTGCGTGCATTATGACATTTCCTCCATGTTCTCATCCACCGACTCTGGGCTACCTGTATCATTGTCCTCCAGAGCGGAAAGTTGCTCCTTCTCAAACCCATCTAGATGATCCTGTCTCAGTTCATAGGCACGGTCGATATTCTCCGAAATCCACTCATCGAGAGTAGTTATGCCTTCCAAGAAATCCCGTGCCTGCTGAAACCCGTCCCGAATGGCACCCCGGATCAGCGTCATGAACCCTCGAATCTGTGTTACACCGGACTCGCCGAGGTGGTTCTGTCGAAATCCTTCAAAAAATCCGGTGGCAAAGCTCGCAATATCCTCTGCGATTACTTCCGGAGAAACATCCACCTCATTGAGCTGTGCCTCCTCTACAGTCAGATCAATCTCGGCTTACTGAATCGCCTTGTTTATCTGCTCAACAACGGAATCCTGCATCACACCATTTACCGTCTCCACGGTGATGTTGGCGGTAAGCGAAATCTCAACACGATCCACGGGTGACGAGACCGGATTGGCAGAAACGCCTCAGCGGCCTTCGATCTTACCGGACGCCGATTTCTGCGTCCGATACCAGCCAATCAGGATTTCGGTTCGAATGTTGGTTCCGACTGACATGGTCTGCCCCTTTTTTCCTGATGGTTCACTCCCTCTTCATAAATATCGACAGGATTACCAGAACCTTTATGACATAACCTGAACTTTTTATTTTGTTGTTTTTCTGAAGGTTGTACCATCTAGAATGAGACACTACACGTCATTCGGCTAGAATATGGGCATCTGGTACAGGGACAGGAATCTAACAGGCGCGTGTCGTTTGACACCAAACAGGCGGTACGGTATATTCTTCCTCTGCACCGACGCAAGTACTGCTAATTACAAGGAGTTCGATATGGAAGGCGTATATCGTTATGTACTCACAGACGTTCAGAGGGCCGTCTGGACGGACTCATGGGGTGTGGACGAAGAGACTCTCCCACTGGGCGCGGGGGCCAAGTGGTGCGTAAGGAAGACCACCCTGAGAGGTGGTCCACAGGATGGTGTAGACTTGATTGAGGTGGACAATGGAGCCTTTTCCTTTTTTGTTGTTCCCACACGTGGAATGGGGATATGGAAGGGAATCTACAGAGGGATCCCTTTGGGCTGGGAATCTCCCGTGCGGGACCTGGTTAATCCTGCTTTTGTGGATCCCAATGACCGTGGTGGTCTGGGTTGGCTGAAGGGGTTCAACGAGTGGATCGTTAGATGCGGATTGAACAGTAATGGAGCGCCAACCACGGATGTTGTGATTGACAACAATGGTAACAAGACCGAGGTCTTCTTGCCGCTTCATGGGAACATTGCGAACATACCGGCAAGGCAGGTGGAAATCCGGGTACAGCTAACCGCACCAAACACCATTACCGTCGTAGGGATCGTTGAGGAAACCATGATGTTTGGGCCGGCCTTGCGTCTCACGACCTTTATCACCACAGAACTGGAATCCAACCGGATATCTATTTCAGATCATGTTACAAATCTGGGTTCGGCTCCATCGGAGATGCAACTCCTTTACCACTGCAACTATGGCCCACCTTTGTTGGAGGCCGGAGCGTCGCTGGCAGCCCCGTTCAAAACTGTCTCTCCCAGAGATGGTCGAGCACAGGAAGACATTGGATCGTTTGACCGCTTTGGTGCGCCGAGGCAGGGGTATGTGGAACAGGTTTACTTCTACGAACTCCTGGGAAAGCGGGGAAGCAGGGAGACTTCGGTACTTCTGAAAAACAAGGACGGGAACCTGGGGTCCACACTTCAGTTTTCACTCAAGCAATTGCCCGGCTTCAGCTTGTGGAAGAATACGGCAGCCACCGAGAATGGGTATGTCACTGGATTGGAACCCGCGACAAATTACCCAAACGCGAAACCGTTCGAGCGCGAACAGGGAAGGGTACCTGTGCTGGGACGCAATGAAACAAAACGTTTCGATCTTAACATTTCCGTCCACGACTCACGCAAGAGCGTGTTGGCATCGGAAAAACAGATCAAACAGATCCAGAAGAACGGGAAGCCCAGGATATCGGATCGACCCCTGGACCGTATTTCCGGTTAGCATCCAACAAGACACCGAAATCTGTCACAAGGATAGAACATCGTGAGCGAAAACCTGACCTTCCAAGAACTCATCCTGCGTCTCGAAAGATTCTGGGCGGATCACGGGTGTATCATCTGGCAACCACTTAGCGAAAAAGTTGGCGCAGGAACCATGAATCCAGCCACAGTGCTCAGGGTGCTTGGTCCCGAACCTTGGAATGTCGCCTACGTGGAACCTAGCTTCAGACCGGACGATGGCCGGTTTGGCGAGAATCCCAACAGAATGCAGATGCATACACAGTACCAGGTCATTCTGAAGCCCGATCCGGGCAATCCTCAGGAGCTTTATCTGGACAGCCTGGAGGCCCTAGGCCTGGACAGGAAGCAGCACGATATTCGGTTCGTGGAAGACAACTGGGAGTCACCAGCCCTTGGGGCCTGGGGGTTGGGGTGGGAAGTCTGGTTGGATGGCCTCGAAATCACTCAGTTCACCTATTTCCAGCAAGCCGGCGGATTGCCCCTGGACCCGGTATCTGTAGAAATAACATATGGCCTGGAAAGAATAGCGATGTACCTCCAGGATGCTCAGGAGGTCTGGCAACTTTCCTGGAACGATCGAGTAACCTACGGCGACATCCTGAAACACCAGGAGGTGGAGTACTGCAACTACGAATTTCACTGGGCAAATGTAAGGCGCCTGCAAACGATGTATACCTTATACGCTGAAGAGGCGGCGGCAGCAGTGGACAGAGAAATGGCGATTCCCGCCTTTGATTATGTCCTGAAATGTTCGCACACTTTCAATCTGTTGGACACACGAGGCGCAATTGGTGTGACAGAACGCGCCCGGTATTTTGCCCAGATGCGAGATCTCGCGCGTCAAGTGGCGGAAGTCTTTGTAAAACAAAGGGAGGAAAAGGGATTCCCCCTTCTGCCTGCAGAAGAACAGAAAAGGGTTTCTCCTCAGACTACGGAATTTCCGCCGTTGGATTCCGCTGACCTGCTCCTTGAGATTGGCACCGAAGAGCTGCCTCCCGGTGATGTCTTGGCTGGATCCGGACAGCTTGAGGCGGCTATGTTCGAGCGACTCGAAGCCGAACGCCTTTCGTGGTCGGATATTGAAGTGCTTGCGACGCCTAGGCGTCTGGTGGTCATCGTGAGGAATTTGGCCGGACGACAGCCTGATGAAGAGAAATGGGTGCGAGGTCCGGCGGTCAAGTCAGCCTACGACGATTCCGGAAGTCCAACAAGAGCCCTCGAGGGCTTTTGTCGAGGTCAGGGTGTAGATCCATCTGCAGTTGAGAAGCGAGAGGATGACAAAGGTGTTGCATATGTATTTGCCCACCGGCACGACAAGGGACAGGGTACGCAGGAGCTATTGGTCAACCTGCTACCGGACTTGGTCTCCAGCCTGAACTTTACGAAGACCATGCGGTGGAATTCCGATGGGGTTGCCTTCTCCAGGCCTCTCCGTTGGATTGTCGCGCTGTTCGGTGACCAGGTCATACCGTTCGAGTTTGCCAGGGCGAAAAGCGGCAGGAGTAGTCGTGGACTTCGACCGGACAAATCTCCACATATTCCGTTGGCCTCAGCGTCGGAATATGCTGTCGAGATTGCCAAAACCGGGATCATTGTGGACAGATTGGAACGTAGAGAGACCATCTGGAACCAGGTGGTCTCCCAGGCAGAGGCTGTAGGTGGGACGGTAGCAAAAGACAACGACCTGTTGGATGAAGTGACCGACCTTGTAGAATCCCCCTTCGCAATCCGGGGTAGGTTCGACGAGGGTCACCTGGAGCTTCCCCAGGAAGTGCTCACTTCGGTGATGAAGAAACACCAGCGGTATTTTCCTGTTATTCACCCGGAAACCAATCGCCTGCTGCCCTATTTCATAACCGTGTCGAACGGAAGACCGGATGATCCCGAAGGTGTAGTTAAAGGGAACGAGGCTGTCATTCGGGCAAGATACGCTGATGCTGCTTATTTCTACAGAGACGACAGTCAGAAATCGCTGGAGGAATTCCTCCCTCGCCTCGCAACACTCACTTTCCAGGAGGACCTCGGATCTGTCCTGGACAAGATATCCAGGATTGAAAAGCTGTTGGGAATTCTGGTAAGCGACCTGGATGTTACAGGGGATGAGAAGCAGACCGCAGCGAGAGCCGCACACTTCTGTAAGGCCGACCTCGCTACCAGCATGGTCGTTGAAATGACCTCGCTGCAAGGCATAATGGGTCGTTATTATGCAATCGCTTCCGGCGAATCTGAAGCTGTTGGCGTGGCCATCGAGGGCCATTACCATCCGCGTTATCCCGGCGACGCCCTTCCTGAGACGCGCGCTGGATTCGCGGTGTCGGTGGCGGATCGCCTGGACAGTCTTGCGGGTCTTTTCTGTGCGGGTATAAAGCCCAGGTCAACAGCAGACCCCTATGGGCTTAGGCGGGACGCTCTCGGATTGCTCGCCAACCTTGTGGGTTTCAGGTGCCAATGCTCTCTTTCGAAAGGCCTGCGCGCAGCCGCCGACGGGCTTTCCATAAAGGTCGACCCAGAACGCCTGGAGGACGCCAAGGAATTCATTTTGAGACGCTTCAGCATACAACTCAAGGAAGAGGGGTTTTCGCACGATGTAGTGGAAGCCGCGCTTTTGGGTGGGAGTGATGATCCGTATGAGCTCAGACAAATTGTTGAAAAGCTGACTGAGATGATCGATTCCCGCAACTGGCTATCAACACTACACGCGTATTCCAGATGTAAACGTCTGGTGCGAGACCTCGACGAAATTCACGAACGATCGCCGGATATCGACGGAGAAGAGGCCTCCAAGAACCTTGATATGGCCTACCTTTCAGCAAAACAGAGAATGGAAAAGTCGCAGAAACCCGTGGAGACATTCGCCCAGGTCTTGATCGAATTGCAGGAACCTATAGATCGTTTCTTCGAGGACGTCCTGGTAATGGATGAGAATGAAGACCTGAGAAGGGCGCGGCTGGCCCTTGTGCAACACATCGTGGCACTCGCTGATGGCATCGCAGACCTGAGCCAGCTAGAAGGATTCTAGTCCCTGGCGATAACTCCGTTCGGGTAGCCCACATATGGGTACAGATCCGGAACAGGATTCTGAAAAACAGATATCCGTGATGGGAAACCGTCTGGATCTCTCTCAGGTCATCTTCCTCCTCCTGGTAATGATCCATGGATCAGCTGTACTTGCGACATTCAGGGAATATGGCGTTAATCCGGATGAAGCTGCGCACATCGACTATGGCCACAGCGTGCTCCTGTGGTATCAAAGCCTTTTCCAGCAAAGAGGGGTATTCAGCAGAATCAACATTTGGCTTTACGGGGGTCTCTATGATACGCTGGTACACCTTGTAACCAGAATTTCTCCGCTGGGGTTGCACGATACGCGGCATCTCTGCAACGCCACAGTGGGTATTGTCGGTATTTGGGGTGCATACAAACTAGGTGGGCTGTATGGGAAGCGATGGTTCGGACTTCTCGCAGCCCTTTTTTTGTTGCTTACACCCAGGTATTACGGCCACTCCTTCATCAATCACAAGGATATCCCATTCGCGGTAGCCTATATGTGGAGTGTCTACCTCATGGCAAAGGCACTCACCCGCCTCCCACAACTGTCCATACGGATGCTCCTCTCCCTAGGCCTGTCCATTGGTATCTGCCTTGGCGTCAGGATTGGCGGCGTCATCCTACTGGGCTACCTGGGTCTGTTCTTCGCACTACGCTACGTGCAAATTCTATATTTACAGGGCTTCACAAGAAAAGCATGGTTCAACGCGGGGAAAACCTACCTGCGCCAGGTGGTCCCGATCTCAACGATCGCGTACACAATAATGCTACTATTCTGGCCTTGGGCACAACTGGATCCGGTTTTCCGACCCCTTCAGGCACTGAGAAAATTCTCCTCGTTCTCTTACGACATTCGCGCTTACTTCGAAGGTCACTTCATCCGCAGCACTGAGATTCCCTGGTATTATGCCCCCAAGTGGATTCTTCTAACACTCCCGGATTTCCTGGTCTTGAGCTTGGCAGCAGGTATTGTCTACTGCATACGGAATTGGCGGCGACTGAAACCGGGCAATCTTCACTCCCTCAATCTCATCTTATTAGCATTTTCCGCACTATTCCCCATCCTGATTGTGATCGCCACGAACACACCCCTGTGCAATGGGATCCGACATCTCATTTTTTCCACCGCAACACTGACTACTCTGGGCGCGGTTCTGGCGGCCAAGATCATTCTGAAGGCCAGACGGCCAAAGGTATTCGCGCTGGCCCTCGCCTCTGCACTTTGTGTTGGTTTACTTGACATGCTATCGCTTCATCCCAATGAGTATGTCTACTTCAACAGGCTTTTCGCCGGTGGAACTGCAAATGCCTCCTCAAAGTATGAGACGGACTACTATCAGCACAGCTACACCCAGGGAATTCACTGGATCAATAAAGACTATGTCCCAAAATCCCGTGGAAAAGTAAAGGTTGCAGGGATTTCCCCGAATCAATGGTACTTGGTCAATCAGGACAAATTCGAGTATGTGGTAAACCCTTGGGATGCGGACCTGTATATCGTCAATACCCATTTTGAGACACACCGCAGCATCCCCGGAGAAGTCGTCCACCGGATCAGCGCAGACGGGGCGGAGCTACTCTACATCATTCGACCCGACAGCTCCCACGCGGATGGTGCACTTTTTCTGGACTCCTCCTCGCCGCACCGATACTTTCATCTGGGCTCGATCATGCAGTCTGCTGGTAGATACGAGGAAGCCCTGATTCATTACCAAAAAGGCATTCAGTTGGATCCTGGCGATGCCAACTTCCATAACGCCATGGGTGATCTCCACTTCATTTTGGGAGACTATAGCCCAGCGTTACGGAGCTACACACGGTCTGCACACCTTAAACCCGATAATGCCGTCTATCAGGCCAATCTGGCAAAGACCTTCCATCACATGGGAAAATACCCTGAGGCTCTTGCACATTACAATGCCGCCATAGACCGGTCTCCAGAATACCGCTTCGCGCTTTACAACCACGGGAGGCTTCTGTTCGGACTGGGCAGGATGGCTGAAGCGGAATCCGCTTACCGTGATCTGATCCGGAAGTTTCCGAGTTACGCCAAGGCGTACCTCGACCTGGGAATTCTGAAGGAGAATCAGGGAAGACTCGTAGAAGCTTCGGAAATGTACATTTCGGCAATCCAGCACGATAGCTGGGTTCCCGAATCCTACGGTAGACTTGGGACGTCGCTGTTCTCGATGGGAAAGATTCAGGAGGCACAGGCCGCTCTGACAGACGGTCTGGAGAAGTTCCCCGAAGCTCCGGTCCTCCACTTCAACCTGGCTAGATGCCTGTATACATTGGGCAGAACCACCGAGGCACTTTTCCACCTCAGCGCAACACAAGCTGTTGACCCTGACTACCCCAACCTGGATTACAACACCGGGATGGCCCAGTTCAGGATGCAGAACTGGACCCAATCCATTCTTTCAATGAAAAGATCCTTGACCCGGTCTCCAGATCAGTCTCACGGATGGTATACCCTTGCACGGGCATATCGCGCAATTAGGAAACTGGATTCATCGCACGAGGCCATCTGGAAGGCCATTGAATTGGATGGTACCAACAAGGACTACTGGGTCGAGTTCACGAGCCTCGGGGCCCTCTATCAGCAGTCTGGACACGGAGATAACGCCAAAGCCATTTACGTGAAAGTGATAGCAGCCTCGCCATCGGTGTTTGACGCGCATTTCAACCTTGGGATACTTCACTACGGAGAAGGGGCTTACGAGTCCGCACGTAGCCGATTTGCTGATGCAGTTGCCCTCTCACCTGACGACCACCAGGCGCACCTGGCACTTGCCCAATGCAACCAAAGACTTGGCTTGACACAAGAAGCAATCCTTGAATACAGGCATGTTCTGCGACTTCAGCCGAATCACGCGGTTGCCATACGAGAGTTACATGAGATAAAACCTGATACACAGATGGGCTCCCCCTGACTATGCAAATAGAACAGTTCCAGCTTCATGCCAGGATAGAGGAAGAGCACTGGTGGTTCCGTGCCAGAAGACGCATTATGGTGGCACTGGCCAATCGACTCACGGGTGGAATAGACCACCAGACTATCGTCGATGTCGGATGCGGTACGGGTGCAAATATCGCGGCGCTTTCACGGCAACACACCTGCGTCGGATTCGACACTTCCAGGTATGCCATCGAATCGGCGAAGGCCAGGTATCCTCAGGTTTATTTTATCTGTTCACGTTATCCAGAAGACTCGACCATCGACCAGACCAACGTCCGCCTTGTCCTGCTGATGGACGTGTTGGAACACATCCAAGATGATTCGAGATTTCTTTCGAATCTTGTCTCTTCGCAGAACAAAGGGACCTATATCCTGATCATGGTCCCGGCCGACAGGGAGTTGTGGAGCTGCCAGGATGTCAACCACGGGCACTTTCGCCGATACCAATTGGACGGCTTGCGTACTATCTTGGAAGAACTCCCGGTTGGTATCCATCTCTTGTCGTATTTCAATTCGTACCTCTACCCTGTAGTTCGCGTCTTGCGTATGCTCAACCGGTTGTTCGGAAGGACCTGGGGAGAGGCAGGTACGGACTTGAAAATCCCGTCCACATTCACCAACAAGGTTCTGGAACGCATATTCTTTCACGAATCGCAGTTTCTGCTCAGAGCCCTGGCCCAGAAAAGGAGATCCGGATTTCCCTTTGGTGTCAGCCTGATCGCCATCATTAGAAAACAGACCTGAGTCTATAAGTGACACAAGACCCTATGTTAGACACGATCATCGTAATACCCTGTTACAACGAAGAACACCGGCTAGACCGGGTGGCCATCCAGTATTTCGTCGAGGCAAATCCCTCTACTGGACTCCTCCTTGTCAATGATGGCAGCACGGACAAAACCCAGGAGACCCTGGAGAGCATCGAGAGGATTCACCCTGGCTCGATTGAGATTCTCCGCCTCGCCGAGAACAGTGGAAAGGCTGAGGCTGTGCGCCAGGGATTTCGCAAATCGTTTCCGGCAAACCCCCGTTATCTAGGATTTTGGGATGCAGACCTGGCAACACCTCTTCAGGCTGTGCGGGAGTTTCGAGATGTATTGGATACCAGGTCCAATTTCCAGATGGTGTTTGGCTCCAGAGTACAACTCCTAGGACGAATGATCAAACGAAGTGCTCTCAGGCACTATCTTAGTCGGATTTTTGCGACACTCGTCTCCTTGAAAACAGGCCTTCCCATCTACGACAGTCAATGCGGTGCGAAGCTGTTCAAAGTTTCTCCTGAGCTTATCTCCGTGTTCGAAGATCCATTCCTCAACCGGTGGATCTTTGATGTCGAGATCATTATGCGTTTCATCGGACTTGCCAAGATTTCCGATTCACTCAAGATTGAGGACCTCATATACGAGCACCCTCTTGAGAAGTGGCAGGACGTACGAGGGTCCAAGATCACACCAGTCGCTGTGCTTAGAAGCCTCCTGGATCTTTATCTCATCCCGTCGAAGCATCGAACCCATTCGAGTTAATTGTGTACGCAAAACAAACCAAGATTGCTTTGTATGTAATTCTCCTGCTGTCAGGCTGCTTAAGATTCTACGGCCTTGATTGGGGAACACACCCGGAAACAGGTATCTTCCACCGATTCCACCCAGACGAAACCACCGTGGTGGAAAGCTCTGCCCTTGTCGGGGTGAGTATGAAACAGATTGTTGCACCCTATGGGAAGGCACCCATGTATCTCCTCTGGGCCGCTGGCCAGGTGGTGTCGGTCGTTTCAGGCAGCAATCCCCTCCTGCAGGAAGACAACCGGTCCATTCGCCTGGCTCACGTGTTGGGCAGGGCCATTTCTGCCTTCCTTGGAACACTGACCGTATTGCTCGTATTCCTCGTCGGTACCAGAATCTGTGACTCCATTACCGGTCTATTCGCAGCAGTCCTGCTGGGCTTTTCGGCTGGGCACATCCAACAGTGTCATTACTACACTGTCGATGTCTCGCTTGCGTTCTGGGTTACCCTCGCCATCTATTATATCTTGCGCATGCCATCGCAAAACGTCGGGATTTACCTGTCGTGTGGCATCGCTTGTGGTCTGGCTACCGGCACTCGCCTCGTGGGGGTGTGGCTGGGGATCCCCTTCCTGCTCGCTCATCTATGGAGAGCAAACTGGAAATCTCTCCTTTCCCGACAGTTTTCGATTTACTTTGTGGCAGCAGCAGGCACAGCATTGATTTGCGAACCATTCCTGATACTGGATCCAGATCATTTCTTCGGTGACGACAAAGTGCTCCAGCTTATGGGGAGCATAAAAGTTGTGAAGGGGGAGCACATCCAGATATGGACGCTCGCGGACTTCGACACATTGCCGTACATACACCACGTGATCAACCTTCTTCCCTATTCAATCGGCTGGACCCTTGTCGCAACATCGCTGCTGGGGGTAACAGCGGCTTTGGCAAAACGTCACAAAGGATCGATCGTACTCCTGGGCTGGGTGATCTGCTACTTTCTAACGATTGGCTACCTCCACTCCAAGCCAATTCGTTACACAGTGCCTATGGTGCCCCCGTTGATTGTGCTTTCCGCCTGGGTCTGCATTTTGGCAAAGGAATGGCTGCGCAAACGTTGCAAACATCACCTTGTTTCCTGGTTACCGATTCTACTCGTGGGAGTACCGTCTGTTGTATTCGGTCTATCCTTCTCGCGGATCTACTCCCAGGAGGACAGCAGGTTTTCTGCCGAACGTTGGGCCCGGGAGAACATCCCTAGCAAAGCGAGTGTTCTCGTTGAACGGGGAGGGTTCCCTACATCTTGGATGGTCTCCAGCGAGAAACACAGGTTAAAAGTCGACGATGCCAGCTATTTTCTGATTGCGGAAAACTGTGTGCCATATTGGGCTCAGATCAATTACGTTGAAACAAAGCTCAGCGATGTGGATTGGATTCTGATCATAGAAGAAAACCGCATGGTGCAGTACATGAGTGTGCCGGATCGATATCCGGTGGCTTTCGGTCTCTACGAGAGGCTGGTTTCAGGAAGGTTGGGATTCGATCAGATCCAGAGGTTCAAGGTTTCACCTAGCGTTGCAGGTTGGCAACTGTCCGAGGCAACTGCTGAGCCAACGGTAACCGCCTTCGATCATCCTGCTGTTACGATCTTCAAGCGACGTGCGGAAGATGTCAGACCCCTTCTAACGGAATGGGCGGAGGAGGTGGGAGTCGACAAGCACCTGCCCGATCGTTACATCAAGTCCGGAATGGCGTCCTATCGCGAAGAGAACTGGCAGGCCGCTGCGGAGTCCTTCCAGCGGACAACGGAAGTTCGTCCAGGTTTTATTTTGGGTCACCTGCTTTTGAGGGAGGCCTACCTGAAACAGGGAAGGAAAGAAGACGCTACTCGACAGTGGGAACTTGCGACCCTTGGGAAGAACGGGATTCCTGTGGAAGCCAGAGTAGGAATGGTCAAAGCGGGCATGAAAGCAGAAGGTGTGGTTTACCTGGAACGATTTCTCAGAATCGCCCGTAATACCGGCAGGGGGGATCCCGTCAGAATTGCAAAGGTAGTCGCCCA
>CEUS01091766.1_pt1 | contig 14522 bp, 14 predicted proteins | sample 427031 | NCBI WGS metagenome assembly CEUS01 (sample SAMEA2622837, study PRJEB7988) | marine metagenome | biome: marine biome (ENVO:00000447); feature: marine epipelagic mixed layer (ENVO:xxxxxxxxx); material: "saline water (ENVO:00002010), including plankton (ENVO:xxxxxxxx)" | depth 140 m | reverse complement strand
AGGAGAACCGCGGTGTGCCCGACTTGTCCCGCCGTGAGCTCGCTATCATGGTGCCTCTGGTGGCTCTGATGATCTGGATCGGCGTACAGCCCGCGCCCTTCCTGCGACGCATGGAACCGTCCATCGAGGCAGTGCTGGAGCGTGTAGAAAGCGGACGATCAGCCCAGGTGCGGTTGGACGAAAGGAACCCGGCACCAGAGCTGGCTGCACAGCCCGCGGCAGGCCTCTAGCATCATGGTCATCGACTTCTCGAGCAACCTCGACTACGTGCGGGCACTCCTCCCCGAGATTATTTTGTGCGTGTGGGGGATGGTCGTGCTCATGGCCGGAGTCTGGCGCGGAGAGAGCTCGGAGGAAGGACCCCGCGCAGAGGGTCTAGGTTGGCTAGCGCTCGTGGGGGTGGCCTTCGCTGCCGTGGCGAACGGGTGGCTGCACGGTGTGCGCGAGGTTGGCACCGACGGCATGATTGCGGTCGATGGATTCCGCCTCTTCTCAAACTGGATATTCCTCACGGCAGCGCTGTTGGGGATGCTGGTTTCTTTCGCATACGTGTACCGGCAGCGGCTACAGGCGGGAGAGTACTACGCGCTGATGCTGTTCTCGGTGGCCGGGATGATGTTCATGGCCGGTGCACGGAACTTGATAGTGGTGTTCCTCGGACTTGAGGTCATGTCGATTGCGGTGTACGCACTGTCTGCGTTCAACAGGCGTGACCGCCGCTCCGCAGAGGCAGGGCTGAAGTACTTTATCCTGGGAGCTTTCTCCACTGGGTTCTTCTTGTACGGCATCGCTTTGACCTACGGCGCCACCGGCAGCACGCACCTGCCCACCATAGCGCTAGCAGTATCTAACGGCACGGCGCATGGTGCACTCCTACTGTTTGGTGTGGCGCTGATGGGAGTGGGATTCGCCTTCAAGGTGTCAGCGGTGCCCTTCCATATGTGGGCCCCGGACGTATACGAGGGCGCTCCTTCTCCGGTCACTGCGTTTATGTCAGCCGGGGTCAAGGCCGCCGCGTTCGCAGCGTTCTTTCGGGTCTTTCTGGTGTCGTTCCAGGGGGCCTATGAGAGCTGGTACGGTGTGATGTGGTGGCTCTCGGCAACCACCATGGTAGGAGCCAACCTGATAGCTCTCGTTCAAACCAACGTCAAACGGATGCTCGCATACTCGAGCATCGCCCACGGCGGGTACCTGCTGGTGGCCATCACGGCCGCCAATCAAGCGTCAGCCGGAGCCGCATTGTTCTATCTCCTGGTGTACACGGTGATGAACATCAGCGCATTCGCAGTGGTGATAGCTGTGTCGAATCACGGAGAGGAGAGGCTAGAGTTTGAGGACTACGCGGGCCTGGGTCGTAATCAGCCCGGGTTGGCCCTCCTCCTCACACTTTTCCTTTTGTCTCTCGCGGGGTTTCCGGGCACTGGTGGATTCATGGCCAAGTTTCAGTTGCTCTTGGGAGCGATGGATGCGCAGCTCTGGGTATTGAGCGTCATCCTAGTACTGAGCACCGTCGTGTCGTACGCCTACTACCTACGCCTCGCCTGGTACACGTGGATGCGCGACCCAGCAGATGGAGGATCACCACTTCCAGTGTACTTACCGATCGGGATGCGCTTGGCTTTGGTGGTCGGCGCAGCGGTAGTGATCTGGCTCGGACTCTTTCCAGGTTCGGTGCTTGACCTTGCACGCGCGAGCGCGGCGGGTCTCGGGGTCGCTGGTCCGATGGTGGAGATCCTGCACTAATCCCGAGTCTTTAGATTCCGATCGCCACGCCGTTGACTGCTACTTCATGGCGTGAAGTGTGGTGGGCCCTCTCATAGCACCGTAACAAAAACCCGCCCAGGTCTCTTCTCCACACGTGGGGAGACGAACCCTCTACCGAGACTACGGGTAGCCCCCCGAGACGTCCGCCATATATAAGGTTGCGGAACACCTCTTTTCTGGGGACACAATCGGGATGGCGCTTAAGCCCCACATCTTCCGTGAGTACGACATCCGGGGAATCGTCGGCGAGGATTTCGGCACGGAGGTCAGTGAACAGATCGGTCGAGCCTACGGATCCCTCGTGCGCGAAGAGACGGGCAGGGAAAGTGCCGGCGTCGTCGTAGGTCGAGACAACCGGCCGAGCTCACCCGCGCTCGCTGAGGCCCTCGTCCGCGGAATCCGTGCGGCTGGTGTGGACGTACTGGACATCGGCACCGTGCCCACACCGATGGTCTATTGGACCGAGGCCACTCGGCGCGCCGACGGGGGCGTGCAGGTGACAGGATCGCACAACCCGGCCGAGTGGAACGGGATCAAGATGACCTCCGGGGGGCGGGCCATCTACGGCGATGCCATCCAAGGGCTCCGACAGCGGATCGAATCAGGTACCCGAGGTTCTGGGCACGGGAGCTATCAGAGCGAGGACGTGAGCGCCCCCTACGTGGCCGACCTGGCCGGTCGTTTTAGCCTTCCACGGCGGGTGAAGATAGCCCTCGACTGCGGCAATGGGATCGGATCGCTGGTGGCAGAGCCTCTCTTTGATGCGCTGGGTGTGGATGTGGTCCCGCTCTTCTGCGAATCGGATGGCACTTTCCCGAATCACCATCCCGACCCCACAGTCGACGACAACCTAGAAGACCTGATCGCTGCGGTTAGGGAGCACCAATGCGAACTCGGTGTGGCTTTCGATGGCGACGCTGATCGACTGGGGGTGGTGGACGAAAACGGCAGCGTGGTGCGTGGCGACCTGATCCTTCTCCTCTTCGGACTGGACCTGCTCCAGCGCAAGGGACCTGGGCAGAAGCTCGTCTTCGACGTGAAATGCTCGCAGGCCCTACCCGAAGTATTCGGACGAGCAGGTGGAGAACCTATCATGTGGAAGACAGGCCACTCACTAATGAAGGAAAAGATGCGCGAAACTGGCGCACCCCTTGCGGGCGAACTTTCAGGACACATCTGTGTCGGGGGAGACCTCTACTACGGCTTCGATGACGCACTGTTCGACGCCTGCCTCCTGGTCGATCTCTTGACCCGACATGATCGTTCCCTGTCGACCCTGGTAGGGGAGTTCCCTCAGTACGTATCCACTCCTGAAATTCGGGTGGACGTGACTGAGGAATCCAAATGGGACGTGGTGCGCGCGGCCCAGGCTCATTTTGGCGCCGCCCACGAGGTAGTGGACGTGGACGGTGTCCGGGTGCTCTTCAGTGACGGATGGGGGCTGCTTAGGGCTTCCAACACACAGCCTGTCCTGGTTCTCCGGTACGAGGCCCGCTCTGGCCCACGACTTGAGGAGATCCGCGAGGCCATGGAGTCCTTCCTGCGGACCCAGGGGGTGGACCTGGTGGCCTCGGTTACCTAGTCGCCCCCGATCACCATGGCCCGTCCACATATGGCCGGCATCCGCTCCCTAAGGGGCGGACGGGTCGGGCTGTTCCTGGCCACGGGGCTGGTGCTGATTCTATTGGGACTCCGCCTCATGGCGTCCCTTCACGTCAACGTACTCTGGTTCCAGAGCGTCGGCTACGAGGATGTTCTGTGGCGGCGTATGGCATGGTCGTGGGGCACCCGCGGACTAGTGGGGATGCTGGTCGGGGTGATGCTGTTCTTGAATCTCCGACTGGTGGTGAGAACTCTCGGGTCGATCCAGATCAAGCGAAGCTTAGGCGACCTCGAAATCGCTGAGCAGTTGCCCCGTTCCTACATACTGTGGGGAGCCATCGGTTTTTCGGCACTGGTGGGACTCTGGTTCGGCGGCTCGGTGGTGGACGGCGTCGGGATCCAGGCGCTTCTGGCCACATCCGCTCCGTTGTGGGGGCTGCAGGACCCTGTCTTCGCCCGCGACCTCTCCTTCTACGTCTTCCAGCTCCCCCTCCTCCGCACCGCCATCACTTTTGCCATGGTGGTGGTGTTTCTGGTGTTCGCAGTCTGCCTGGGAGGCTATACCGCGACCGGCGTACTGCGCTGGGGACGGGGAAATCTGATGGTGGGAGCGCTCCCGAGGGTCCACCTCGGCGCGTTGGTCGCAACCTTTTTATGCCTGGTCGCAGTGCGACTTTGGATCGGTCGCTACCTCCTCCTCCTATATGGCAGTTCTGAGGTGCAGGAGATATTCGGATTCACTGACGCCCAGGCCCGGCTACCTGCACTCCAGGTGATGACGGCCGTCACCCTGGTCGCTGCGGGAGCGGTATTCTGGGGGGCCTGGAAAAATCGAGCTGCTCCGGTGGTGGTTGGGTTGGGAGCGGTCGCTCTGGGGGCAATTATTGGATTGCAATTCTACCCCTCGCTCGTGCAGCGCTTCCGGGTCGAGCCCAACCAACTCTCGAGAGAAGCCCCATACATTGAGGACAACATCAGCTTCACCCGGCTCGGGTTCGGGCTGGAAGATCTCGATCGGGAACGCTTCAGGTACTCCCAACCGCCGGGTGCTGACTGGCAGGACGTCATGCGGCAATTGGATGACCTCCCGGTGTGGGCAGGAAACCCGCCGCGGATAGCGCTCCAGCAGATGGAGGCACGGTTTCGTTACTACGATTTTCCGAGCGTGAGCATCGATCGGTATCCCGGGGTGACCGACACGAAAGTGATTGCGCTCGCGGTTCGGGAGGTGGAGCCCATGGGGATAGAGGATCCGAATTGGCAGAACCTGCACCTCCGGGAGCGCTACCTGTCGGGCATGGGGGTGGTCGCGATCGACGCCGCCGACCGCAGTCCCGAGGGACAGCCGATCATGATCCTCTCTGGTATCCCTCCGGATTTCCGGTCGCGTTCAGACAATCCGGAAGCACTGCGTCTTCAGCGGAGCGCGGTTTACTTCGGCATGCGCGCACAGCCGTACGCGATCTTGAATCCCAGTTCGACGGATTTCCTAGCTCCCGACTCGACTCCAGGGCAGCCGGGTGTCGACTACCCTGAGGGCGTTGTGCTATCCACCCCTCTGCGGACCCTTTCTTACGCGTGGGAACTGGGTGAGCCCAACCTCCTGTTCGCATCGGAAGTGTCCCCTTCCAGCCGCGTGGTGATCCACCGTCAGGTGACAACCCGTGTCATGGAGATATTTCCTTACCTACGCTATCCGGAGGATCCCCATCCGGTCGTGCAGGGAGGACGCCTCGTTTGGATCTTGGACGGGTTTGCTGCCACCCGGTACCTACCTCTGTCGCAACCGCATGAGCTTGAATCTGGTCGGCGGATAGCGTACGTGCGCAACAGCGTGCGGGTCGTGGTGGACGCCGTCACTGGAGACGTGGCGTTCTACCGAATGCCGGGTACCGACCCGTTGCTCACGGCCTACGACCGAGCCTTCCCGGGCCTGTTCCGTCCGTTCGACGAGCTTCCGGCGGGGCTGCGCGAACACCTCCGCTATCCGAGGCGCCTTCTAGATCTGCAGGCCCAGGTGCTCCGCCAGTACCATCAGGACACACCCCAACAGTTCCATGCTCAGCAAGACGTCTGGGCTATCCCTACCGAGCTCATGCAGGGGGAGAGCCCGGTTCCGTATCGACCCGAATATGGCATGTGGCGCCTGCCCGGCGAACAGGAGGAGACCTTCTTGCTCTCCACCGTGTTCGTGCCAGCGGCACGGCAGAATCTGACCGCGATCCTATCGGGGAGGGTAGGCCGCGACGGCCAGCGGCAGCTCTTTCTGCACGAGGTGGCAGTGGAAGATCAGGCGCCGGGTCCCCGGCAGATCGAAGCTCTCATCGAACAGGACCCGGTCATCTCGCAGCAGTTTTCACTGTGGCGGACAGGCGGTAGCCGCGTTTGGACGGGCCACCTGCACGTGGTTCCTAGCGGGGACCATATCATCTACATGGAGGCAGTCTACCTGGCTTCTGCGGCCGACGCGATCCCCGAGCTCAGGCGCTTCGTAGTAAGCGATGGTAAGAGCGTGGCCATGGAACCCACTCTCGCCGAGAGTCTGGCCGTGTTCAGCGGTGCAGCGGCTGCCATCCCCCCTACGATCAACGACCTCCCGACCACTGGACCAGGGCAGAGCTGGCCAGCAGATGCCCTGAACCTGCTCCGGCAAGCTGATACCCATCTGAGGGCTGGAAACTGGCCCGGGTTCGGCACTGCTCTACAAGAGCTAGAGGATCTCCTCGAACAGCTCTCCCAGTCCCTGGGAGGCGCCCAAAACTGAGAGCGCGCGTCGGGACAGTTGATCGGTCCCGAGACGCCAGATAGCTTCCGGCGTTCTCTCCGGCGTATCCGCGATCTGGACTCCCACCGGCGACACTTCGAGCGACGCGATGGACATACATGAATATCAGGCGAAGGTGCTGCTCCGGAAGGCCGGTATCCCCGTCCCTCCAGGCGAGGTCGCCGAAACTCCTGCGGAGGCCGAAGCAATCGCCAAGAAACTCGGTGGAACGGTCGTAGTGAAAGCACAAGTGCACGCCGGCGGCCGCGGCAAGGCGGGTGGGGTCCAGTTGGCCAAGACCGCCGCCGAAGCGCGTGACCACACCTCCAAGATCCTGGGCATGGAGATTAAGGGACTGGTGGTGCAGAGCGTGTTGGTCACGCACGCCGAGGAGATCGCTACCGAGGCCTACCTGGGCGTGCTGGTGGACCGGAAGCTGCAGGCGCCGCTCTTCATGGCCTCTCCAGCCGGGGGCATCGACATCGAGGAAGTGGCCCGCAGCACACCTGAGAAGCTCCGAAAGCTACGGGTTGATCCCCGCTACGGACTTCTTCCACACCAGGCGTATTGGATCGCCGACTTCCTTTACGACGATCCCGACCAAATCAAGCAGGGGGCGCACATAGCCGAGCGGCTCTGGCGCGTCTTCATAGACGCGGGAGCCTCGATGGTCGAGATCAATCCCCTGATCACCACGCCTTCGGGCGAGGTGAAGGCGATCGACGCCAAACTCTCGGTGGATGACAACGAGCTCTTCCGCCACCTCGAGATCGCCGACATGCGTGATACCACGGCCGAGCCTCCTGCGGAGATGCTCGCACGGGAAGCCAACCTGAGCTACGTGAAGCTCGATGGGACGGTGGGGTGCTGCGTGAACGGCGCCGGCCTGGCGATGGCAACCATGGACCTGGTGAGTTTCTACGGGGGGGAGCCGGCTAATTTTCTGGACATCGGAGGCTCTTCTAACCCGGACAAAGTCGTAACCGCGCTAGAGATCATCACAGCGGATGCCAACGTCAAGGTGATCCTCTTCAACATCTTCGGCGGCATCACCCGGTGTGACGACGTGGCCAAAGGCATCATAGAGGCCATGCAGCGCATCGACATCAAAGTGCCCATCGTTATCCGCCTCACCGGTACCAACGAAGACGCGGCTCTGGAGATCCTCAAGGAGGCGGGGTGCGCCGCCTATACCTCCATGGACGACGTGGTGAAGAAGGCAGTGGATTTGGCCGGAGCCGCGTGATGGCGATCTTCATCGATGAGAACACCCGGCTCGTGGTCCAGGGAATCACCGGACGGGACGGGTCATTCCACACCACTCAGATGATCGATTATGGGACACAGGTGGTGGCTGGCGTGACTCCGGGTAAGTCCGGCCAGAGCTTCGCGGGTCCGAAGGGTGAGAAGGTCCCGATCTTCAACTCCATGGATGCCGCAGTGGCGGCGACGAGTGCCAACACATCCGTGATCTACGTGCCGCCGGCGTTCGCAGCCGGTGCTATCATGGAGGCTGCCGATGCGGGGATAAGACTGATCGTCGCAATCACCGAAGGAGTGCCCGTCCTCGACATGGCGAGAGTGCACGCCTTCGCTCGGGATAAGGGCGCCAGGGTCCTTGGGCCCAACTGCCCCGGTTTGATCTCCCCAGGCAAGTGCAAGGTCGGCATCTTGCCCGGCCAGATCGTTACCCAGGGTCCGGTGGGTGTCATCTCCCGGTCGGGTACACTCACGTACGAGGCCGTCTACCACCTTACCAACGCGGAGATTGGTCAGACCACCTGTGTAGGGATTGGCGGCGATCCCCTGATCGGGACCACCTTCGTGGACTGCCTGGAAGCGTTCGCCAGGGATCCCGAGACCAAGGCGGTCGTGATGATCGGAGAAATCGGCGGAACCGATGAACAGGAGGCGGCCTCCTACGTAAGGGAGCACGTTCGCCTCCCCGTGGTGGGGTTCATCGCCGGCCAGACTGCCCCCCCCGACCGCCGCATGGGCCACGCCGGCGCGATCATTAGCGGCTCGGCCGGTACGGCCGTAGAAAAGATGGCGGCCTTCGAGGCAGCCGGCATCCAGGTAGCAAAACGCCCGGCCGAGATCGCCGAACTAGTGGCCGCGGAGCTCGACCGGTGACGTGCGGCTGGTAGGAGCTAAAACGGACTGGAGGATGTCGTGGCAATCAAGGGCCCAGTCGGGCTTGGTAGGGGTCGACGGAGGCGCATGACCCCGGCACTCAAGAGGTGGCGTCTAAGCCTGGAGTTGACCCAGGCCGAGTTCGGGAAGTGGCTCGGCGTGTCGAGGGCCACGGTCAACCGCTGGGAGGGCGGGCTCCAGGCGATCCCGAAGTCGGTCGAGCTGCTGGAGAGTCTTACCCGGGGGCGAATCATCCCCGCGGCAAAGGATCAACACATACTCCCGCTAACCGTTTCTGGTCGCCGGGTCCGGGAAGGAGGAGAAACCATGAATAAGACCCTTGCCATCATCAAGCCGGACGCCGTCCAGTCTGGAAAGACTGGCAAGATCGTCGCGCACCTCGAGCAGAGCGGGTTCACCCTTCGTGCCCTGCGCCTAACCCGCCTGGATTCAGAGCGCGCTGCCGAGTTCTACAAAGTGCACAGGGAGCAGCCATTCTATGCCGCGCTGGTGAGTTTTATGACGTCAGGTGCGTCCATCCCCATCGTGCTCGAGGCCGATGGTGCGGTCAGGAAGCTTCGCGAGGTGATCGGGGCGACCGATCCCGCCGAGGCAGCTCCGGGAACGGTACGGAAACTGTACGCTGAATCCAAAGAACGAAACGCTATCCACGCGTCCGATTCCGACGAGAACGCAGAACGCGAGATCACCTTTTTTTTCTCCCGTCGAGAACTGTTAGATAGCGGCGGCTGAGGCACTAGTAAGTCCGTATCCGGGAAGGTGTTCTTCGCGTTGACAGCCTTACCGACCACTTCTAGCTTTCCCCATCATGCTCCCGCTCGATCTAGCCCGCCTGAGCCGGGAGGGTTCTCTCCGGCTGGAGGGCCGGATCCCGTCGGACGCCGCGCTGTGGGAAGACACTGGGATTAGGCTGAGCGAGCCACTTTGGGTCGACCTCAGAGTCACCGAGGCACAGAGCGGCGAAATCGTAGCCCGTGGGGAAATGGTCTGCTCGTTGGCGAGTGAATGCCGATGTTGCCTGGACCCGATGACAGTCACGTTACGGGAAGAGGTGACTTTGATCTTCGCGCCACAGGACACGCTGGACGGCACCGGGGACGGAGAGATTCGCGTGCTTCCCTCGGACACGCGCGAGGTGGATTTGGCGGAGTCGATCCGGGAGGAGGTAATCCTGGCGGCCCCTACTTACGTCCTATGTCGCCCGAACTGCCGGGGACTTTGCGTCCGTTGTGGCGCCGACCTTAACGAAACGACATGCGAGTGTGCGGTGGAGGAGCCCGACCCCCGCTGGGACGTCCTCCGTGCCCTGAAGAGCGAGTGAGGCAGAGATGGCAGTCCCGAAGAAGCGAACATCAAAACAACGCAAGCGGAAGCGTCGGACGCACTTCAAGGCCGAGGCCCCGACCACCCAAAGTTGCCAGCGTTGCGGTGATCCCAAAGCCCCCCACCGGGTGTGCCCGAGTTGCGGTTACTACCGCGACGAGCAGGTTATCGAGGTAGAGGTCGACTGAGCCTGGAGGGATCGGTGCGCATCGTCCTGGACGCAATGGGCACCGATGGGGCCCCTGATAGCGAAGTGGCTGGAGCAATCAGGGCCCTGCGTGAGATCGAGGAGGACATAGAGATCGTGCTGGTGGGGGACCAGGAGATCCTCCAGGCCGAGGTGGCGCGGCACGGTACCGTTCCCCTAGATAGGCTCCACTTTGAGCACGCACCGGACCGGGTCCTCTCCGCCGAAGCTTCCGCGTCGGTCCTCCGCAAGCGTCCCGAGTCATCGATCGTCAAGGGCCTGCGTCTTCAAAGGGAAGGGAAGGCCGATGCCTTCGTAAGCGCCGGCTCCACCGGCGCCGTAATGGCCGCTTCGCTCTTCATCCTAAAGCCTCTCGAGGGTGTAGACCGTCCCGCTATTGGTACCGTCCTGCCGACGGCCAAGGAGCCGGTCTTGATGCTAGACGCAGGGGCCAACGTCGACTGTAAACCCCACCACCTAGTCCAGTTCGCCCGGCTTGGGAACATATATGCCCAGGACTTGATGGGCCGGGAGCTTCCCCGCATCGGACTCGTAAACATCGGTGAGGAATCCGAGAAGGGAAACGAACTTGCGTTGGAGGCCCACCAGCGGCTAGCGCACGATCCGGAACTCTGCTTTGTGGGAAACATCGAAGGGCGCGAGATCATCCACGGTAGCTGCGACGTGCTGGTGTGCGATGGGTTCGTGGGCAACGTGCTGCTCAAGTTCTACGAATCGGTCGCACAGTTCATCGTCGAGTACCTACGTAGCTATTTACAGCGTGCAGGCACGCAGGTGGCGCTAGACGAAGCGCTCTGCGTCCTTGACTACTCAGAGTACGGTGGCGCGCCCCTGCTGGGCGTGAACGGGGTGAGCATCATTTGTCACGGCAGCTCATCACCGAATGCGATCCTAAATGCGATCCGTGTGGCTGCCCAGGCGGTCCGTACATCGATGGTCGAGCACGTCGCCCGTGAGTTGCGGTCAAAGGAGCCAGCGTGAATAAGCCGGGCCCCGTAGTGGAGATCACGGGCACCGGACGCTACCTCCCCCAACGTATCCTCACCAACGCTGACCTGGAGCGCATGGTCGACACTGATGAGGACTGGATCGTGGAGCGCACCGGGATCAGGGAGCGCCGTATCGCAGACGATGACATGTGTGCCGCCGAGATGGGGGCACGCGCTGCTCGCGAGGCCATGCGGGAGGCTGGGGTCGAGCCGGGTGAAGTGGATCTGATCGTGTTGTCCACGGCCACACCTGATCGATGGCTGCCTGCCACCGCATGTGACATGCAGGCTCTTCTGGGCGCTGACAACGCCATGGCGTTCGACCTCGGTGCCGCGTGCGCAGGTTGGCTATACGGACTCTCGATGGCAGAGGGTTATATCGGAGCAGGGAGAGCCGAGACCGCGCTGGTGGTAGCTACCGAGAAAATGAGCGCGATCGTGGACTGGACGGACCGCCAGACGTGCGTATTGTTCGGAGACGGGGCTGGAGCAGCCATCGTGCGGGCATCCAGTGGGGAGCGTGGTATCCTGTCGAGCTACCATCGCTCGAACGGCAAGTTGGGCGATCTGCTCTATCGACCTGGGGGAGGGGCGAGGTTCCCGATGGACACTGGTGTGCTCGAGCGACGTGACCACTTGGTGAAAATGGCGGGCCAAGAGGTGTTCAAGAACGCTGTCCGGTCGATGTCCGAGGCAGCTGATTTGGCACTCCAGCAGGCGGGCCTGCGGTGGGAGAACGTGGAATTGTTGGTGCCTCATCAGGCCAACCTTCGCATCATCCGCGCCACCGCCAAGCACGTTGGCATCCCGATGGACCGCGTGTTCGTGAACGTTGACCGGTACGGGAACATGAGCTCCGCCACCATCCCGGTGGCCCTCGACGAAGCCAAGGAACAAGGGCGGCTGGCTCCCGACATGAACATACTCTCCGTCGCATTTGGTGCGGGGCTCGCCTGGGGCGCCATAGCGATGCGCTGGTAGCGTTGCACATGAGCCTCGCTCTCCTGTTTCCTGGACAGGGATCGCAACACATCGGTATGGGCCGCGAACTGGCCGACACCCTGCCGGCCGCCCGACTGGTGTTCCAGGAGGCCGACGAAATCCTAGCAACCTCCTTGAGCAAACTCATGTGGGAGGGCCCGGAAGAAGAGCTGACGCTGACCCGCAACGCGCAGCCGGCCATCTTGGTGCATTCGGTGGCCACCCACGCCGTGTTACGGGACCGCTTGGGAGAAGCGACCATCGCCGCCGGTCATTCCTTGGGAGAGTTCAGCGCTCATGTGGCGGCAGGCACGCTCTCGTTCCCCGACGCACTGCGAGCGGTACGCGTCCGTGGGAAATTCATGTTTGACGCTGGGGTGAGCCGGCCGGGAAAGATGGCCGCCGTGATCGGGCTTTCCGACGACGCGGCTCGGGAGGTGTGCGCCGCCGTCACATCCGGAATCTGCGTGCCCGCCAACTTCAACGCGGACGGGCAGGTAATTATCAGTGGGGACAGAAAGGGGGTGGAAGAGGGGATAGCTCGAGCACGGAGCGCTGGCGCCAAACGGGTGCTCGAGCTCAAGGTTTCGGGCGCTTTCCATTCGCCCCTGATGGCACCGGCAGAGGAGGGATTGCGGATACACCTCGAGGGGATAAGCTTCTCGGACCCATCGTTTCCAGTGGTGAGCAACGTGACCGCAGAACCCGTGGGGTCGGGTAGCTTGGCCCGGGACCTTTTGATCCGCCAACTCACGGCTCCGGTACTCTGGTCGGCGTCGGTGAAAGCTATGCAACGGAAGGGCGCAACCCGCTTCCTAGAGCTCGGGCCAGGGACGGTCTTGTGCGGACTGAACAAACGTAACTACAGGGGAGCCCCGTGCGTGTCCGTGGGTAGCCCGGTTGACGCCGCTGCGTGGGCCGGCAATCCAGCGTGATGACCGGACGTCAGGCCTCCCCTCCACACCGGTAAAAGCCATGACTGCTGCGGTCTCGGTGGCGCCTTCACCAGGAATGCGGGAACTAGACGGACAGGTCGCACTCGTGACCGGAGGGTCGCGCGGAATCGGTCGGGCAGTCGCCAAAGCCCTCGCAGAGGGCGGCGCCAAGATCGCTGTGGTCTCCCGGGACGGGGTGCGAGCGGACCAGGCAGCGGAGGAGCTGCCAGGAGAGGGGCACCGGGGATTCGCGTGCGACGTGTCCGACTCAGGGCCTGCCGCCCAGACACTCAAAGCCGCAGAGGAGTTAGTGGGCGAGGTGTCGATCCTGGTGAACAATGCGGGGATCACCCGGGACAACATCCTGCTCCGCATGAAGAATGAGGAATGGGACGAAGTGATGCTGGTTAACCTTAAGGGTGCGTTCAACATGACGCAGGCGGTTTCTCGGGGAATGATGAAGCGCAGGCAAGGGGTTATCCTTAACGTATCGTCGGTTGTGGGGTTATCAGGTAACGCGGGCCAGGCTAACTACGCCGCGTCCAAAGCCGGGCTCATCGGATTCACCAAGAGTGTCGCGCGCGAGCTGGCGCCCCGGAATATCCGCTGTAACGCGATCGCACCGGGGTTCATCCGTACCGACATGACCGCTAGCCTCGGGGAGGGGGTGGTGGACGGGCTCGTGGAGTTGATCCCGCTCGGTCGACTCGGGGAGCCCGAGGACGTCGCCGGGGTAGCTCGCTTTCTAGCCGGACCGTGGGCGCGATACATTACCGGCCAGACCGTTTCTGTAGACGGTGGAATGGTCATGTAGTGGGCGTCTCGTGCACATCGCACTCTAGCGGGACGTCACCTACTGATCCTCGAACAGACTGAACTTAGCAAAAAGGGGAAACACAATGGCGGAAACGACCGAATCCCGGGTGAAGGAAATCATCATCAACGAGCTGGGCGTCGAACCAGAGAAGGTTACGGACGACGCCTCCTTCGTCGAAGACCTGGGCGCCGATTCGCTTGACACGGTCGAGCTGGTCATGGCCTTCGAGGAAGAGTTCGGCATCGACATCCCCGACGAGGACGCTGAGCAGATGCGGACGGTGGGTGACGCCATCTCCTACCTGAAGAAGCATAGCCAGGCCGCCGAAGAGTGACCGGGAGGAAACCGAGCGGATGAGTCGAAGTACACGCCCCGCGGGCCAGCGGGTCGTGGTCACGGGAATCGGCATGGTCACTCCTGTGGGAAACGACGTCCTGTCGAGCTGGCAGGCCCTTCTGGCGGGGAAGAGCGGGGGGGCGCTGATCACGCACTTCGAGGCCACGGAGGACTACCCTACCCGTGTCGCAGCCGAGGTGAAGGGATTCGATCCTACCCCTTACCTAGACCCGAAGGATGCTCGCCGCTTCGACCGGTATTCTCAATTCGGGATCGCGGCCGCCGACCAGGCCATGCACGATGCCGGATGGGGGAAGAACCCCACCGACATACGGCCGGAACGATTCGGGGTGGTGTTCGGAAGTGGGATCGGGGGAATCTCGACCCTCGAGGAAAACGCCCGAATCTTGGCGGCGAAAGGCCCCAAGCGTGTGAGTCCCTTCTTCATCCCGATGTTCATCCCAGACATCGCGGCGGGGCTGATCTCTATCCGATTCGGAGCCCAGGGCCCCAACTACGCCACCGTTTCGGCTTGTGCTTCGAGCGCGCACGCTATCGGCAGCGCATTACGCTACATCCAACGTGGGGACGCCGACGTAATGATCGCGGGGGGGGCTGAAGCTACCATCACCCCCCTTACTGTCGCGGG
>CEUS01108101.1_pt1 | contig 14533 bp, 13 predicted proteins | sample 427031 | NCBI WGS metagenome assembly CEUS01 (sample SAMEA2622837, study PRJEB7988) | marine metagenome | biome: marine biome (ENVO:00000447); feature: marine epipelagic mixed layer (ENVO:xxxxxxxxx); material: "saline water (ENVO:00002010), including plankton (ENVO:xxxxxxxx)" | depth 140 m | reverse complement strand
TGACCTGCCGCACCTTTTACTAAATTATCTAAACAACCTACTGAAATAAGTCGGTTGGTTCTTTCATCAATCCAAGGATATACTAGGCAATCATTATTACCAAGAGTATGTTTTGTTCTTGGAGATCCATCAACAACTTTTGTGAAAGGTTCATTTTCATAAAAATCATTATAAATTTCCCTCAAATACTCATTAGTCCTAGTCGAAGGAAGTGAATCGGTTTTTAAGGAAACATAACAAGTGCTAAGAATTCCTCGTGTCATAGGAATTAAATGAGGCAAGAAAGTTATCCTAAGATTGGAAGAATCATTAAGTGGATTCAATTCTTGGGTAATTTCTGGAAGGTGACGATGACCATCAATGGAATATGCATGCACACTTTCATTTACTTCAGAAAAGTGAGTATTTAAACTTAACGCTCTGCCTGCACCTGATACTCCGGATTTACTATCAACAATAATATCGTCCTCTATAATTCCTGCTTTAATAGCAGGAGCTAATGCAAGAATTGCACTTGTAGGATAACAACCTGGATTTGCAATTAAATCAGCAGCTTTAATCTCGGTTTTATGCAGTTCTGGAAGACCATAAACAGCATCTTCGATATGTTGTGGGCATGGATGCGTAACATCATACCAAGATTCATAAACTGATAAATCCTTCAGTCGGAAATCTGCACTAATATCTATTACTTTTACACCTTGCTCATAGTAATACTGGCATGCTTCAGCACTCGCCTTATGGGGTAAAGCTGAAAAAACCACATCAATGCTCTTTGTAATCTCGGACTCGATCGTCATATCATATTGACTAAGATGAGGAAATACTTCTGCTAATTTTTTACCTGCTTCACTTCGACCCGTTACTGAAACAAGTTCAGCTTCTGGATGAGTAGCAATAATTCGAGCAAGTTCTACACCAGCATAACCAGTTACATTTAATATACCCACTTTTACCACGGGGCCCTCCTCAAGAGAAACACATTACTTTCGACAGAAATAGACCAGAATGACAAGTATAAATTCAAGCCTATTTTGTGTCCAGTTTGTTATCGTTAATATATTCGTTTAAAAATAGAAGAAATTGAAATATAGTACTGCTTACAGCTCGTCTCTTCATAATTGATCTATTCCTTCTGAAATCCATAACCCAATCTCTGGAATGCGAAGAGGAAGAAATATTAATATAAGCTACACCTGGTTGATTTCCATCTACAGGTGCTTCACCTAGAACACCTGTAATTCCAATACCGATATCAGTATCAAAAAAAACCCGAACAGCTTTTGACATTTCTTGTGCAACCTGAGGACTAATAACTCCATATTCATTAATTACATCAGAATTCGCACCCAACAATATTTTACTTTCAGTAGAATAAGAAACCACTCCACCCTTGAAATATTTAGAACTTCCTTCTATTGAAGTTATAGTATCGGACAATAAACCTCCAGTACAAGATTCCATAATAGATAATTTAAGTCCATAATGCTTCATCCAATCGCAAAGTTTTTGTTCCAAAGTATCATCATCAAACCCCCAAATATCGGGTTTTAAAACTGATACAATTTGTTCCTCAAAGTTTTTGACTAAATTTATAGCTTTCGCTTCAGATTTATCTTTACCCATAATACGAAGATGAACACCATCAGGTTTTGCATAGATACCTAAGCTGGGATTTTGACTTCCAAATAAATCAAATATCTCCTCAGCAATACTTGATTCAGATCTACCGAATGTTTTAATTGTTCGAATTACAATATTAAGATCATTATTTTTTAACTGTAATTTTTCTCGTATACAATTCCCCCACATTTCATATAATTCTGAAGGAACACCTGGCATTGTAATTAATATTTTTTTATCCCTTTCGATCCACCATCCTGGAGCAGTTCCAACTTCATTAGGAATTATTTCAGCACTTGGAATAATCATCGATTGACTAAGGTTTGATTCAGGCATCTCAATATTTCTAGTTTTAAAGTATTGAGTTATGGTTTCTCTTAGGATCGGAGAAATATATTGTTCTTCTTTCAAAGCCTTGGCAACAGCATATCTAGTTAAATCATCTTCTGTTGGGCCAAGTCCACCAGTTATCAAAATTATATCGCTTTTTATGTATGAAGAATTAATCGCTTCAACAATGACATTTATTTCGTCTGGAATAATTTTAATACTGTTTACTTCAATTCCTAATTCAATCAATTGTGAAGATAAATATGCAGAATTGGTATCCTGAGTATCTCCAATAACTAATTCATTACCAATTGCAATTATTTCAGCCTTCAAATCGAAACTCCACAAAAAACAAATAACTGCTACTAGATATCAGTAGTTGGTGAGGCATACGGAGGGTCTATTGCCAATAATTCAATTTTCCCATACCAATCTTGATCAATTTCAAGTAAGTACGGTTGACCAACAACCTTAACATACCTACTTGTGCCGTCTTCTGTTTTAGATCCTATTTCCATTTCAAAAGAACGCTTAAGACTTTCAATAGATTCTTCAGGTCTATATTCAACTCTTATAGATCCTTTTGGAACATCTAGTCCATATTTTTGAAAGTCTTCAGGCTCAAGTTGACCTTTAATTATTCTTATATGACTTGGTCCTCCAAGTATTGGTTCAATTTCATGCCATCTTTCAGAATCAATTTGAGATCGGTCCTTACCACTAAATCTCCATCCTGCATCATCTTTAATAAATTCTGATTTGTTTCCACCAGCCTTAACATTTAAAAACACAACCTGATCAGGGTAAAATTTGTATAGCCATTGTGGGTATGGTGGATCAGTCGCAAGTTTGGACAATACATTCACCCATAAATCATCAATTAAATACAAATGTGGATCATCACCTTGCATTGCATAGTAATGATATCCATCTGGCGTAATATCACCAAGTTTCAATATAATTTGCCTATCTCCACGAAGGCCAACTGAAAAAACTCTAGCAGGATTATTTAGACCATAGCGAGATAAACTAGGAACTTCATCTGCAAGCACTCTACTAGTAGTAGGACCACTCAACAAGAGTGTCATTCCGCCCCACCTATCATAATCAATAGGAATCAATTCTTCTCCTTGAAAAACCCATGCACCCTGATATTTTATAAATGATTCCTTCTCTCCTTGGGCAATTATTTCAACTTCTATTACGTCATCCATTTCAGTGGAATAAAACCATGGATTGGGATCCTCACGATCACTTAAAGGAGATTGGAAATATGCAATACCACCAATTACAGTAAGCGCTATAATTAATACGAGTGTTGTTCTTATATTCATTAGATATCAGTAAATCCCTCCAACTAACGCCTTTGCCACCAAGCCAATAAAGCTGCAAGACCTACTATAGATGGTAAAAGAAACCAACTTGAATACCGAATAAAATTATATTCAGATCGTGTTAATACTAAGTTTCGGAATGTGTAAATTTTAGGCCGAATAGAAATTAAATCATAGTCCTGAGCTAACCAATTTATTGAATTAATAAAAAGATCTTTGTTTGATGAGTATGAATAATATTTGTTCGATGCAAAATCCGAATCACCAATAACAATCAAAAAGGTTTTACTTAATTCTGCAAGAGAAGGCTCAATGTTTACAGGGGAAGCAGCCTCAACAGAATATGCCATTGCATGCGGGCCAATTATATCTAAACCAGGAGTATACTCCAGTCTCTCTTCATCTAGAGTAACCCAGCTCGCAATAGATGAATTTGCAAGATTACTATAATTTATCCATGGAGGTAGTTTTTTGGAATCAACTATAATCGAAACAGGAGAAGCTTGAGGCAAAAGTGAAGCATCCAAAAATCCTGTGATACGGGACTCCTCTGAATATTGTCGAGGTTGAATAATTGGATTCTTTGGGGCTTCATATAAAGAACTACCAGGATCAACTATAGTGCCTACTCCTGCAGCAATACCCCATGGCTTTAAAACATTAACGAAACTTTCTGGAGTATTAGGATCAAGCATAAACAATGCTCTACCACCATTATTTAACCAGTTTGAAAGAAGCTCAGCTTCTTGTCTAAGAATATTACCTTTTGGGCCAGCAACTACTATTACAGCTGCATCCTTAGGAACTGAACCACTTTGACTAAGGTTTAATTCATCAACACCATACCCATCGGATAAAACTCCTCTCACTGCCATACCTATGGCATTAGCATCATTTTCCTGAATTTCTGAAGGAGATTTTTCGCCATGCCCTCGTAGAAAATAGATCATCTTTCTATCTGAACCTGTAGTTACTAATAATGCACTTGTAATGTCCTGTTCTGTGACAGGAGGAATAGGGAGGACATATCTCTCATCACTATCTTTAGCTTCAAATAATATTGATGGGAATCGCGAAACACCTTTCTCTTTTGCAAACGCAGGATCTGAATCAGGATCAATGAATTTAAAAGTAATTAATCCATTTGATTGATTTTTATACTCTGATAATAAATCCTCTGTCCGCTGTCGCTCAATAATCTCATCAGTCTTATCAGGAATAAAAAATGCTGTGGCGTGAACCGGTTCAGTAATATCATCAATAATCTGAATAGTTTGAGATGATAAACTAAATTGCCTACTCGACGTAAGATCATATCTTAAGGTCCCTTTGTATCCAAGATAATTTACCAATATAGCAATAAAAATAGCAGCTATTAGCATAGCTAAGGCATTGATAGCATATCTTCCTCGTTGTCCAGCAAGAAAATGTCTTATAGGTACCAAAGAGGAAAAAGCAGCAATCAAAAGAAGAACAGCACTCAGAATCATCAGCCAATTGGCAAATGTTCTTAGTTCAGAAACCCAAATATATAAAAGAAATCCAAGTATGAATGAAACAATTCCGATTATAGTCAATAACAAAGCTGTAGCTGAAAGAATATCGGTTATTCGTTGCCATCGTTGACTATTTGCAGAAGAATGAGAAGGAGACTCATTATTATTCAAACAACTACCTCCACCGCCTTGATTCTAGACTGCGAATTGCTGAAAACACAAAAATCCCAATTACGCTAAGATAATATGTAACATTACCAATATCCACTATTCCCCGAGCAAAATCATCAAAATGAGCAGTCAAAGAAATTTCTTCTAGAATTGTTGCAGATAAACCAACTGTTACAAGTGCAGCTTTATTGGTTAAAGTCAGTAACAGTAACAAACCAAAACTCATCACCGCAGCTAATACTTGGTTACTTGTTAATGAAGATGCCAATAAACCTATTGCCAAAGTGGCTCCCCCAAAAAGAATCAACCCCAGATAGGATGTGAGAAGTGGCCATAAATCAGGGTTTCCGAACCAATACAAAAGAATAACATACCAAATGGTAGGAAATAGTGTTCCAATTAGTATTAGGAGTGTTGCAAGATATTTTCCTATTACAACTTCATAATCTTTGACTGGAGAAGTCATTAAAAGCTCAAGGGTTCCAAGTTTTTGTTCTTCAGCTAATAACCTCATGGTTAGAACAGGAGACCACAGAACAAAGATAAATGTACTTGTAACAACCCAACCTCTAATAGTAGCTTCAGGAAAAGGGTTGCTGACACTAGACACAAACATATATCCCGTTAGAGCCAAAAAAACGGCACCAATAACATAAGCCATTGGTGATGAAAAGTATGCCTTAGATTCCTTCTTTGCAATAATAAATGTGTTTCTCAAATGTGATTTACTCTCTTTCTTCTTCGAAATCACTAGACGTTAACTGTAAGAAAATTTCTTCAAGGCTCATAGAAACTGAACTTAAGCCCAATAATTTCCATCCTTGTTGAAGGATCATACTAGCCAAAGATTCAAGTAAACTAGTTCCTGATCTCGCATCTATAACATATCTAACAAATTCACCCATTTCAGTTTGACGTACACCAGTAATCCCATCAAGTGATCTCAAAAAAGAAGTAACATCGGCAATTGGACCATCAATATCGACTTGAACTTTTTCGCTACCACGTAATTTTTCACCTAGATTTTCTGGAGTATCTTCAGCTACTAAATTTCCTTCATGAATTATTAATACACGTTCACATAAAGCACTAACTTCAGGAAGGATATGGGTGGAGAGAAGTAGGGTATGATCCTTTCCAATTTCTTTAATTAGTTGGCGAGTCTCAACTACTTGAATTGGATCAATTCCAATTGTTGGCTCATCAAGAATCAATACATCTGGCTCATGTAATATCGCCTGCGCCAGACCTACTCTTTGTTTATACCCCTTTGAAAGTTTTCCAATATGCGTATCTAAATAATGCCCTATGCTAACTTGATCAACAACTTCATCAATTCTATTTTTTATTTTGTTATTATTCATTCCACGCATAGCACCCATAAAACTTAAATACTCTTCAACCTCCATATCTTGATAAAGAGGAACAGTTTCAGGTAAATATCCTATTTTTGCCCTAGCAGAAAGGGAATGACTTAAGACATCATACCCAGCAATTTTTACGATCCCTTCAGAAGGTGGCATGTACCCAGTCAAAATACGCATAGTTGTTGTTTTACCAGATCCGTTAGGCCCTAAAAGGCCAACTATTTCTCCCCTTTTGACTGAAAAGTTAAGGTTTGTAACGGCAATGAAATCACCATAAAGCTTTGTTAACCCTTCAACCTCTATCATTGTTTGGGATTCATTTGACATATAAGTAAGCCTCACTAAGAACAATTTAGTATTAACAATAAAAACCTAAAAGTAAATACACTTTATAAACACAATGCAAATCAAAATGTCACCAATCTATCAATTATTTTTCTCAAGTACACTCACGCTAAGAACGTCAACCTGTTCCCATCTGAATCCTCGAAGTGGAGCACCTTTTGGAATCTCAAATACAAGCCACCCATTGATCTTAAAATCCTTAGGGAATTCAGAAACCCCCCATATGAAGGGTGAAACATTTAGAGGAGGATCGCTCAAATTATTATAAGGAACTCTTTGGGTAAAAGGATCTATTGGAATGTACGACTTTCCTCCTGCTCCAGATAATTCTGCAGATGTACCATCAACAAACATTGAAACATTAGCAGAACGATGATTAACAAGAGTAACATTTACCAATACTAATTCCAATTGGGAATCAGAAGGACTGACTAGATATAAAGAATCTTGATCCTGATATGAAATTACAGGAGCACGCTCCACTTTTTTTACATTCATACGCATAATACGTCCACTGACCCATTGACCAGGATCTACATCACTTACACAAGACAAATTACCACCACTCAATAACATTATAATAAGACAAGTTAGCATTAAATAAATTCTACTTGTTTGTATATGAAAGTTGATGTTCATTAAATTACCTTCCAAAAGAAGACATGCTTCTAAGTTGTTCAATTACTGATGCCAAAGAATTCACAGCGTAATCTACATCTTTCTCGTTATTATTTGCTCCTAGTGTGAATCTAAGGCTCGATCTAGCCAATTCAACATTCAACCCCATTGCCATAAGAACATGTGAGGGCTCAAGACTTGCAGTAGAACAAGCACTACCACTTGATGCATAAACTCCACTAAGATCAAGCCCAAGAAGAACAGGTTCTGCTTCAATTCCGGAAAAGCTATAATTCAAGTTGTTAACTACTCTTTTTGTGCGGTGGCCATTTAGAATTACCTTGGGAATTCTTTCCTCTATGCCAGACATTAGCCTAGACTGTAAACCTTCAACCTTTGAAACAGTTTCATCAATTTTACTAGAAACCAAATCTAAAGCAACTGAAATCCCTATTATTCCAGGTACATTTTCAGTTCCTGATCTATCATTACTTTCCTGTCCACCACCACTAATCAAGGGTACAAACGGAATTCTACGTTTTTTATAGAGTATTCCTACTCCCTTAGGTCCATAAAATTTATGAGCAGATAAACTCATCAAATCCACACCTAAGTCTTCCACATCAAGACTCAAATATCCTGGTGCTTGTACTGCATCTGTGTGCACAAGCACTCGAGTATTTAAACTATCTGCTTTTTCTTTAACAAGTTTGGTAATTTCCTTTATCGGCTGAATTGTTCCCACTTCATTATTAACATACATAATACTTACTAAAACAGTTTTATCAGTCATTGCATTCAGTATATCCTGAGGATTAACCAATCCATCACTACCAACTTTAATAAAAGTAGTATCATATCCTTGATCTTGCATCTGATAACAAGTGTTCAATACCGCATGATGTTCTATGGAAGAGGTAATTATATGGTTTCCCTGTTGGCTTAATCCTTGCGAACCACCTTTAATTGCTGTGTTGTCTGACTCAGTTCCACCACTAGTAAATATAATTTCAGTTGGGCGACAATTTAATATAGAAGCAATTTTTTCTCGAGAATTATCAACTGCTATTCTAGATTGTTGGCCCATACTATATAAACTTGAAGGATTTGCATACATTTCCGACATGTATGGCAGCATTTTTTCAAGCACTAGTGGGTCTAAAGGAGTAGTAGCTGCGTGATCTAAATATATAGGTCTATGATTTTCCAAATATTCTGTCATTGTCCTGTATGCCTTATCGTTAATGTTTTAAATACAACGAAATTATAAAAGAACTAGGCAGTTTTACCAATCCAATTTTCCAGAAACAAGAGCATCCTGTATGGAATCAGGAAGAAAGGCTTTCATATGAACTTCTGGAGAATAATATCTAAATTCTCCTTGAACCTTCCGTGAAACTTGTCTAGGATCAAAACGTTTAGAAGCAATAGAAAAAGTCCACCAGTTACCAGCATAAGTAGAAAGAGCTTGTGTATAACAAAAACTTAAGGCAAACAAATTTTTTAGGTTTTGCTGGACCCTTGTTACATGGGGTAAATGAAAAAGGAGGGATTCTGATTGAGTAACAAAAATCCCATCAGTATCTAAATTTTTATCAATGAGGGCATAAAAATACTCAGAAAAAAGATCTTTTGCAGGACCAATAGGATCTGTCGAATCAACTATTGCAACATCGAAAGCAAACGAATCATTTTGCAAAAATTTTAAACCATCTTGAGATATGATTTGAACTTTTGGATCATTAATTGACTCACTGATTTTAGGGAAGAATTTCTGACAAACTTCAATTACTTTCATATCCATTTCAACCAAAGTAACAGATTCTACATATGGGTGTTTAAGAACTTCTCTTACACTCCCACCATCCCCACCTCCAATAATTATAACTTGTTGGGGTTTTGGGTGGGTAAACATAGCAGGATGAACTAACATTTCATGATAAAAAAATTCGTCTTTTGTAGTTAGCTGCGTTACCCCGTCAAGAGCAAGGATTCTTCCGAAAAAAGGGTGTTCAAATACTTGAATCTGTTGAAATTCAGAGTCTTCATTGTGAATTTCAATTATATCAGAATAATTATAATTAACAGGTGAAAAAGGATCCTTTTCAGAAAAACTACTATACATTTAAATCATAACCACTTCTGGGATTGTCATCCCATTGAAGTTTGAAGCATAGGCAGTTGTATATGCACCTGCAGGAAATATCATTAATCGATCACCAATCATCGGACTTTCGAGAATAACAGACTTAGATACTACATCAAAACTATCACAAGAAGGACCAGCTATAGTAAAAGACTTAAGCTCTCCTTGTGAAGTTTTATTTGTAACTAAATAACTATATTCTATTCCGCCAATTGACTCCATAAGACCATTAAATACTCCAACATCAAGGTAAATCCATTCATTTTCTTCTCTAATTGCTCTTCCTATAATTGAAGTAACTAAGACTCCAGCATCGCCAACCAATCCTCTACCTGGTTCAATCGCTAATTCGATGCTTGGTGGAAAAGTGTTCTTAAGAATTGATAGAATATAATCAAATGTTTCACTTACACTCGGAACAATATCTCCATGAGATGCTGGAAACCCACCGCCCATATTTAGATAGGTAAGCATGATTCCTTCAGAAGCGGCATTTTCCCAAACTGTATACACCTCTTGGAGGGCTGATTGCCAAGCTTCATTTCCAATACATTGGGAACCGACATGAAAAGTGATCCCAATTGGATCTAGCCCTAGGGTTTTTGCTTTCAGAAGAAAAGCATTAGCATCAGATACACTCACACCATATTTTTCATCGAGAGGCCAAGCACTTTGGGTATTATCTACTGCTAAACGCAGAATAACTTTAGCATTTGATAATTTTGAACTGATTTTTTCGAGTTCATCATATGAATCAAAAACAAAACGAGAAATCCCAGCTTGAACAAGGCGGTCAATAAATTGGGGGGTTTTAATAGGATTGCTAGAAATAATTCTTTTACTAGAAATTCCCAAATTTAATAGTAGCTCTAATTCAGATTCAGAAGCAATTTCAAATCCCAATCCAGATTTTGCTATACGTGATATTACTGCCTTGTCCGGATTAGCTTTAACAGCATAATAAACATCAAATTTATCAAGAATCTTTTCAAATTCTTTTATCTTCGACTTTAGGATGTTTTCGTTCATTAGCAGAAAAGGGGTAGGTCTTTTCATGTGAACATTTACTAAACTCAAAAACTCGTCTATAAACATTATTCCAATTCGTATCTAAATTAACTCTATATTTCTCTATAGTTTTTTAATATATTTTTGTAGTTTTCAGTACCATTCCAAACTGCATATTCTTCTTCGACAATACCTATATCATCCGAATCCATTAGTAATTCAAGGTGAGCAAAAGTTTCAGAAACAGCAGCCTGGTAAGAACCTCCATCCAGTTGGAAATGAGAAAATAATTTTCTAGTAATTTTTTCAAGATTCATAGTTTCCGTTCCCATCAAGGATAATATTTTATGTATCCTTTGAACGTGATGCTCAATAATTGATTGAGCACGAAGAGCCGTCATAACATTAATTTTCCCTTTATTTACCAATCTATGCGCTGGCATAATAATTGCTTTTTCACCATATTCAGCAACTCTTGCAAGAGATCTAATGTATGTTTCCAAACCAAAAAAAGATTCTACATTCTTATATTTTTTTGGCATAGAATCTAGAATAGATTTTTGAAAGCTAGCTTTCATTGTTGGATGTGGAGATATTTCAGGTAAAACGTGATCACCAGTAAAAAACATTGAACCAAATTTAATAGTTAATTCGTCAGCCGTATGCCCAGGTGTATGGAAAAATGTAAACCCGTTAGCCGTTTCGCCATCAGATACAGTCTTGGAAATCTTTAAGTTTTTCCGAAGCTCTTCGTATTTCTTGTGTCTATCTGAATCAGGTCTATCGTTTTTATTAATTTGCCTATTCGGACCTGCATCCTTATAAGTTTTCCATAACATTGGATGAAAATTACTATTCATTTCCTTAAATGAAACAAATCTGAGGTGATCATATAAGTCGTGAGTCCAAACCTCACCTCCAGAAATTTCAGAAAGACCTTGAGCACCTCCATCATGATCTAAGTGGCTGTGAGTAATAACAATTCTATCCACATCCGAGATGCTCATTTTCAAAAAATTAAAAGCATCTTCTATGTATTTTTGAGCTAAAACACTTCCAGCATCCATTAGTCCTAATCCAGAACCATGATCTACAATGTATATCCATGTGGGTCCAGTAGGAGAATACCAATCCTGCGGAACACCTACAGTATATACAGTGTCCCCATCTGGCATTGATATCTTTAATATTCCACCAGTTCCATCTAATTCAGTTGGTTGTCGTAATAATTTGCTAACAGGCATTAAACTCTGATCATTAATCAAATTATTGTACCCTCCAAATTAATCGTATGATAAGGTCCGGAAAATTTTAAAGGGTGAGCGATGGGGGTCGAACCCACGATCTCCTGTGCCACAGACAGGCGCCTTAACCACTTGGCCACGCTCACCACACGATTAAAAAATAAACTATTCAATTGCATCACATAATCAAAGATGCCACATAATATACTATATCGCAATTTTAACATTATGTTTGAAGAGTTACTTCACCAGCTGAAAAAACTGCAATTTCACCGTCTTTCTTTCTAATTATTAGATTACCATCTTTATCAACAGACTCAGCATGACCTACTACAATAGATTCGCCAACTAAAAAATTAATTTCTGTACCCAAAGTATCTAACAAATTAATCCATTCGGTTCTAATTTCATCAGAACAATCAAGTTTTTGATAATAGGCATCAATGGAATTAAGAATGGACACAAATAAATTTATTCTTTCAACTTCTTCACCCAATTCATTTGATAAACTTGTAGCGAAAGATTTAATTTCTGAGTGTTCATCAATACGCATATTTACATTAATACCTATCCCAACAACCATATATAAGTTATTTTCTTTATCATATCCAGATTCAATTAGTATTCCGGCAACTTTCTTTTTATTAATTCTGACATCATTTGGCCATTTCAGCGTAGTTTTGATACCTGTAATCAAATGAATTCCACTTGAGATCGCTAAAGCAGTTGCCATATTAATCAATCTCATTTTAGAAATTTCAGGTTTAAGCAATATTGAAAAAGTTAGATTTGCACCTTGATCACTGATCCATTTTCGTTTGAATCTACCCCTACCTGCAGTTTGTTCTTCAGCAATAAATACTGAACCTTCACCAATTTGTTTACTCACAGCCTTGTGAGCTTCATCCATAGTTGATTTTGTTTTTATAAAATAAAAAATATCTTTCCCAATAATTTTGTTCTGGGAAACCTTAGTTTTTACATTTTCAACATCAATTTTAGTCATATTATTAATCTGGGCCGGCGAGTCTATAAGCCGAGTTCTGTACCTTACTTGAACGGTTTACACAAATGCTTCTTCCCGAACGTTATTAAGGCGATGATTATCTATCTTGGACTCTAATTACTTAGAGTCTCATGCGGCCTACCCGGAACAGGCTGGGCACCTATATTCCTTATTCGGCCTTGCTCCAAGTGGGGTTTACCCACTGATATGTCACCATATTCAGCCGGGAGCTCTTACCTCCCGATTTCAACCTTACCTCTCTACAATGCAGAGTGGCGGTATGTTTCTGTGGCACTTTCCATCGAGTTACCTCGCCTGGGTGTTACCCAGCACTTTGCCCAGAAGAGCTCGGACTTTCCTCTCCCAATCTATTGATTAGGAGTAATCATCCAACTTGCCGACCCGAGTAGATATTACTATTTCTCTACTAATCTTGTCATCAATTCGCTACAAGGATTCGTGCACAGTTTTTACAATTGAATATATCTTTTGAATCCCTTGCTTTTTGAGCTTCGTTAAATGGAAGACCTACACCACATCCACTACATAATTCTTTTTCAAGTTTTGCAACAGCAAAACCTTTTGAAACTTTTAATTTATCATACAAATCTAAGGGCTCTTTAGGTAATTTCTGTCGAGCTTTTTTAAGATCGGTTTCCAAGATTTTCATTTGGCTATAAAGTTCTTTCCCTTTTTGCATTAGAACTTTAGCTTTTTCATTCCAACTTTTTTCTTCTGCCTTCAAAACTTCGGCAGCATTATCAAATTTCACCTTAGCATGATCATATTTCTCCATAATCAATATCAGGTCTTCTTCTAATTTTGATTTACGAGCATTAAGTGACCCTAGATCTTTTTGCAAACCAGAAAGTTCTTTTGATGAAGAAGATTTACCACTGTATAGAGATTTTTCGGTATTCGAAATCCGTTCGAGAACTTGAAGCAATACATCATTCAATTCTTTCTGTTCAAGAGAAAGTTTTTTAACGTGTTCCTCGGTTTTTACAAAATCTGCAAGAGCAATCTTTGCTGGATTATTTCCTTCAAGTTGGTTTTTAATCTCAACTAGTGTTTTACGTGAGTGGTCGATTGAAATTTCAAAATCTTGCAATACCATAAGATCATTGGAAATCATTGCCAAACCACCTTAGAAGATTGAGAAAGTTTACCCATAAGTTGGCATTCTACGCATAGGAAAGAATTTGTGTCAAATATTCAATATATTCAATAAGTTTTGAACTTTTTCCAAAGTTTTATCTCTGATATTTCTAACTACATCTATGGGTTGTTCATGGGGATCATCAAGGTTCCAATCTTCATCAGGAGTAAATAACACATTGCAACCCTCATCAGGAGGACATCCCATTGATACAAGCATATCCGATTTCTCTACCATTTCTTGAGTGACCATCTTTGGTTTTTGGTCTGAAATATCAATACCTAACTCTAGCATTGCCTGAACAACTATATGATTAAGATTTTCTGAAGGACTTGTTCCTGCTGAAATAGCTTCAAGCCGTCCTTTTCCTATTTTAAAAGCAAAAGCCTCTGCCATTTGACTTCTTCCAGAGTTATGATTGCAAAGAAATAACACCTTCAATTAATTAATACCTCAATTAATTTTTTTCAGACCTTCTTCACCTCTGAGCCACTGATAAGAAAATCCACCTGCACAAGCACCTAGTATTGGTCCAACTACATAAATCCATTGATGCGACCAAACTCCTGCAGCAATCATTGGCCCTATTGATCGGGCAGGGTTCATAGAAGCTCCTGAAATATGTCCAGCAAAAATCGCTTCCAACGCGACTGTTCCACCGATTGCTAATGCTGCTGAACTACCTA
>CEUS01267291.1_pt1 | contig 14539 bp, 12 predicted proteins | sample 427031 | NCBI WGS metagenome assembly CEUS01 (sample SAMEA2622837, study PRJEB7988) | marine metagenome | biome: marine biome (ENVO:00000447); feature: marine epipelagic mixed layer (ENVO:xxxxxxxxx); material: "saline water (ENVO:00002010), including plankton (ENVO:xxxxxxxx)" | depth 140 m | reverse complement strand
TGCCGCGACGGACTTCCTGCTGTGCCTGCCAATAGTCGATCGACCCCCAAGCGCCAGTGCAGAGGCCATCAAGATTTGTCCAGAGACTCGTCATCAGGGTCGAATAGATGAGGACAGCAGCGAAGGTTGAGATCAGCCAAACGCGCGGCCGCCAAGAAAGCCCTGCAACGGCAGCAACACCAAAAAAGCAGCCAAAGGATGCAGCAAGGACACTGGCCTCTTGGACATTAGGTGTCGAACAAACCGCGGGATAGTCAAGAACAGTGCCAGCGAAAACAGCCTCGAGCACATTCTTGGCAAACGGAGTAAGCAAAGGCAGTGTCAGTGTTCCCACAAGTACAAGAAGGTCACCCGTTCGAGGAAGATGACTCCACCCCAAGTGAAGGCGAACCCGGGAGAGAAAAGGCCAAAGAGCGGCAAGCAACCAAGCAATGGGGTAGATAACCGCTGCATAGGCGAGCCTTCGAGAAGGGGTGTTAGCCCCGCGGGTCCGTAAAGTTGCGCTGACGAGATCGAGAGCAAGATGGCCGTTCAAGTAAAGCAGTAGAAATGCAACAAAGAGAAAGGCAGCCTCCTTGGTACTGAAGGCCAGGGAGAGCGCCACTGCAAAAATAATTAGCCAGCGCGTTTTTCCGGTATGCAAATAACTCCAGAGGGCCACAACCATCGCGAGGATGAAGGCCGCCAGATAGATATCCATTCGCAAAAACCGGCTGAAATAGACAAGCGTGGGCGAGAAAGCAATAAAAGCAACAGCTGCTAGAGCGCCAGTAGATCCAAGCCATCGTCGCAAAGCCAGTGGGGCCGCAACGACAGCCATTCCAAAAAGGGCAGGTGAGATACGAGAGGTGTAATCGGTTGCCGTAAAGACAACGAAGGTAAAACCCTGCGCTAGGTAGAGGAAAGGTCCATGAAAGGTTGGACTATGGCGGTAGGAGCCCTGTGCGAAGTCCCAGGCCCATTTCGCATGAATGCTCTCGTCGTGATGGAGGGCACGGGCACCAAGGTCCCAAAAACGAAGGCCGAAAGCGGCGGCGAAGATAACAAAATAGGCAACCAGTACCCAATCCACCTCTACACGACGCGTGAGTAGGCGATCAAAGGCATCTCCTTCCCTAGGGCCTTCTGCCTGCACCATCAAGGTCCCCTCACGTATATGGCAACCAACTCTTGGTCTTGGCGCAGGGTATTTCGTTCTGTAAACCACCGGACCAGATCGAGAAAGCCGTCAGGAGCACGGAATGCCTGCCCAATAACCCAACGCCCTTCGAGGGCAACAAATCCCTCCGGGGGAGGAGCATCAAGAGGCCAAACCACCACATTTGCATCAAGAGGCACCCGACTGGCCAGAGTAAGGGTGGGTGAGTTTCGGAAGGTCCATGTCAATTCATCGCGGTATTGCTCATGGACCACCACGGAGGCCCGGGAATCGGTTGCTGTGAAAGCCACATCCCGAATTACACGAGCGGAGGAAGGACTAATCGGACCCGGAAGGGGCTCGCCAGATCCGCTCAACAAGACTCCGCTGGCACCGGTAATAAGCAGGCCCCCACCAGCAACGACAAAGGAAACCAAAGCGAGCAACGGCCCCTCTCGATTACGAGAAACGAGAGCGAAGACGAGAGACAAAACACCAACAAGAGCCAGGAATATAGGGATGGAGAGGAGAATCCACTCGTCAGCACTTCCACTACGCCCCTCGTGAGCCCAATTACTAAGCACGAACAACCCTATCGCCGCCAGCCCAAATACAAGAGGCAGTTGAAATCTCTGCGAATTCCAGTTCACAGACATCAAGAATCCCAGGGCCCGCGAGAGAGCAGGACCCAGGAGAAAGCAGGAAAAAAGGGTGGCAGCACCTAAGGGGAAGGGGGAATTACTGGGAAGGGCGACCAGGAACCAAGTAAGGGAAACACCTGTCATTCCCAGACAAAGACTTTCCATAGCGGTAGGGGTACGTTTCTCAACACGAAAAGTCACCAGAAGCCAGACCCCAGCAATCACCCCACCTATCAGCAGAGGCAGCCCATAAAGAGCAGCCAGCTCAGCAGCGCTAAAGGCAGACCAATATTTCTCGAATCCTTCTACGAACAGCAGAAAAGGAGCTATCTGCAGTCCATCAATACCAACTCCAAACTGGAAACTCGTGAGAAACACACCAAGAAGAGCACCCAGGGCACCCCAGACAAGAGTCCGGCAATCAGGACGAGGCTCTCGTATAGCGGCTATCCCAACCGCAGCCAGAACAACTGGCAGGATGATTGGGCCAGCAGTCACAGCAAGAAAAGTAAGCAATACCCACAACCACGGAGGGGGGCGACTAGCGATTAGGGCAACTACCAGCCAAACGGCAATGGTTGTATCCCAGGCTGCGGCTGTGGCAGTTACTCCCAGGACAATGCCAATCGGATCCAGCCCCAACAAAAGCAGAGTGAGGAGAGAACCTCCTTCCCCAAGAGAACGGCGAAGCCGGAAAAGAGCGATGGGAATGGTAAGCGTGGCAGCCAAAGCAATGGCCCTTACAGGCCTCTCAGACTCACTCAAGTTAAAAGTGAGCGCGGCAACTCCCTGAAACAATGTGGGGACGAAGCGAGAGTCTTCAATCCCTATGCTCGCTTGCCAAGCCCCAGACAGGTGTGCAAGTTCAGCACCTCCCACCGGGGCTCTCCAAACAAGCCCCACTCGCAGGAGAACGAAGAGCATCACCACAACCACCCAACCGAGGGCGGCCACCGAAAAGCTTCGATACCAGGAAGGCCAACCAGAAGAAAGAACCTGCCGAATCATCGTGTGGCCACCGTCTCAGAGATTGGCACGCGAAAGACCGACACATTCCCCTCTACAAATACGGTGTCTAAGAACTCCCCAAAGGGAGGAAGAAGACCACCTGAATAAGCGGAGCGTTCCAACATGCCAACAACAACATAGGAGGCTCCAGTCTCCTGCAGTGCAGCAAGAACCTGAGCTTCCGAAGGGGCTGTATAGATGAGATCAACAAGATCTTGGCGGCGGGTTATCTCGTCAAGCAGCTCTTGAGACCGTCCACGCCAGGTAATCTCATGGCCAGGCCAACCGATCGGAGTCTGCAAACCCGTCCGATATCCAACCCTGCTAACGGAACTGTTATATGAGGACGCTCCCTGCCTCAGCACTGGCATCCCATCATCTCCCCGCTCCCAAAGGCGACCACTCGCCTCTACGACAATCTCATCCCCTTCAACATTGTCCTGCAACCAGCGAATGAGTTCGTACTCCGCCCCATCAGCCTCTTGCACATAGCGAAGACCGTCCAAGCTAACGGTCGTGTTGAAGCCACCCGCCCGATTGGGAACGTTGGTAATCACAAACACGAGGGAGGCACCTAACAGGACGACAAGAGGCACCACTACATACGGTCGGAACCGAGGGACAGTGATACGCATGGCCCCCACTACACTGCTAGCACCAGCGATGGAAAGAACAATCCATGCCTGGTAGGAAAGTTTGAATACGGTGTTGAACCGGGGAAGAAAGAAAAGGGCGTCACGCAGGAGGAAAAGCTCCGTGAGGTAAAGCAAAAGGACACCCAGGGCAGCGAGAGCTGCGATAGGTGCAGCCGCATGCCGCCGCCTATCAAGAAGAAACGTGGCGGCAGCCAGAAACCACAGGGCAAACCCGTAAAGCAGGAGAGCCGCCCACGCACCACCAGTGCGGGTACTAAATGCTGTTATTACCCCATCACCAACGTGATAGGGGGCTGCTGTTCGCTGAAAAGCGACAAAAATAAGCCAGACTGCAAAGGGAAGCACGGCGACCCCAAAAGCAACGAAGAAAGGTTGTGTAAAAGACCGCATCACAGCTTCGTGCCTACAACGGAACGCCCCAGGGAGTCGCGGATTCCCAAACAGAGCGCTGAGTGACCAGGCGTTATCGCCGCGTTGGAGTAGCCAATAAAGGACAGTCAGGGAAAAGACGATTAACACACCCCACATAAGAAGTACATGCTCTATGCGGGTCCCCTCCCCGCTGTAGGCATAGACCCCCCCTGTCTCGGGGGAAAAATCTAGCCACCAGGGAGAAAAGGCAACCACGGCCAGAAGGGCAGGAGGGGTGAGCCAGGAGATTGCATCCCAGAGTGCACCAGACGTCGTTTGAGTCCGGAGGTTTCTGGCAAAGACAACCACGGCAAGCAGAGGAGAAAAGACCAATACATCCCAAACATTGACGAAGGCTAGCGATCCGAAAATTAGAGCAATTACGATGCAGTACCAAGGAAGACGACGGTGCCCCTGCCAGCAAAGGCGTCCCCTTCCCCTCCATAGGGCTGCACATACACCAATTGCCAGCAGTACGCCGGGAATCGACATTACATGGGGGTGCAGATCACCAAGAATGAAGCTGAATGAAGGGGTCTCTGTAACAGTCGTTGGAAACACAGTTTCGGGAGGTGGTGGATGCGGTCCCCAATAGGCCATCCGGGACATTCGCCACCAAACCCAGTGGTCATCGGGATACCAGGTGCTGCTGCCTCCAAGGCGTAGACCCGTACAGGTCTCATCCGCTTCGGACCCGCAGCGCACCAGGCCCTCCACACCGAAAGCAGTGTAGACACCTTGGTGATCAGCATCATGGGCTGATGCCAACTCAAAAGAGCTCGCCAGCGAACCACTTAGGAGCAGCAGAACTACGCCTAAACCGGCAGCAAATACGACCCAGGAACGAGAGACACGAGGCCAAAGCCATCGTGTCAAAGCGGAACAGAGTGAGAATGCGGCTGTTCCAGCACTGGCAAACAGCGCAGCAAGTGATAGCCCATAACCAGCCGCCGGCCATACACCAGAAGCACCGGTAAGCACCGCGGCTTGGAGGTAGCCACCATAGTGGTAACTGGCATTCTCCCCAGAAAACCAGGGGTCGTGAGGAGGATAATCTGGGGAAACAAGCATGGAGTTTAGATAGAGGAAATCCATGGGCTGTTCCGTATTCGCAATATCGGATGTATGCGCCCAAAAGACTGCAAATCCAAAAAAGAGGAGCGAGAACAGCCCTGAAACAACGGCGATGCTAGAAAAAGAACGAGAGAACGTTTCTTTGAAATTACGATCTCTGGCTGCTATCACACATGTCGCTAAGCCAAAGAGGGCAATGACTAGCAGGAAGCCCCCTTGGCCAGCTGAGAAAGCACCTATTACACGAAGGAAAAAGTAGCCGGCCGCAACGAGCGTGAGACCGAGAGTAAAGGCCAGGCCAACCCCCGTATCAGGAAAGCGCCCAAAAAAACGAAAAGCTAGAGGCAGCGCAAGCGCCCCTATAACTATCGCTACCCCCCAGAAAGCTAGGACATCAGTCACTACAAAGGCTCATGCAAGAAGCGCATCCACAAACGCCTCAGCATCAAAGGGGGCAAGATCACCAAGGCCCTCACCGGTACCTATGAGACGAACTGGGATGCCGAGCTCACTAGCGATGGCGAAGACAATGCCACCACGTGCAGTTCCATCGAGCTTAGCTAGAACTATCCCGGTAACCCCAGCTGCATCTGTGAAGGCGCGAGCCTGTAGTAAGCCGTTCTGACCAGTCGTGGCATCAATGACAAGAAGAGTTTCATGGGGAGCCTCTGGATAGCGACCCTGAATCACTTTAGTGACCTTCTTTAGCTCCTGCATCAGGTTAGCTTTTGTGTGAAGGCGACCAGCGGTATCGATGAGGGCAACGGCGGCCCCATCAGCCTCTGCGGCAGAAAGGGTATCGAAAACGACAGCACCAGGATCACCACCAGGCAGATGCCCCACAACCCTTACATCAAGCAAGTCTCCCCAGCTTCTCAGTTGGTCAATCGCAGCAGCACGGAAGGTGTCAGCTGCAGCAAGAATAGGAGCCTGGCCACCTGCCTTGAAGGCAGAGGCCAGCTTGGCAATAGAGGTAGTCTTGCCAGCCCCATTTACACCGACTACAAGGATAATTAGCAGAGCAGGAAAAGGTTCATCCCAACGAGGAGCACTCCCCTGCGGGGCCTTGAGAATAGCAACCAGTTCGTTGCGAAGGATTTCCCGAACCTCCACAGAGGTGGAGGCAGACGCTTCTCTAACCTTCTGGCGAACCCGCTTTAAGATGCGCTCTGTAGTCACAATACCGGCATCAGCGCCGATTAAGATCTCTTCAAGTTCCTCCCAAAGATCGTCGCCAAACTCAGTCCGGTCGAATAGGCGCCCAAGTTGACCAAGTAAACCAGAACGGCTGCGGGCAAGAGCCCGGTCTGACTGAACTTGAATTTCCCCGATCTGCTCAGAGGTGAAAGCAGAATCTCCAACGCCAGCCTGGATACTTTCAGGGCTTTGCAATTTTCGCCAGAACCGCATCGTCTTCCCCTCCCCTACCACGTTACCAGCAGTGGCCTGGATTCTCCCCCAAGCACTGGAGCGGTTGCTAGCGGCTCACAGCCCCAGCAGTTGCTCGAGGCTCAGCCGGGGCTTCCCCAGGGGTCTCCCGAGAAGGTGCTGTACTGCCAGGAAGATCGGAAAGACGCAAGGAAAGAGTGCTAGAAACCCCACCTGGTCCCATTGAAACACCATAGATCGCATCCGTAGCTTCAATTGTCCGGCGATTGTGGGTAACGATTAGGAACTGTGTTCGATCAGCCAAGCGAGCGAGCTCAGCTACGAAACGACCAACGTTTGCTTCATCAAGAGCGGCATCTACCTCATCTAGAACGCAGAAGGGCGCAGGATTTGCAGAAAGCAGAGCAAAGAGTAAAGCGACAGCAGTCAGGGAGCGTTCGCCCCCTGAAAGGAGACTGAGCGTGCTAACTCGCTTGCCGGGAGGCTGTGCTTCGATCTCAATCCCGGAATCAATTATGTCGTCAGGATCGAGCAGCTTCAGACAGGCGGAACCACCTCCAAAGAAGGCCGTAAAATAGTTACTGAAAGCAGCATCAACCTCACTGAAGGTAGCACTAAAGCGAGTGCGTATCTCTCCATTAAGTTCCGTGATCGCTTTCTGTAACTGAACCTCGGCATCGTTTAAGTCCTGGATCTGCTCCGTTAGGAAAGCATGCCGCTCCTCGCTCTCGCGGAAATCTTCAGGGGCTTCCTGGTTAATAGGACCAAGCTTGCGAATGGCTCGGCGAGCTTCACCTATCTCCTGTTCGATTGCAGCAAGATCCAGGAGCTCATCACCACTCTCTGAAGGCGCATCTAAACCTCCCGAGGCTGAAGGCGTGAGACCCTCGCGAGCCATCTCCGTCCGAAGAGATTCGAGGCGCTCCTGGGCGCGCTCAAGATTTGCCTCCAGATCCAGTTGTCGGCGGCGGGAATCAAGAAGAGCTGTCTGTGCCTCCCCGTACTCAGCTTGAACCGAACGTTCGTGGGTCTCGAGGCGAGTCAGTTCGTCACGATCAGGAGCACTGTCGTCAGTAGAGTTCTCCTGTTGAAGTCGCAATTGCTCAAGCTCCTTGGACTGACGGTCGATGCCCTCTGCGAAGTTGCTAGCTTCAAGCTCCAGGTTCTGGGCACGAAGGATGCGCTGTCCAATTTGGGATGTGAGTCGGTCAATAGCCCGCTTTTGCTGCTCACGACCGAGCGCCTGCGCCTTTGCCTCCCCTTCAGCAGCAGCAAAGCGGGCGCTGGCACTGGCAAGTTCTTCAACTGCCTGCTCCACACGAGCTGGGGCAGCCTTTATCTCCGGTCCGAGGGATTCGAGTTCAGTGCTAAGCAGTTGGTTTCGTTCTTCAAGCTCACCCAGCCGAGCTCGGGCCTTTTGGGAAGCCTGCTCATCGAACAGAGTTCCGGCGAGATGGTCCCGACGGGCAAGAACCGCGGTCATCTCTCGCCGAACACGATGTAACCGCTCCCTCTCTTGTTCACGTTCACGCAGCGCCTCATCCAAAGTTTCCCGACTCTCTTCGTGAGCACGATCACTTTCCTCTACGAGGCGAGAAAGTCCCTCAACTGTTTCGCGGGCAGTCTCAACCTGCTTTCGATTCGTCTCCACAACCCCCTCAAGATCGGCAATCTGTCCCGGAATCTCGTCGATCTCACGCTGGCGAGAAAAACTAAAGGGACTCTCAGAATCGGAAGCAACTCCACCGGTGACGACACCAGAAGGATCGAGGAAGACGCCATCAAGGGTAACAATCGCTCCAAGCCCGCGGGAAAGCATGCGTTTGGCGTCAGCCATATCCTCAACAACAATGATGCGACCAAGAAGAGTATCCACCAGATCCCGGAATTGGCCTTCGCAGCGAACTAGCCGAGAAGCAACGCCGACAACCCCTCGTTCCTTTTGCAGATTCAAAGGGTAGACCTTACGAACGACGTCGAGGGGGAGAAACTGCGCCCGACCACGAGCACCCTCACGGAGGAGCTCGATGGCATGAAAAGCCTGCTCCTCGTGCTCGACAATGATGGCATGGAGGTGGTTTTCTAGGGCCGCGTTAATGGCAGCTTCTAGGCCAGCAGGGACGCGGAGGTGGCGAGACAACAAGCCCAGGACACCAGTGACCTCAGGAGCTTCACCGAGGCTTCCAGGACGTACATTCTCGATTAGTACCTGCCCCATAATGAGGGTGTTGCGAGTTCCGGCAGCAATACCTTCACTCTCTGCCTGTACACGCTGCAGAACCTCCAGGCGGCCCTGCAGATGGTCGAGCTCTCGTAAGGGGCTTTGCGAAGCTTGCTCAAGCTCTTGCAACTCCGTCTGTACACGAGAAAGCCGGTCTCTGGCACTGGCTGCTGCTTCACGGGCCCCATTCAGACTAGACTCCGAAGAAGCAATCCGTTCCTTAACTTCAGCAAAGAGACGGCCGTAACCTACTAGCTCGACAAGGAGCTGCTTACGGCGAGCCTCAACCTGATCTGCCTCAGGTCCTTCGGAGGGCGCAACGGAAGCTCGCTGGGAAAGAGCACTCTGGTCCCCAATTTGCTGTTCAAGTACTGAAAGCTGACCCCGGAGCTCCTCAGCACGGCGATGGAGAGCGGCATCTTCACGCTGGGCCAGCCCAAGTGCTTCGCGGTCACGTTCCAACGAAGTACGAAGCACTTCGATTTCGTCGGTAAGCTCCATCGCCCTCCGACCACTTTCGAGGTCAGCAGCGGCAAGCGTAGCTTTTTCACCCTCGAGCGCTTCAACCTCAGCTCGGAGGTCCCCGTGGCTGGTTGTGGTCATAGAATGCCGTTCACGATCGAAGACGAGAGCATTCTCGAGAGTGCGGATACTGCTTTCGAGATCATCCCGGACACCATCCCGCTGGGAAACCGCCTCGCGCCTTTTGGAAATCTCTTCCCCCAGAGCCTGAAGTTGCTCTTCCAGGCTTGTCACGCGGGACTCAGCCGTCTCGTCCTCAGCACCCCGTTGGTCCAGCTCAGCCTGTGCACGAACGATAGCGGTACGCGTCTCGCTCCAGCGGGCGGAATAAAGCTGACGGAGTAGTGTGGCGAGGCGACTGGAAAGATCTTGGTGCTCGCTAGCACGACTGGCCTGACGGCGCAGCGAGCGGAGGCGAGGTGCAAGCTCGTCAATGATTATCTGAACTTTAGCCATGTTCTCGCGTGTACTGGCGAGGCGGTTATGGGCGTCAGCGATCTTCTGACGGAAAGGCTTCACATCAGCAGCTTCATCAATGAGGCTGCGACGATCCTGAGGGGAGAGGCTAAGAACTTCGTCGACCATACCTTGGCCCATAATGGCATAGCTGTTCTGGCCGACATTAGCCTTTTGGAGGAGGTCATTAAGGTCGCGCAGACGAATACGAGAGCCGTTGAGAAGGTACTCAGTGTCGCCATCGCGATACGCCCGCCGACCAATCTGGATTTCGCTATAGTCGAGCGGAAGCCAGCCATCACTGTTGTCCAGGGTAAGTGTCACTTCTGCCATACCCAAAGGTGCCCGTTCACCCCCGCCAGCGAAGATGACATCTCCCTGCTTGCGAGCACGAAGAAGACGAAGACTTTGCTCTCCCAGCACCCAACGCACCGCATCGGCAACGTTGCTCTTGCCGGAGCCGTTAGGACCAATGATGGCAGTAACCCCAGAACCAAACTCGAAAAGGGTTTCCTGCCCAAAACTCTTGAATCCTTGGAGGGTTAGGCGTTTGACATACATAGGCTAGGCCCCCACCGCAATGCCTAAAACAGCATCACTAGACAAAACTACCTGAGCCTTCCGGGCAGCCTCATTTTGGGCCGCACGCTTGCTAGAGCCAGTGCCACGACCCAGAACCTTGCCTGAGACACTCACCTCCACCACAAAGCGACGCCCTTCCTCCTCCGCCTGCTCATCAACGGTCACATACTCCGGAGGCTTATGCCAGCGGGCCTGTACGAGATGCTGTAGCGCGGACTTTGGGTCAAGGGAAGGCCCTCCCTGCTGCATTTGATTGATCTCGGGCTTTAGTAGTCGAAGGGAAAGTGCACGTGCCACAGTAAGCCCATGAGCACGGTAGACAGCGCCAAGAAGAGCCTCAAAGGCTCCAGCCAAATTGCGATCCCGATCGCGTCCCCCTGCAGATTCTTCGCCGCGCCCAAGAATAAGATAGCCACCTAGATCGAGCCGACGAGCCGCTTTGGCAAGCGTGCTCCCACGAACGATCTCAGCACGCATCCGCGTGAGCTCACCTTCCGCAGCCTCGGGATAAGCACGAAAGAGTTCGTTGGCAACCACCATTCCCAGGACGGCATCACCTAGAAACTCAAGCCGTTCGTTAGGGATGGCCTCAGCAGAACTCTCATTAGGGTAGGAAGCATGGGTAAGAGCTTCGCAGAGCAGGTCACCAGGAAGAGGCTTTATGCCAAGCCTCTCCGCCAAATCGCCACCCTGAAGGGGCGACTGGACCACGGTGGCCGTGCTCTCCAAGATGCCCCCACGATAAATGTTAAGGTTCCCTGATCATATCGACGGGCGCTTGAAAGTGTCAAGAAATTGTCTATTCTCAGGAATCCAATCCGATGACTGAAATCCTCCCAACAGACCTTTGCACCATATGCACAGAGCCCATCGAGCAGCACACGGAATCGTACTGCAACGCATGTGGGAGGGTTTTTCACCTGAACCAGAGAGAAGACCTTCCTGGACGAGACTGCGGAACTGTCTCGTTAAGCGAGACGCACCTGGCTCTGGTGTTTATTTGCAACAGCTGTGGTGAGGAGGCATCAGCCCCCACAGCTCCAACCGCCTTGGAAGCGGTACTCGACCTTTCGGAGGCAGCAATGGCAACTGGACTAAGTGAAAACGAATTGCAAGAGCAAGCAGCAGCGGGAACCATCTCACACCGACGCACAAGTGGAGGTGCTCTACTTTTCGAACGAGAAGCAATCCAAGCCCTGTTGCATGAGCGAGGTCCGGCGTGAGCCCAACACGACGGAGAAGAAAACGCATCCGCGATTCCTCAGAGAAGGCAAGCGAAGAGCAAGCATCGCAGCAGACAAGCAAGCCTGCTTTAGCAGAGTGGCGCTGGCGAACCATGCCGGTATTCATTGCACTCTCAGTGGGCTTATTTGTGGGGCTTTACTTAGGAATGGTTGCCACAGGGACAGGAGTCGGAGCAACTGTCATCTTCCTAGTTGTTGCGGGCATGCTTGGGATTTCCGTCTCCCGCTACGTCATGCGACTGCTTATGCAGCGCGGCATCATCAAGCCACAGGCTAAGCGTCGCTAACCTTCCCAGCCTGGCCCTACTCGCAAGATAATCAGCTAAGCAGGTGGGGGTGTCCCTGTGCAACAACGCCAGGCAGATTCCATGAAAGCCCGGGCATAAGGCGCACCGGGACAATGGGAGGACACCGCCTTTCCTTCGAAGAAGCCATAGTGACGAGTGAAGAGGTCACCAGCCCTGTCCGTGCGACCAAGAACATCCCGCCACGCGTCAATCTCAGCGGAGCTGGGAGCGCATATCTCTCCTTCGACTGGATCGCTCCAGAGGACAGCGCGCATTACGGCTGCTACCGACTCAACACCCACAGTGAGGAGGTCGGCATCGTCAGAGGAAAAACCCTGGGATTGAGCTCTCTTACGGATGAGGTCACAAACCGCCGCACGCCAGTTATCTACACGAGATCGATTGGGATAGCGATAGGCCTGGTCGGCAGTGGCAATAGCAATTGGATCATCTTTGGAGAAGAGAGCAAGCCTTTCGACCATTACCCCTACTCGGCCTATCAGATCGGATGGGACCTTCGACAATAGGAAGCCGTTGTCATCCTCGCGGACGATACGGCGGACATCCACGATGCCGTGCTCATTTACAAGCCAGCGATGGAGACGATCCTCAGTGGTAGTCACGAAAACACTACACAAGGATCTCAACGGGATAAGTAAAGGACTCACGCAAGCAGCTGCCATGACCCTGATGAGAGTCCGCCAGCCGAATGGACTCAACAGCAGGAACGATGGCTCGGTGGTAGTTCAGAGACACCATGGCGGAGCAACCTTGAAGAAGGGGAGGGACACACGTCAAGGGGAGCACTGGTAGGCTCGCCACCGTGACCGATGGCTGGCAGCCTAAACAGTACGCGCGCTTTCGCGTGGAACGCGAAGAGCCTTTTCACGACCTCCTGAAACTTTTGCAGCCAGTAAAAGGGGGGCAGGTGGTGGACCTGGGTTGCGGGACAGGATCCCTCACGAAGGTGCTACACGAGAAATTAGAAGCATCTGAAACAGTCGGAATCGACCAGTCGGAAGCGATGCTGAGCCAGAGCCATGCTGGAGGCGGGGTCCGTTTTGAGAAAGCCAACATCACAGCCTTCTCAGCGAAGGGATTAGACGTGGTGTTCTCAAACGCAGCACTGCAATGGCTACCAGACCACGAAACACTTTTCTGGCGGCTAGCAGGAATGCTCGGAGACGGGGGACAGCTGGCAGTGCAGATGCCTGCCAACCACAATCACCCCTCGCACACAATAGCTCACACGTTGGCACGAACCCCAAAGTACGCCGAGCCGCTTGGGGGCTACGTGCGCGAAAACCCAGTACAAGAGGTCGAGTGGTATACCAAATTATTGGCACAAATAGGTTTTGAGGAGCAGAACGTGAGCCAGCGCGTTTACCTTCATAACCTGACCGGACCCCTAGAAGTTGTTGAGTGGGTTAAGGGCTCCTTATTAACGGATTACCGCAACCGACTCGGACAGGAGGACTACGAGAAGTTCCTAGCGGACTACCAAGAAAGAATTCTTACTGAGCTGCCCGATGAGCACCCTTACCTGTATGCATTTAATCGCATTCTCCTATGGGGCCGACTCACCACTACCAGAAAGATTACCGGGTAGGCTCCGAAGATGGTGACCTTCGAGGCGACAGAGAAGCAACGCGGCAATCTCCGAGAAATTTTGTTTCGGCTGGACAAAATCCCAGGACTGCTTTGGCTTCCTGATTCAAAAGAAGACCGGGTGCCATTGGTCCTTATCCAACATCCGGGAATGAGCCGTAAGGAAGATGCCATCGTTTCGGGACCAGCACAGGAGTGGGCAACGCACCATGGATGGGCATGCCTCGGCCTGGATGCACCAGGGCACGGGGAACGAGCAGTTGCAGACCCCTTTGAGGCCATGCGCGACCCAGAACAGGCCGCTGCGATGGCGGCTCAATTCGCAAAGGAGGTGGTAACCACCGTGGACCTATTGGCAGAGCGATACCCCATCGATAGAGAGCGGCTGGGGTACTACGGATACTCTCTGGGGGCGATGCTTGGCATACCTGCTGTCTCGGGAGAACACCACTTCCGAGCAGCGGTATTTGCAGCGGCAGGAACAGGATTATTGAGCGGCCCCGCAAAAGGCGAGGGGAGTCACTTAGCAGGCCTTAGGGATGTTGCGGTAAGGATAATCGCTAAGGAGAGGGACGAGGTCATCTCACTTACTTCGACGATGGAACTTTACGAAGGCCTAGGGCCAGAGAAAGACCTCCTGACACTACCAGGAGGACACTTTGCAATTGGCAATGACGTAGCAGAGGCTGCTGTCGAATGGCTTGCATCCAAGCTCTAAGTCCCTAACTAGCGCTTGATCTGACTTAGCTTGTAATTGTCCCAGGTGACAACACGGTCCGGTTCAAGGACCACCCACCGCCGGTTACGTCCACCACTAGTGGATTCATTGCGGACCTCTCCTTCAGAGCGGTCCCGGCCGGTAGCGTACTTCCCTCCCATCTGAACACGAGCTTGCTCGAGGAAGGGATCGGCCTTCTCAGCAGCGGCATCCTCAAGTACGGAGGCACGGCCCTGAAGCATGATCCCCTGAAGCTCCGGGTAGCGTTCATTTAGATCGACTAGAACGGTGGCAGAGGGATTACGGCGAAGGTTGGCAACCTTTTGGCCACGACAGAAAGTGTAGACGCGACCTCCAGCCCAACCGAACCAGAGAGGGGTAAGGTTAATGCGCTCAGCCGGCCCCATAGTAGCAATACGCATGTTCCAGGTAGTGGACATGATCTCGTCGATCTGGTTTGGAGTCAGAGCAAGCTCTTTGGGGATAGGCATAACCAGCCTCCGATAGAAGTCAGGGCAATGATAGGATGCAGACGTCGCAAGCGGGCGTGGTTCAATGGCAGAATGCGACCTTCCCAAGGTTGA
>CEUS01160854.1_pt1 | contig 14548 bp, 16 predicted proteins | sample 427031 | NCBI WGS metagenome assembly CEUS01 (sample SAMEA2622837, study PRJEB7988) | marine metagenome | biome: marine biome (ENVO:00000447); feature: marine epipelagic mixed layer (ENVO:xxxxxxxxx); material: "saline water (ENVO:00002010), including plankton (ENVO:xxxxxxxx)" | depth 140 m | reverse complement strand
TGCTCCCTCGCAAAGGAGAGCACGGTCCGCATCCGGCGTGAGTCTACGCTCAACGTGGCCTCCAGAACCGATGCGACCCGATCGCGGGTCAATGCGTTCAGGGCCGCAATCGTTTTCGCTTCGTAAGCAAAGTCTCCACTCTTCACGTAGGCCTGCTCGTTCAGCTCATTCGCACGCTCGCTGATCGTTTTGGCCCTCTGCCGAATTTCCTCGATGGCAGCCGCACGAATACCGTCGAACGTCTCATCGTCCATCTCCCTGAACAGATCCGGGTAGGTGGCGATCTGTGCATCGGCTCTCCGCTCGACTTCGTCAGCCGGATAATCACCCGATTGAATGATGTAATAGAGGTAGGTCTGGACACGGCGGCGGAAGTTCCCGCTCCACACGATGTAGCCGAGCTGCTGGTTGGTCCTCATTTCGGTGTAGAACGGCTGCTCAAGAGCCAGCGCGATCATGGACGTGATCGCTTGTGTTTCAGGAGATGTCGGGCCGAGAAGATACTCACGCCAGAAACAGGAGTTGTTGACATCCAGGTTGGCAACCTGTCGGATCGACTCGGGCGCGGGCTGTTTCAACGATGTCTGTGTAACCGTGGCTCTGGCGCCGATCGGTGTTGACCCGAGAGAAGTCTGCATCCTTCTCGTCAGGGCCACCGCCTCGTCTGCTGGGAGGTTGCCATACACGAGGGCCTCGATGTGGATCCTGTCGTAGAGCGTCGAAGCGAAAGTCCGCACCTCCTCGAGCGTGAGTCCCTCCAGAACCGTCAGCCGTTCCTCAGGAGAAAAGTTGACCGCGTAAAGTAATGCGTCCTTCCGCGTCATCGTGATGCGCCACGCATCCTGTTTGGCGAAATTCCGAATCTCTCGTAGCGCACCCTCCTTGAGAATGGCGAATCGCTGTTCTGAGACACTCAAGTCCTGCATGTGTGAAAGAAAGCTCTCGAACAAAAGGGAGGCGGATTCGTCATAGCCGTTGATCTGGAAGTAAACGCCCTCGTAACCGTTGGAAAAGTTGTAGTCCAACCCCGCGAGTTGTGCAGGATAGGCCAGTTCATTCAACGACTCGTTCACACAGCTCGTGTAGGTGTCCAACAGGACCTTGAAGCGAAGACTCATCCTGTCAGCAGGGAACCGAAGCTTGTAGCGAAGCGATACCTTGGGCCGTAGGAATTCCTGGTCGAGCGCGTGATAAAGCCGAACGCCCGGCTCATTCAGAATCTGCATTGGTACGATGTCGGATGCCTGTGGCCGATCCGGCATCTGGGTCGTCGTCGGGATGAAAGGGTTTGGATCCGGGAGTCGAAGTTCCTCGACGGGTTCAATCGTCTGCAGAGTAGCGTAAAGTTCCTGGTCTTCCATGAACCCGTACTTCGCCTGGTAATGATGTTCCGTATCCGTCGTCGGAACATCCTTTGCAGACATGGTGACCAGCATGTTATCGGGAGTCAGATGGGACAGAATCGAGAAGTAGGCGTCCGGATCGCCTTCCCCATACAAAAATGAGACACGCTCACTGATGTCCAGCGAGTAGCGCGAAATATTCCGTGCAAGACTCGTCGAATAGCCACCGCCCTCTCCTCGGTCAGAATAGATTTCGTCCAGACTCGCCATCTTCCGCTCTTCCTCGAAGTGGTAGGCCGGATAGGGGCTTTTCTTCAGGATGTCGATGTAGGCCATACACAGCCTGACGACCTCTCGGTAGGCCTCGAGCCCTTCAGGCGTCATCTCGACTTCGATCTCGAACGCTCCATAGCTGTCCGTCGAATGATAGTGGCGAGCGATAAGGGCCGAGGCAAGATTTCGCTTCTTCAGCAAGGAGAGCAGGCTGCCTTCCCCCTCGTGACCGACGAGGCTCGCGATCAGCTCAACGGGCTTGCTTCGAAGCAGCTGCGTGTAGGCCGGAAGATCGAACATCATCTCCATCGTGCGAATGTCTTTGATCGGATCGATCTTCAAGGTTCGGACCGCCTCGAGCGACGGCAGGTAGTCGGCCGGGTAGGTCGGCTTGGTGAGATCGCGATCCACGATACCGGAGAAGTATCGTTGTGCCCACGTCTGCAGACTGTCGGTTGAAGCTTTCCCCAATAGTACGAGGACCATTCGGTCCGAGCTGTAGTAGGACTTGTAGAAGGACACCAATTCCTCTCGGGTGATGCCTTTCAGTGTCTCGAGTGAGCCCGTACTGAATTTCCGTTCAGGATGACCCTCCCGGAAGAAGAGCCGCTGTATATGGCTCAGTCGTCGACTGTCATTCTCGAGATTCTTCTGATGTTCGGAATTTACGGCGTTCATCTCACGTTCCGTGTATTCCTGGGTAAACAGCGGAGCGACGAAGAACTGGGAGAACCGGTCGAGGGCGCCCTTGAATGCGCCGTGATTGATCTCGAAGTAGTAATTTGTATGGTCGCTGCTCGTGTAGGCGTTATCGTAGCCGCCGTTCTCTGTGATGAACGTCCCGTAGTCGTCTACACCGGGGTATTTCTCGGTACCGAGAAACAGCATATGTTCCAGAAAGTGGGCGAGGCCTTGCCGTTCAACAGGATTGTCCAGCGATCCGACCTCGACCAGCATCGAGGCCGAGGACTTGTTGAACCGGGGGTCGGAAACCGTCAGAACCCGCAGCCCATTCTCCATCACGAAGCGGCGGTATTCGGACTTGTCCAATGGATGTTTCTTCCGAGCATCCGGATTCGCCTTTGTGACGGGCTTTTCGGCCTTGGCAGCAGGCTGGTTCGATGTGGCGCAGCCCGTCAACACAAGGGACACAAGGATCAGCGTGCGAAGGAAATGCATAGCTACCTCTACGGTATGGTGAACAATCGAGTTCCTAAGTAGTCGTCGTCCGGCCATCAAAGGAAACCGAAAACGGCGGGTCGGGCAAGACGCCGCCTTACTCGGCTGGCGGCACCATCGGCCTTCACCGTCCCAGGGACGTGAGAAATCAATGCGACACCTGTCCCACGACTCCCACAGAAAGGTCGCTCCGTGAGGAGGGATGACCTGCGTTTCCTCCGGTCAGCCAAGGGCCGCCAGTTGCTCGATGAGGCCGCCGGATTGCCCGACGATCTGCTTCTCAGGCAGACCACGCTCCGAAAATCCTACTCGGCCGACGCTGTTCGTGCGGCGACGGTCCTCCTCGAACTGCGTGCTCGTGCCCGACCCAAATTCACGAAGGCCGACTGCATGTTCTTCGATCGTCAGGGCCTTGAACAGGCCTCTGGCGACGTCATCGCCGAGCACCGGGCCCAGCGATACCGCCCATACGATCGCGTAGCCGACCTCTGCTGCGGTATCGGTGGCGATTCGGTGGCGCTCGCGGGTGTCGCCAACACGGTCTCCGTCGATATCAGTGCCTCGCGTGCCGCCATCACCCGGGTGAACGCACTCGTTCTGGATCGCTTCGTCGCCGTCGTCTGCGCAGACACCATCAAGTGGGTGCCAGAGGCGGATGCTGCCTTTCTCGACCCGGACCGTCGGGCGACAGGCCGTCGGGTTTTTCACCTGTCCGACTATGTCCCCCGGATCGACGCCGAGCCTCTCGCGAACATAGAGAACCTGGGCATCAAAGTTGCTCCCGGTATCGACCATAGCGAGATTCCAGAAGGCTATGAGGCCGAATTCATCTCGGTCGCCGGCGAATGCCGGGAAGCCGTCCTCTGGCGAGGAGCCTTGAGGTCTGACGCAGACATCAGAGCGACCGTACTCCCGTCGGGAGATACGATCACCCGGACAAAGGTGGAGGCGGCTCCGGTCACGAAGGTGGGAACCTATATATATGAGCCCGATCGGGCCCTCATACGTGCGCACCTGATCGACCAGATCGCCCACACGCTTCAGGCGGGCAAACTGAGCGATCAGGTAGCCTATCTGACTTCGGATCGCCACCATCCGACCCCGTTTGCCAGAGCCTTCAAGGTGCGCGACGTCGTACCTTTCAGCCTGAAACGGCTCCAGACATACGTGGCCGAACACCGAATCGGCACGCTCGACATCAAGAAACGGCGGTTTCCGATGGAGCCTGACGAGATCAGGAAAAAGCTGGAACTGAAGGGATCCGAGAGAACCACGTGTATCCTGACGCGCACGGCCGAGGGGCCCCTCGCCATCCTGTGCGATCCGGCCCGGTAAAAATCTCATCCGGAAATCCGGCCGCGGCTTGTCAGATCATGGCCGCGCACATATCTTTAACTCTTGTTCGTACAAGCAGATACCCTTCGCAAGGACACCCATGACCGTCAAGCAGACGAAGCTCGCCGTCGGAATCGTCTTTATCACGCTCTGCATCGTTTCCCTCGTCGTTTCGAGCGTCAGAGAGACATCCATGCATTACTTCACCGTAGCCGAACTCGAAGCTCGGGAGATGGACTTCGTCGGGAAAAAGATCAAACTGGCCGGCAAGGTCGTGCCCGATTCGATCATCCGGGACGATGCCACTTTGAACCTCAGCTTCCGGGTCTGGGAACCGGTCGGTGAGGACGCGCACACAAGCCCGCGTATCGTTCGCTATCAGGGCATCGTCCCCGATACGTTCCGCGACGAGTCCGAAGTCATCCTCGAGGGCAGAACCCTCGACAACGGCACCTTCGTCGCCGAGCATCTCCTCGCCAAATGTCCCTCCAAATATGAAAGCAAGAGTTACGAAGAAATGAAGGCGCTCCACCAGGATGACCCGGTGACGAAGTCCTGATCATGCCCGCCCTCGGAACCTTCCTCCTCTACCTGGCCCTGTTCGCTTCGGTCTACGCAGTCATCGCGGGGACCATCGCCGGTCGGACGCGACGCCTCGACCTGATCCTCAGCTCCGAGCGTGCGATCACGGCGCAGTTCGTGCTCGTCGCGATCTGCTTCGTGCTGCTCGAGTACTTCTTCCTCACCGATCGGTTCGACGTCTATTTCGTCGCCAAAAGCTCCAGCCGCCACCTCCCGGCGCTCTACAAGGTGACCGCACTCTGGTCGGCCATGGAAGGCTCTCTCCTCCTTTGGTCTCTCGTACTCGCATCCTTCACTTTCTTCGCAGTACACATCGTCAAGCGTCGTCGAGGACCGGGTGCGGCCTACGCAACGGCCATCATGGCAGCGAACCAGGTCTTCTTCCTCGGAATCATCCTGCTCTACGAGAATCCATTCCATCTCATCAGCGACGTCGAAAGCGTACCCGTCGGCTTTGCGCCCTCGGATGGTCAGGGCATGAACCCGCTGCTCGTCCACCCGGTCATGGCAATCCATCCCCCCATCCTCTACTGCGGCTACGTCGGATTCGTCGTCCCATTCGCCTTCGCCATGGGCGCTCTCATCAGCCGCAACCTCGACGAGGAATGGATCCGCACTACACGACGCTGGACCCTCGTCCCGTGGTTCCTGCTCGGGGTCGGTCAGCTACTCGGAGGGAAATGGGCCTACGTCGTACTCGGATGGGGCGGTTACTGGGGGTGGGACCCGGTCGAAAATGCGGCCCTTCTCCCCTGGCTTACAGCGACCGCCTTCATTCACTCCGTGATGATCCAGGAAAAGAAGGGCATGCTCAAAATCTGGAACATCGTTCTGATTCTCACGACCTACGCCCTGTGTATCTTCGGAACCTTCATCACCCGCAGCGGTGTCGTCTCGTCAGTCCATACCTTTGCCCAGTCCCCGATCGGCCCCCTGTTCTTCGGGTTCGTCATCGCGATCCTTGTGTTCTCGGCCTTTTTCCTGCTGCAGCGTCTCGATCTTCTGAAGTCCGAAGCGCATTATGACTCTCCCGTATCTCGTGAAGGCGGGTTTCTGCTCAACAATCTGCTCTTCCTCGGAGCCACCTTCGCCGTACTCTGGGGCACGATGTTCCCCGTGTTGTCCGAAGCCGTCACCGGATCCAAAATCACCGTGGGCCCCCCATTCTTCAACACAGTCATGATTCCCATCGGGTTGGTCCTGATGTTCCTGACCGGTGTCGGCCCGCTGCTTGCGTGGCGCAAGACCTCGCCCGCAGGACTCAAGCGCCATTTCACCTGGCCTTCCGTCGGCGTCCTGATCACCGCCGTCGCGTGTGTCGGATTCGGCATCCGTGACGTTTACGCCGTCATCTCCTTCGCGCTCTGCACCTTCGTCGTCGTCACCATCTGTTCGGAATTCCATCGAGGCGCCGTCGCCCGTGGCAGCAGTTCGAACGAACCCTATCTCACCGCGCTCTGGCGGCTGTGCGGCAGGAACAAACGACGTTACGGCGGCTACATCGTGCACTTCGGCTTTGTCCTGCTCTTCATCGGGTTCACCGGGAACGCTTTCAACGAAATGACCGAGGTCTCTCTCAAGAAAGGGGACAGCTTCGAAATCCGCGGCTATCGCCTGGACTACGAGGGCTACGATTTCAATCGGGGCCCCATGAGGGAAATCATCCAGACCCAACTGGGCGTCTACGTTGGCGGGAGTCGCCTCGGCACGCTCTTCCCTGAGCAGAATATCTACTACAAGCGAGCCGACCAGCAGCGAACCACCGAAGTCGCCGTGAGATCCGATCTCCGGGAAGACCTCTACGTGCTCTACGAAGGTCAGAGTCAGGATGGAACGGCCTTCTTCACCGTCTACGTCAACCCACTCGTCATGTGGGTGTGGATCGGGGCATGGGTCATGACGGGCGGGATGATCGTCGTCATCTGGCCCGACAAACGCGAGCAGATCCGCCGTCGACGCTTCGCCGGCGCCCCGCAGACCCGGGAAGCTGTGGCCTGAATGGAATCCGCTCGGAACGCATCAATTGCCGGCGCAGGCCTCCGCCAAGCACCTGCGTCCCACAGCCGTCCGTCCGTCCTCTACCGTCCACCGTCTACTGCCTGTCCTGAGCAGCCGTGTCGAAGGGTCCACCGTCCGCTTCGCTTCCTCCTCATCCTCGGCTGGCTACTCCTGTGCTCCACCGCCATCCAGGCCGAAATCACCGAAGCCCAGGTAAAGGACGTCGCCAAAGAACTGGCCTGCCTTTGCGGAGACTGCCCCAGCCGACCTCTCGATGAGTGTCGCTGCGGTTACGCGGGTACCCAACGAAACCGAATCGCCACCGAACTCGACGGAGGAAAATCGAAGGACCAGATCATCGCCGGTTTCGCCACCGAGTTCGGCGATCGCGTCTTCGTAACCCCGCCCAAGAAGGGATTCAACCTGATGGTGTGGTTCATGCCGGCCTTCGGAATCCTCATTGGCGGCTATACGGTTCGCACGATCATGAAGAACTGGTCCAGAACGCACGCCAACCGTCACACCGCATCGACCTCTGCTACCGTCTCGGAAGCAGACCGCGCGAAACTCGAAAGCGCCCTCGGCGAACGGGACGTATAGAAATGACCGATTCTCGATTCTCGATCATCGATGTTTGAGGCCTTCTGCATCCTCGCGGCCTGCGCAGTCCTGGCCTATATCTTCACGCCCCTCTTCCTCAAGCAGGGCGAGGTCCATCGTGCCAGCAATCGTGAATCACGACGCCGACAGTTGCTCGAGGAGCGAGAGCGAACGCTCGAGGCCATTCGTGAACTCGATTTTGATTTTCGAATGGGAAAACTCGAAGACGACGACTACCGTACGATTCGTTCTCGATACGAGGCCGATGCCGTTGCGGTCATCAGCCAGCTCGACGAGGGAACCGACCGCGCCGACCCGATCGAAGACGTGATCGAGCAGGAAATCGCTGATGTCCGTGCTCGAAGGGCCCGGTCCTCGTCTTGAAACCGATATCGCGTCTGCTTGACTCCCGTCTCTGGCGGGTGGCTTTCACAGCCGTCTGCGGCGTAATCCTGACCACGTCCACTCTCGCCGCAGAAACACTTTCCGGCATCGTCACAAACAAGACCCTGTCGCGCACCGAACCGGGTCTTGTCGTTCAGATCGTCAGTCACAGCACGACCGACGCCACGGTTCTTTCGGATACCACGGACAGCGAGGGCCGGTTCACCTTCGAACTTCCCTCTGTCCCCAGCAGCGAAATTCCTGTCCTCATCTCCACGCGCTATCTCGACGTTCCCTACACATCCGAGCGGGTCAGCGACCTCAGTTCTCCGGTCGAGGTCAGTGTCTATGAAATCACCGACGATCTTTTGTCGGTTGGCGTTGTCTCTCATCACCTCGTCATCGATGCCACGGCGGGCCAGGTCTCTCAGATCTACATCTTCCGCAACGACGGCGACCGCACTTACAAAACGCGTACGGGCCACGGTCACGGAATCGAGATTCCACTCCCCCACGGCGTCACCCAGTTTTTCGGCGGACCCCAGGGCCTGCACAACCACGGATCCACTCTCGTGGACTCACGGCCGGTACCCCCGGGCGGAATCCAGCTGGCGTATTCCTTCCCTCTTCCTTCAGACGGTCGATTTCATCAGCAACTCGTGTTCGACACGCAATCGGTCGATCTCCTCGTCACGCCTCCGGAGACGCCCGTATCCGAAACCACGCTGCAGGAGGTCGGTCCCGTCACCCTCGGCCAACGACAATATCGCCGGCTCTCTGCAAAAAATCTCACAAAGGGACGGCATATCGCGTTCACGATCGGATCGCTCGAAAGGGAGCGCGATGAATGGGGCGCTGGAGCGCCCGCACCGTGGATCGTTTCCAGCCTTGCCCTTGCCACCATGCTGGCCGTTGTCTGCGTAAAGATCGACCGCAAGAGGAGGGGCGGAGAACCGACGGGTGAACTCGGTCCCGGTGCGCGACGTTCGGCGTTGCTCGAACAGATCGCCGACCTGGATGACCGGCTCGACAACGGCGGAATCGCCGAAGAGGAGCACGCGAGACGTCGCGAGGCGCTCAAAGCGGAAGTTCTCGTCCTGACCCGCGAGCCTTAGTCGTTCATTGCCGACCGATCCATTCGCCTCCCTCCAGGCGTTTCCTCAAAGGATCCCGTGTCCACGCCTCAAATACAGATACAGGCTGTCGCCAAAAGATTTGGAGCCCTGACCGCCCTCCACGGGATCGACGCCGAAGTGCCATCGGGCGGGGCGCTTTGCATCCTCGGGCCGAATGGCGCGGGCAAGACAACTCTGATGCGTCTCGTGGCCGCTCTCTCGCGCCCCACGTCCGGCAGGATCCTCATCGAAGGCAACGATCTCGCCTCGCAGGCCGAACGCATCCGCCGCAGCCTTGGAGTCATCTCTCATCAGACCATGCTTTACGAGGATCTGACCGCTCGCGAGAACCTCCGGTTCTTCGCCGACCTCTACGGCATCGACGACGTCGAAATGCGAATCGACCGCGTACTCGAAGAGGTCGACCTTACCGAACGAATCGACGACCTCTTCAGGACTTTCAGCCGAGGGATGAAGCAACGTCTTTCGATCGCGCGGGCTGTGATTCATGAGCCCAGCATCTTGCTACTCGACGAACCCTTCACCGGCCTCGATACCGCCGCTCGGGATACGCTGGCTTCCAGCATTCTGCGCTTTCGAGGGGAGGGTCGTACCATCGTTCTCGTCACCCACGACCTGGAGCAGGCCCTGGCCCTCAGCGACGAATTCATCTTCCTCTCGCAAGGACGCGTCGCGCTCCGTGGGCGAACGACCGACGTGGACCTCCCCGCCCTTCAGGCCCACTATCGTGACGTCACCGAAGCAGACATCCCACTCGAGTCTCCCGAAGCACAGCCCTCGAGGTCCCGATGAGTCTCTTCTTCCGGCAAACCACGGCCATCATGAAGAAAGATCTTCGTATCGAGTACCGGAGCAAGGAGCGTCTGAGCGGCATGGTCTTCTTTGCCGCCCTCGTCCTCCTCATCTTCAGCTTCGCCCTCACACCAGGCTCATCTGCAATGGTCAACGGAGCGGGCGGAATCTTCTGGGTGACCGTCGTCTTCGCCGGGTTCCTCGGCCTGACACGGTCGTTCACCCAGGAGCAACACAACGATTGTTTGATGGGACTTTTGCTCGCCCCCGCCGACCGAGGCGCGATTTACCTCGGGAAAACCCTGGGAAACTTCATCACAATGGTCGTTCTCGAGATCTTCCTGTTGCCCATGTTTGCCATCCTGCTTAATGTGGCCGTGCTGTCGCCACTTCCGTCCCTGATTCCCGTCATGTTGTTGGGGACGCTCGGGTTCGCTTCGGTGGGAACCTTGTTTTCCGCCATGTCGATGAATACCCGTCTCAAGGAAGCCATGCTCCCCCTGTTGACGCTCCCGGTGCTGGTGCCCTTGATCTTGGCTTCCGTTCAATCCTTCAGCGCGCTCCTTTCCGGCAACAGCTTGTCGACCGTAAGCGACTGGTTACGCACGTCGGCCGCATTCTGTGGGATCTTCTTCGTGGCCTGCCTGATTCTGTTCGATTACGTCGTGGAGGAATCGTGATTCGTCGCTTCTACACTGTCTTTGAGGACCTTGCCCTCATCGGCGGTCCTCGCTTAAATCTTCTGTCCACTGCCTTTGGGATCCTTGCCCTCATCGGCATGCTCGTCACTCCGTGGATGGCCCTGGTCGGAGCGGGTGTCGAGCAGCAGATGGGTATCGTACAGAAGATCATGTACTACCACGTGCCCTCCGCTTTCATGATGTACCTCGGATTCTTTGTCTGCTTCGTCTTCAGCATCCTTTATCTCTGGAAGCGAAACAAGCAGTACGATATCTGGGCTTCGTCGTCCGCCGAAGTGGGGCTACTCTTCTGCGTGCTCGTGCTCCTGTCCGGCCCGCTCTGGGCAAAGCCGATCTGGAACGCCTGGTGGGTGTGGGATCCTCAGCTGACGCTCGTGTTCGTCCTGTTCCTCATCTTCGTCGCTTATGCGATGCTCAAGAGCTACAGCGAGGAATCGATCCAGAGTGCGAAGTTCAGAGCGGTGCTGGGCATCATCGGGTTCCTCGATGCACCCCTCATCCACTATTCGGTCAAGCTCTGGCGTACACACCATCCAGCGGTCGTCCGGGGGGACAGTTCTGGGCTGCCGCCCGACATGGAAACCGCTTTGCTGGCCTGCACACTCACGTGGCTGGCCCTGTTTTGCACCATTCTGTTCCGCCGGGTTTCCGTTGAGATGGCCCGCGACGAACTCGATTACCTGAAAGCCGAAATCCGGGATCGCAAGGCGATTCTCGGTCAGATGGCCACGTGATTCACAACTGACGAAGCCTGCCGGCCTGTCCAATACCTCCGGTTCACGACCAACGACTTTCACCACGAGTACGTATGCAATTCCTCGAATACATGGCTGTAGCCTACGCTGTGATCTGGGCCGCCGTCCTCGCCTACTTCCTGGTTCTCGGAAAGAAGGAGAAGGAGATCTGGGAAGAGATCCACGATCTTCGAAGCAAGCTCTCGGAGGGCGAGAATGCTCCTCGACCCGACGCGTAGACGAACCGTCGTAGCATCTGCCTCGAGGAGACTGCGACCCGATCGATGATCGAGTCGCAGTCCTCAGGGCGTAGAGGAGAACCCTTGTGGCTGTCACAGGATCGAAGCGAATCCTGGCCCTCAAGAAGAGAAAGGCCCGCGAGCGAGAGAGTGCCTTTCTGATCGAAGGGGTGCGTCTGTGCGAAGAGGCGGTTGCGTCCTCTCCGGAAGACGTAGAGCAACTCGTCTTTGCTCGCGACATGCTCGACAACCCGCGTCTATCGTCCCTCAAGTCAACCGCCGAATCCAACAACATCTTCGTTCAGCTGACAGATCGCCGTGCCATGAAAGGGATGTGCGAAACCGAGTCACCGCAGGGCGTTCTCGGCGTCGCCAGGATCCCCTCCCGAAATCGTCAAGCCGTTCTGTCTTCTGGGAAACCGTCCGTCATTCTCGATCGGGTGCGGGACCCGGGGAACCTCGGCCTGATCCTGCGTACCGCGGAGGCGGCCTCCGCCGGCGGCGTGTTTCTGCTCAAGGGATCAGTCGAACTCTATAACCCCAAAGTGGTACGCTCCACGATGGGCTCCATCTTTCGTCTTCCCGTTTTTCTCGATGAGCAACCTGACACCCTCCTGGCGGACCTGAAATCGGCGGGTACTGCGATTGTAGCCACGTCGATAGATGCTCCGTCTTTCGACAGCGTGGATCTGCCCGCACCCAGAGCCTACCTCCTCGGCAACGAGGCCTTCGGCGTCGAACCCGCGCTGATCGCCAGGGCCGACCGGACCGTGTCCATCCCAATGGCCGACCCGGTCAACTCGCTCAACGTCGCGATCGCGACGGCTATTCTTCTTTATCATGCGTGAGCTTTCTCGGCCCCATCGAAATCTGGACGCCGCGTTGCCGCACGTAGACCACTCTCCTATATTCCAGTAGCGAAGGTCGCACCTCTCCCGAGCTTTGGGAGCGGCGCAGCGCCCTAGCCAATCGACCGCCACGACGCGGGCAAGCTCGAGAGCCCCAACATCTTCTCCCAGCGCACGGGGAGAACGGTACCGCTCAAGCAGATCGCTGACATCGAAGTCGTCTGGCAGCCCTCCAAGATCCTGCGCCGCGACCGCCTGAAGACCGTCACCGTAGCCTCGGGACTTCAGAGTGAAATCAACGCCATCGCCATTTTCCAGGACATCCGGCCCTGGCTCGACAAAGAAAGCGCCACCTAGCCCGTCGGTTACAAATACGAGTTCGGTGGCGAGTACGAGGCTTCGGTCGAAGGCAATGAGTCGATCGGCGTGAAGGTTCCCATCGCCGGTCTCATCATCGTGCTCCTTCTCGTGGGTCAATTCAATTCGCTTCGCAGACCCCTGATCATTCTTTTTACGATTCCCCTCGGCTTGATCGGTGTCGTCATCGGACTCATCGTCGCCCGTTCCTACATGGGGTTCATCACCTTCCTCGGTGTCATCGCACTCGCCGGAATCGTCATCAACAAAGCCGTCGTCGAGGCCGCTCAGTGTAGACTAAGGCCCATCATCCTCACCACCTGCACGACCATCGGTGGCATGCTACCCCTCTGGTAAGGGGGCGGCCCCATGTTCGAACCCGTGGCGATCGCCATCATCTTCGGTCTTCTCTTCGCTACCGGTCTTACCCTCGTCTTCGTACCTGTCCTCTACGCTGTCTTCTTCCGATTAAACTTCAAGTCCTCCGACGTCTAAGAGATTCGAAAAGAATCCAGGCGAAAGACCGCCCGAAATTTACATCATTATTGATTTTTTACACCATTATACCTATTCTTAGGCATAGGGAGATTCGCAATGGCACTCAACATCAAGAACTCGAGAGTGGAAGAGTTGGCGGCCGAGATAGCCAACCTGACGGGCGAGAGCAAGACAGAGGCAGTCAGGAAGTCCCTTGAGGAGAGACGCGATCGACTACGATACACACTGGTGGCTGAGGATCGCGGCGAGCGGTTGAGAAGGTTTCTGGAGAACGAAGTCTGGTCACGGCTACCTGATGACCAAGTAGGTAGACGACTGACCAAGGCTGAAGAGGATCGTATCCTCGGCTACGGGGAGGCCGGCGTTTGATCCTGGATACGTCTGCAATCGTCGCCGTCGTATTTCGAGAGCCCGACTTCGAGCGTGTTCAGAACAAGATCGTCGAGAGCCGTACAGTGGGAATTGGCGTGCCCACTCTCCTGGAGACGGGGATCGTCCTGTCCGCCAGAATGTCCGAGGATGCTCGTGGACTGCTCGGTCGATTCGTCGTCGAGTCAGGAATCACGACCATACCCTTTGGGGACACGCACTTCCAGGTCGCTGTCGACGGTTGGTTGCGATATGGTGGAGGACGACATCCTGCCGCATTGAACTTCGGAGATTGTATGAGCTATGCGACGGCGACCATCGCTGGAGAACCGCTGCTCTGCGTGGGAGATGACTTTTCGAGAACCGACATCGATCTGGCGTGAACGCTTTCTCGTCCATAGCGATGTGCGTTCGGTTGACTCCCTGGTTCAGTCGGCTAAATTCACGACTTCCGATTCCGTATTACCTCTGCAGGCGTGCCTCCCACCACGCTGAAGGGCGGCACATCTTTCGTCACCACCGCCCCTGCACCCACGATCGACCCGGTCCCCACCGTCACGCCTCCGATCACCACCGCGTTCGCACCGATCCACACGTCGTCCTCGATCACGATTTCTTTCTTCTGGGCAGGCTGTTCGACCATCGGGATGTCCGTGCGGTCGTAGCCGTGCCCGATGCTTGCGAAAACCACGTGCGCCGCGACCGCCACGTTGTCTCCGATCGTCAGAGGTCCGTAGAGCACGCCGTAAGGTGCAAAGTGCGTGTTAGAACCGATCGTGATCTCCGAACCCGCCGGCGACAGATAGACGCCATACATGAACATCACGTCGTCGCCGATCGAGATCCGTTCAGGATGGAGCAGACGCACATCGTCCTCGAACCGCACATTCTGGCCAATGGCTTTCAATTTGGTCTGATCAGGTAACACGGTCTATACCCAAAGGCGAGCAGGAGAGCGGGCGTGGCAACAGCTGAGCCCTCGACCTTTCGGCGAGGGTTGCCACCCCTACTCGCCCCAACGCCCGCCTCTTTTTAGCTGGAATATTTCCCCGTCAACTGCGGTGTCGGTCCCTCTTCCCCAGCCTCTGCCCTCTGCCCTCGCGTTTCCCGGCCCCACGTACGCTTGAGCTCGTCGTTGACCTTGAACGTCAGTTTCCCCAGTCCCTCGATCTCCTGCTCC
>CEUS01280991.1_pt1 | contig 14557 bp, 13 predicted proteins | sample 427031 | NCBI WGS metagenome assembly CEUS01 (sample SAMEA2622837, study PRJEB7988) | marine metagenome | biome: marine biome (ENVO:00000447); feature: marine epipelagic mixed layer (ENVO:xxxxxxxxx); material: "saline water (ENVO:00002010), including plankton (ENVO:xxxxxxxx)" | depth 140 m | reverse complement strand
TCAGTATTCTGGGCCGTCAGAGGTTATTGGGGGCGGGGTGTTTGGTGAAAGTTCTAAGAAACAGGAGGCTAATAGAATTCAAGGTGGGGTTGATGACTTAGGCGTGGCTCATGCTGCTCGAACGAGATCAGATCAAAATATACCAATATCTTTGGATCCTGATGACAGTGTGTCTTCTCCCCAAGAGCTCAAACAACTTGTCACTAACCGCAACGATGAAACAGTTAGGGTGCCGACAACGGCCACAAAAGAGCCAGGACGGAATGACCCATGTTTTTGTGGGTCAGGTAAGAAATATAAGAAATGTCACGGGCGTATAGCTTAGGATTGCTAACCTTTGTAGCCCAGAAGGGTTTTCCTGGTGTAATTCAGGGAGTCTTTTATTTTTCTGATCCTTTTTAGGTGACTAGCAATCCGGAAATAAATTCCTGGGAAAAGGTATAGTTGAGAAATGCCTTCTGCTAAAGAAAAACCTAGAATTCGAGGGTTGCCTCGATCTCTTGCCAGGGCTATGGAGTCTTATGCGGACAGACTTGATGTTGATGTGGTGATAAATGCTTATGAGCTAGCTAAAGACGCACACTCAGGACAGCGCAGAGCTTCTGGTGATGATTTTATTAGCCACTCCGTAGAGGTGGCTACCATTTTATCTGAAATCGGGCTAGAAACTGATTCTATAGTAGCTGCTCTGGTTCACGATGTTGTTGAGGACACAGATATACCACTTTCCAGTATTGAAGAAAAATTCGGTACCAGTGTAGCCACAATTGTAGATGGAGTTACGAAGATAGGTCGTATAGAGTTCCGTTCACATACTGAGAAACAGGTCGAAAATTACCGTAAACTTCTATTGTCCATAGTTAAAGATGCTCGAGTTATTGTAGTAAAACTAGCAGATCGACTCCATAATATGCGTACTCTGGAAGCTCTTAATCAGAATAAGCAACGACGGATTGCTATTGAAACTCGAGAGATCTATGCTCCGCTGGCCCATCGTCTGGGTATGGCTACTATTAAGTGGGAGCTCGAAGATTTGTCATTCAAGTATCTGGAGCCCAATGCTTACAAATCTTTAGGAAAAAAAATTAAGCAACGACGTAAAGAGAGAGAACGACAGATCCTGGAGATGAAGATCCCCCTTGACCAAGCTTTTATTGAAGCTGGTGTACCGGCAAATATTACAGGCCGTCCTAAACATCTTTGGTCCATTTATAAAAAGATGGAGAATCGTGGTTTGTCATTTGAGGATATATATGACCTAATGGCAATGCGAGTTCTAACTGACAGTGTACAGAATTGCTATGCTGGCCTCGGATTAATTCATAATTTATGGACCCCGGTTCAAGACCGTTTTCACGATTTTATAGCAACACCTAAATCCAACATGTATCGTTCTCTGCATACTACTGTCGTTGGGCCTTATGGACGCAGATATGAGATTCAGATACGTAGCGAGGATATGCATCATACGGCTGAATACGGTATCGCAGCTCATTGGCGCTATAAAGAAACTATGTCCGGCAGGGATTCTAATAAGAATTCCGATGAGGCTGATGAAGCTTTAACATGGTCCCGTCAGGCTTTAGAATGGCAAAAAGACACTGCAGAGCCAAAGGAATTCATGGAATTCCTACACATGGATCTATTCCAGGGCGAAATCTTCCTATTTACGCCTAAGGGTGAAGTAAAAGTGTTGCCAGTAGGTTCTACACCAATTGACTTTGCTTACTCTGTACACAGTGAAATCGGTGAACACTGCTCAGGCGCGATGGTGAATGGGAAAATTTGTCCCCTTTCCAAAGAGCTTAAGAATGGGGACACAGTGGAAATCACCACTAATCCTAAGCAACGTCCAAGTCGGGACTGGCTGGGGTTCGTAAAAACGTCTAAAGCTCGTGGGCGCATCCGGCATTGGATACGACAGGAAGAAGAGTCATCATCTCTTAAGCTTGGCAGGGATATGTTCGAGCGAGAGGTTAGGAGATCTCCGATGCCTAAGCCCACAAGCAGTCAAATGTCTGATGCTTGCCTTCATCTAGGTTACACCAATTTCGATAAAGTACTTTCCGCCCTAGGACGGGGGGATGTGTCGCCCACAGCTGTTATTCGTGCCCTGTATCCAAACGAAGATCCTCAGGAAGTTGTTAGTCGCTCAGAGAGTACACTAGAGCGTATTGCTAATAGAATTCGCCGTTCTAATAAAGGAGTAAATATCCAAGGGGTGGATAACCTGATGGTACGTTACTCTAAATGTTGCCAGCCTGTTCCGGGGGACAATGTTATTGGCTATATCACTAGAGGACGAGGAGTATCTATCCACCGGATAGAATGCCCTAATATTCTAGAGCTCTCAGATGAAAGGAGAGTGGATATAGAGTTGGTACCGAGTAAAGGTGACTCTTTCTTTGTTGATCTACATATGGAGTGTACTGATAGGATGGGGCTTTTGACAGACGTTGCTAAGGCTATTGGTGATGTAGGAACTAATATTAAACAATCCACAATGCAATCTTCTGAAATGCGAGTATTTGGTCAATTCTCTGTGGAGGTCGAAAGTCTTACTGAATTGAAACGAGTACTAAAGTCCATCGGTAATGTAGATGGTGTGACAAAGGTAAAAAGGTTGGATGAGCAATCAAAATTGACTAGAAGTAAATAGGAAGTCGTTGAGACGGAAGTTTGAGATACCAGCGTATCGATGCCACAATTCCAGATTCATTCCACCTATGATCCCAAGGGGGATCAACCCCAGGCCATCGCTGAGCTTAGCAAAGGCTTGAATCGTGGTGATCGCTTCCAGACTCTATTAGGAGCTACGGGTACTGGGAAGACATTCTCCATAGCTCATGTGATTTCCCAGTATGGACGGCCAACTTTGGTGGCTTCTCACAATAAAACTCTTGCCGCACAGCTGTACGGAGAACTCAAATCATTATTTCCCCGTAATGCTGTAGAGTACTTCATATCCTACTACGACTACTATCAACCAGAGGCTTACTTGCCAGCCACTAACACATATATCGAGAAGGACGTAAAAATTAATGAAGATATTGAACGTTTGCGGTTGCGTGCGACATCCTCACTTATGGAGAGGGAGGATGTCATAGTAGTAGCCTCAGTTTCTTGTATATATGGCTTGGGTAACCCTTTGGATTATCGTTCGCTGATGCTCCATCTGAAAATCAACCAAAAAATTGGGCGTAGAGAAATTCTTAAAGGTCTCGTGGACATCCACTATCGGCGCAATGACTATGAATTTAAACGCGGTACTTTCCGTGTACGAGGGGATACAGTAGAGATTTTCCCAGCATACGAAGATCAGGCAATCCGAGTTGAGCTATGGGGAAATGAGATTGAACGTATAACACGCTTTGATCCAATAACCGGGGAGAAAATAACCCCCATGGAACAAGCTTATATATATCCAGCTAGTCACTATGTGAGTCGCCCTGAAGTTATAAGAAATATGGCACCCTTGATCCGTGATGAGATGTCTAGTCAGGTGGCATTTTTTGAGACTGAGGGACGTATCTTGGAGGCACAGAGGATAGAAAGTCGCACAAACTTTGATTTGGAAATGATGCTTGAGGTGGGCACATGTCCTGGAATTGAAAATTATTCTCTATATACGAGCGAGCGTCAGCCAGGAGATCGGCCGGCATGTCTTTTAGACTACTATCCTAAGGACTTTCTTTTGATCGTGGATGAATCACACGTGTCGATACCTCAGATCCATGGTATGTACCGTAGCGATAGGTCACGTAAAGAGACACTAGTTGATCATGGATTCCGACTTCCCAGTGCTTTGGACAATCGTCCACTCACATTTGACGAATGGGAATCTTTGATTCATAAAGCTGTGTTTGTATCGGCTACTCCCGGTGATTGGGAATTGGAACAGTCGGACGGTGTGGTAGTTGAACAAATCATAAGACCTACAGGTCTTGTTGACCCCGAGGTTGAGGTCCGCCCTGTTAAGGGGCAGGTGGACGATTTGCTTGCAGAGATAAGGGAGAGGGAGATAAAGGATGAGAGAGTATTAGTTACTACCCTTACAAAACGAATGGCAGAAGATCTATCCGAATATCTTCAGTCGGTGGGAGTTAGGATAAGCTATATGCATTCAGATATAGAAACGATTGATCGAATGAAGATTCTAAGAGAGCTCCGGATCGGAAAAATAGATGTGTTGGTAGGAATCAATTTATTGAGGGAGGGGTTAGATCTACCAGAAGTATCTTTGGTGGCTATTCTTGATGCCGACAAAGAGGGTTTTCTTCGTGATAGCCGTTCGCTAATTCAAACTATTGGGCGTGCAGCCCGCAACGTGGAAGGCAGGGCTATTCTGTACGCAGATCGCATAACTCGATCTATGGAAACCTGTATTAACGAGACCAATCGGCGTCGTGAAGTGCAAATTGCTTATAATGAGCAACACGGAATTACGCCGGAGACAATACACAAAAACATACAAGAGATCGAGTTTTCCACACGAGTTGCTGATGTGCAAGACAGACCCGTATCAAAAGTGTCAGAACCAATAGCTAGCTATGCTGACGAGGCTAATACTGAAGAGTACATCAAGATTTTGGAGCAAGAGATGGTTGAGGCCGCTGAAGCTATGGATTTCGAGAGAGCTGCAATTATCAGAGATCAAGTTTTTGATCTCAAGGCTACATTATAATGAATCTTACAGAATCAGAATTAATAGGATGGGGTGAGGTAATAGGTGATGAGATATCCTCTCCTATGTTTGTCCTACTCCGAGGTCCATTAGGGGCGGGAAAGTCTGTCTTAGCTCGTGCTATCGCACGTGGGGCAGGCGTGAAAGGTGTTATATCTTCACCGACTTTCAATCTTTTTTTTCGTTATTCGACACTTCGAGGATTTCAGATTGTGCATATAGATCTTTATCGTATTGCCAAATCCGAGGAACTCTGGGAATTAGGTTGGCAAGATCTGGGAGCTTCTAATGAGATAATTCTAGTGGAATGGCCTGAACATGCCGAAGAAATGCTACCTACTGACCGTTGGGAGATCACATTACATTATGTTGAGGGAGATCCAAATCTTAGGTCCGTAGAAGTTGCTCGTGTGGGCAGTCCACTCAATCTTCCTGGATTTCCGGTTTCCCTGAATAAATGAGCAATAAAGAATTTCGTAGACCTATTCGAGGATTCTATCTAGCTTTTGATACTTCTACATCCATTGGTTCAGTAGCATTGGGTAATAGTACAGAAGTGTTAGCTAGGAGTTCACTGAGAAAAGAAAATTCTCACTCGTCAGATCTGGTCCCTAAGATTTACGATACCCTTGAAGAAGGGGGGGTGAGCCTGGAAGAGTTATCAGGACTCATAGTAGGGCTAGGTCCTGGATCTTTTACAGGGGTGCGTGTGGCGGCAGCTACAGCCAAAGGCCTGGCAAGGGCTCTAAGTGTGCCTCTGTGGGGCATATCTTCGCTTGAGGCAGGAGCTGCGGCTGTGGATAAAGTATCCTACCCATTTCATAACGGAATCAGGCAAGAGTTGTCTGCCGATGAATTGTCTTGGCCACGCTACGTTCTCTTTGATGCCAGAGGTGATCGTGTTTATGCCGCATGCTATCTTCCTACTGAACAGGGCCTTAAAGAACTCATTCCACCTTGTGCTACTACCATAAAAGAAATTTTATCATCTAGGGTTCCTTTTTCAATATTTGGAGGTGACGGTGCTGATCGCCATGCAGACAAAATCCGTGGTGCAGGTTTCCCGGTGTTTCCGTCACCCCTAGGAATGCCTACAGCAGATGGACTGTTAACAGTTTTTAGAAATCAACCTGAGCTAATTCCCATTACCGATATATCTCGCTGGGAGCCGGAATATCTTCGTTTGTCATCCGCAGAACGCCTCTCAGGTTAGTAACTGTGAGCGGAGGATTGTTATAATGGTTATAGGATTATAGATGCGATCTGCTAGTCAGGATTATGTTTTCTGATGATACACGTATTTGTTCTTTTATTATATATAGGGTCTTTGATCCTGTGGTTTAATTCTCTCTTAACCGGAGGAAGAGGCCGCGGGCCTCACATTGCCTTCGGTATGGCTGCCGTAGGGGTTTTGGTACATGCAGTTGCCCTGGTTCTATTCACTGTCTCCTACGGAGAGCTTCCCCTTATTGGATTGGCATCTTCTCTTTCTACATTGGCCCTGGTGATTGGCATTGGTCTTTTAGCCACCCTTGGCATGGGGGAGGGCCTAAGAGTAGGTATTGTTATAATCCCAGTAGTAATAGTTCTTCAAGGCATTGCTGTCTCGATTGGATTTGAGCCCTCTTATAGAACATTGGATTTCCAGGGAGTTTGGTTTGTATTTCACGTAACTCTTGCTTTTTTGGGGCTCTGTGGATTTGCGGTTGCTTTTGCAGCAGGGCTTCTATATCTGGTACAATTCAGGGAACTCAACAGTAAGCGTCTTGGGAGGATTTTCCAGTTTACACCACCCTTGGCTACCCTGGATCGTCTTGTTCGCACGGGATTGGTCATTGGCTTAACTGCATTCACTATCGCTCTAGCTTTGGGATGGGCTTGGACGGTTAGCTTCAGGAACTCTCTTGATCATACAAACCCCAAAGTTATTTGGGCTGTTCTGAGTTGGATTATCTTTGTGCTTGCACTAGGATCAAGGGCTGGGGGGGGATTGAAGGAGCGTAGAAGTGCTTTAATGGCTGTGATTGGTTTCACCTTAGTCATATTGTCTTACCTGATACTCCAATTGATAAGTTTCAGTGGAGGGTCCTCCCTATGACCTCCATTGCAGTTGTAGGTGTTAGTCATCTCACGGCCCCCGTAGAGGTACGAGAGCGATTTGCTTTCACCGACAAAGAAGCGATTTCTGTTCTTAGTGGACTGCAGGACCGTTCGGGAATTAAAGAGGCGGTACTGATATCTACATGTAATCGTACTGAATTGTATCTATGTCCAGGATCAGATCCTGATATTTTGGAAACTGGAGAAGCTGTTCTGTCTGAAAAGGCTGGTGATTTGATTGGGGGAGCAGGACAGTATCTTTATAGGCTACAGGGATTAGAATCGGTTCGCCATCTTTATCGTGTTGTATCTGGCCTGGATTCTCTCATACTGGGTGAGGCCGAGATTCAGGGACAGGTAAAAAGTGCGTATGAGTTGGCAGGTTCTATACCCGTGACTCCTTCCCTCGCTGGGCCTGTTCTCCATCGACTATTCCAAACCTCTTTTTCTGTAGGAGGCCAGATTCGTTCTAGTACTCCTATTGGTGAGGGGGCAGGGAGTGTAGCGTCTGTAGCTGTAAAATTAGCCCGTAAGATATTTGGAGATTTGAATGGCCTCCAGATAATGATACTGGGCTCAGGGACTATGGCAGAATTAGTTGTAGAAGCAATGAAGAGAGATCATGTTGCGGGTCTCATCGTGGCCAATCGTAAACACGAACGGGCCCAAAAACTTGCCGAACGATTAGCTGGCAAAACGATCCCAATTGATGAGATGCTACTATCCCTGGATCAGACTGATATTCTAGTAGCTTCTACGGGAGCCCCCCATGCTTTGATTACTCTAGATGATTTTCGCCATGCAATGGGTGGGTATCGCAAAAAACCCATTCTTATCCTAGATCTTGCAATCCCTAGAGATGTAGAGGCTGATATAGGAGATGAAGACAACGTATTCCTATACAATGTGGATGACGTGCGTGAGATCGTTGATGGAAACTTGATCAAGAGACAAGCTTCTGTGGTTGATGCTGAGACCATTGTACAGGATCATGCTGAGACATTTGCTAAATGGCATGATACTCGCAATGTAGTTCCATTAATCAAAAGTCTTCGTAGTAGGTGGGGAGATTTGAGGAAGAGTGAATTAGATTGGCTTTGGCAACAGCTTTCTCATTTATCCGAGGAAGATAGGGAAATAGTAGATTCATTTTCTAAGAGATTGCTCAATAAACTTATGCATGAACCTACGACTCGTCTTAAGGATGGCATTGTAAACGGACTTGGTTCCGAGTTCATATCTGCTGTCCGATATCTTCATGCTCTTGATGATGTAGATCTGGATTTGGATCACGAAGGGAATATGAGTGATTCTATAGGAGAATTTAAGGAGCCCTGGAATAATCTATCCAAGATGGGTCCGGATCTTGCTGAGGAATCAGAAGAGCATGAATCCAATGAGTGATCATAAAAGGAAGGTCCTAGTTACGGGTGGCGCAGGATTCATAGGTAGCCACGTGGCAGATGCCTATGTGGAACTTGGTGACCATGTATGGGTGGTGGATAATCTTTCCAGGGGTACTAGAGAGAACGTTAACCACAAAGTTGAGTTCATAGAAATGGACATTACTGATCCGGGGCTAAGGGATTTGTTCCGAGAGGTTCGTTTTGAACTTGTAAACCAACACGCTGCTCAAGCTGATGTTCGTTATTCTGTGGATTATCCGGCCAGAGACGCCAGTGTAAATGTCCTGGGACTTATAAATGTCCTGGAAGGAGCAAGAGAAGTAGGTACTAAGAGATTTATATATGTTTCTAGCGGCGGAGTTGTATATGGAGAACCAGAATATATTCCTATACCTGAATCGGCACCTAAAACTCCTCTCTCACCTTACGGTATCACGAAACTTTTGGGAGAATACTATCTGCGCTATTATCGTGAAGTTCATGGACTCGAATGTGTGACTTTGCGATATGCTAATGTTTATGGGCCACGCCAGGATCCACATGGTGAGAGCGGTGTAGTAGCGATATTCTGTGACCGCCTGCAGACTGGTGAAAAGCTAGCTATTTTCGGTGACGGAGAACAAACCCGTGACTACATATATATTAAAGATGTTGTAAGTGCTAATCTCAAAGCTTCGAACATGGATTTAAACCAAGAATACGGCCTAGATTCAACAGCTTTTAATGTTGGTACAGGAATAAGTACTAGCTTGAACGATCTCGCTAATTTACTGGAGGATATTGCTGATAATCATACTGGCCGCACCTATCTAGATGAGCGTTACGGAGAAATACGCAATAATACTCTAGATATATCGCGTTTTACGGATTTGGGTTGGGAACCACGTCATACACTAAGGGATGGTCTAGTAGAGACTTTGGATTTCATTGCGAACCAGAGAAACGGGTCCTAAATGGGATTTTTCACATTTCTAGTACAAGTAAATACTCCGAGCAGTGCATGGGACATGGTGTTTGGGGGAAGTATAGCCACCAAGCTCGTACTGCTTGTGCTTGCAGTGTCTTCAGCATTCTCGTGGGTTCTTATATTCTGGAAGGATAGACAATTCAGGGAAGTTAGAAGCCAAGGCAATCAATTTCTTCAACAAATGGAGGGTGCAAATAGCCTGGAAGATGCGTACGAGGCTATCATCACTCTGCCGGATTCTCCTTATGGACGTGTGTTCCGTCAGGGAATGAGTTTCTTTAAAGAACTCAGAACAGGTATATCTGGAGAAGACAATTTTGTTAGCAAAGGTCTATCATTGACCCAATTACAAGCCCTAAAGCTAGTGTTGGAGAAAGAGGAGGCTGAAGAAAGGGATGAGTTGTCCAGGGGCCTGATTTGGTTAGCAGTTATGGGATCGGTATCACCTCTCATGGGGCTTATGGGTACGGTGATCGGTATTACTAACACCTTTTTAGGCATTACAGCTTCGGGATCTACGAATATTGGAGCAGTTGCTCCAGGTGTAGCTGAGGCATTAGTGACAACAGTTGCAGGTCTAGCAGTGGCAATCCCAGCAGTAATTGCCTACAACCACTTTGTTGCTAAGCTCAACCTAGTTAGTGGTGAACTAGAGGGTTTTTCTAGTGAGTTCATAGGAGCTTTGGCTCGGGAGGGGCGAGTATGATTAATTCTGATGATTTCTATTCTGTCGATCTGTTATTGGAATAGGATTAGATCATGAGATTCTCATCAGGTAGAGACCTAGAGCCCATGGCTGATATAAACGTCACCAGTCTAGTTGATGTAGCATTCACTCTTCTCATAATATTCATTATCACTGCCCCTATCCTTCAAGGTGGTATTGAAGTAGAAGTTCCCAATACTGATGTTTCCTCCCTATCTGCTGAAGACAACACACTTATAGTATCAGTTGACCGTGAGGGAACCGTTTATCTATCTGAAATGCCTGTGAGCAGGACCGATTTTAAACAGTCTTTCGGCCAACTTGTCTCTGGGGGTAGGATAGATAAGGTATGGATCCAAGCTGATTCTTTGGCGACTTGGGGGGTAGGGGTAGATATTATGGGGACTATTAAGGATAGTGGCCTGCCTTTTGCTGTGGTGGCCCATCAGCGTGATAGTAGATGATTGGCAATATTGATATTTATAGCACCAGGCGACACGATAAAATAGGCAAGGGTCCTATATTAGGGTCAGTTTTTGTACACACCTTTATCATTTTATTGGCTTGGCGGGCTTCAGCAATGGAGAGCGAAGCCCCTAATTTTGTTGTATACGAGATTCAATTAGTATCACCTCCCGCAGCAGAATTAAAAAAGGATCCAACCCCACCTCCTCCTGAGGAATTGATAATCGAAACTCCTCAAGAAGTTTTGCCAGAGCCTCCAGAAGAAAAAATCCATGCCATGATTGAAGAAGATCCCGCTCCTGATGAAGACTCAAAACCAGAGCAGATTACCACTTCTTCATACCTAGAGTCAGAGGATAATAGGAAATCTTCTGCGAGCCTGGATCCTGATCTTGATGTGGAAAAATCAGGTGAAGATTTGAACGTACGTATGGAGGGAGTTAGGCGGGACTATCCAGAGTATTACAATAATATAATTCGTCAAATGCAGAGGTGTTTTCGTTGGAGAGGATCTGATGATCTTCGGGCTACTATCTATTTTGTTATAAACCGTGATGGAACAGTTTCTGACATAGATGTGCTTGAATCTTCGAATAATATGCCTTTTGACATCGAGGCAATGGGGGCTGCAGAATGTGCCGGAAGCAGGGGACGCCTAGGTCCGCTCCCTGAGAATTTGCCCTTTGATATGATTCCGGTTGTATTCAAGATTGATCCTAAGAACGGACGTCGCAATGATTTTTAAGAGTGAATCATGAAAGTAATTTGCCTTCTGATTCGGAGATGGGTGATAACCCTTGTAGTGGTTAGTGTGGTTATTCCTATTGAGTCAGTTTTAGCTCAAAAAACTGATTCTATTCCAGGGGTCACGCTCGGACTTCTTTACGAGCGAGGATATCAACCAGCTCTTGCTATCCAACCTTTTTCTGGACGCCTGGGTGGTGAAACTTTGGCATCACAAGTTGAGGGTATAATCGCAAGAGATTTGCGTTACAGTGACCGTTTTGAGGTTATGGATTCTCTGCCAGAATCACTAGTGGGTGACGAAATTGATTATCAGTTTTGGGATCAGCTGGGGGCTGTATGGCTTCTTTCAGGTACCCTTGAAGGTGCTGGTGATGGTTTTGTACTGGTCCTTGAACTTCATGATGTTGTCTACGGTGATATTCGTCAACGTGGTCGTTTTTATATTCGTGATGAAATGTCGAGTGAATTTCGAATGACTGTCCACGTTGTTTCGGACGAAATTGTGGATTGGATTTTTAACGAACCTGGTATGGCAGCTAGTAAGATTGCTTTCTCTCGTAGAACTGAGGACGGCAACCAAGAAATTTATCTCATTGATTCCGATGGAGAAAACTTTCATCGCCTAACAGACTATAAAAACTTGACTATGACTCCCACATGGTCTCCAGATGGAGACAGGATCGCTTTTATTTCTCGAAAAGAAATTGGTTTGCCAAGGATATACGAAATGAACTTGGCCACTGGTGAAGAAAGGATTATCGATCCTGATTGGAGGGGGGACCACATAACACCTGCCTACAGTCCGAATGGTAAGGATATAGCTTTCTCGGTTACGGGCGGGAAAAGAAGTGGGATATATAGTTACGATTTAGAACTCAACTGCTGTCTTACACATATCAGTGGGGGACGCTGGGATGATATCTCACCCACTTTCTCTCCTGAAGGTAGTCGGATTGCTTTTAACTCAAATCGTCTAGGGACAGCTCATCCTCAAATTTATGTGATGCCTTTTTCAGGTGGCGAAGCAGACCTTATTTCACCGTATCTACATGGACAGGAAGGATACTACACGTCTCCAGAATGGTCTCCAATAGGTGATTATGTAGCTTTTCATGGTCGAGTAAGCCGGCGTGGTAGGTATCATATCTTAGTAGCGGAAGTATCAGATCAGGGACGCCGTCTTCGACAACTTACTTGGGAAGGAAATAATGAAGATCCGAGCTGGGCTCCAGACGGAAGACACTTAGTATTTGTTGGCAAACGTGAGTGGGGAACTGGGCTAATGATAGTGGATACAGCTACGGGTAAATACCGTATGCTTTTGCGTGGTTTAGATGTTAGAGTACCCGAATGGTCTCCATCACTTGGAACTTCAGAACTAGGATCATTGCGCTAAAGGTTTTAATTTGATATATGCCTAAGTGCCTTTTTTATAACTAAGGGGTATACTAAGAGCGTATTTAAAAAGATTTTAATGGATGACTCGCTTTACATTGGCGAGATTTTTGACATGGACACTCATAGGATAGGATTGGGAATGAGGATCAAAGATCTACTTGTACCAGGCCTGGCTGTGGCACTTTTAATAAGTGCATGTGCTAAAGATCCAGCACCGCCACCGGCACCTACTGGACCGACTGCTGAAGAAATAGCACAACAGCGTGCTGCTGCTGCTGCTGCTGAAGCTGCTGCCGCTGAGGCTGCACGTCTAAAAGCAGAGCAGGAAGCTGCGGAGAGAGAGCGTGTCAGAAGAGATCGTGCAATAGCAGAAGCACGTTCTACTCTCAGAGAATTGGTAAATTTTGACTACGATGAATCTGCCATAACTGACCAAGCGGAACAGATACTACGAAGGAAAGTTCCTATTCTGAGGAATAGTCCTAGTGTTCAAATCCGATTGGAAGGTCATGCGGACGAAAGGGGATCTACGGAATACAACCTTGCTCTGGGCAGTAGTCGTGCTGAGAGTGTAAGGGAGTTCCTTTCAGGATTTGGTATTTCCGGAGATCGCTTAACGACTACGTCATTTGGTGAGGACCGTCCGTTGGTTAGTCGCAGTGACGAAAATGCATGGTCCCGTAACCGCCGTGTCGAGTTCGCAATCACGGGTGGTACAATAGTACCGTAGTCGTCAGTGAGGATTACCAGGACATTTATGACGCTCCAATAATAGGGGCCGAGATGAAACTTATCACCTTCCCCTACGGGTTTTTTGCTGCGCTATGCCGCAGGCTAATAATCCGTGGGGGACAGGTGTGTTTTTATATCATGATATATGCCCTGGTCTCTGGATGTGCGACAAAAACTGATATCCTTAGCATACATGATATAATTCAGGAGCAATCCGATCATCAGGATCAGCAGATTCAAAAATTGGAAACTGAGATTGAAGTCCTTAATAATGAGTTAAAGGATCAGCTGGAAATGATGGTCGATACCCGCGGTGAAATGTCAAAAGAGTTCCGCGAAATTCAGGATAATATTTCACAACTTATGGCACTCACCGGGCAGATTCAGCGTGAGGTTGTACGTCTGGTAAATCAGATTAATATGCAACAGGATCAAGTTGTCTCCTCACCTGAATACAGTGATCCAGATTCCGCAGATGTCATTGTTTCCGATGTGGAAGGAGCTGATCCTGCTCTAGCAGACGACACTTATAAGGCCGCCATGTCCCAGCTTAGCCGTGGTTCTTTAGCTACGGCACGTAGGGCTTTCGAGAGTTTTCTTGTCGATTATCCTGATCATCGTCTTGCACCTTCAGCCCACTTCTTTTTAGGTGATGTTTTAGAACAAGAAAACCGCCTCGATGAAGCCATTGAAACATTCCTGCGCATACCTGAACTTTATCCGACTGCAGACCGTGTTCCTCAGGCACTCTACCGTACTGGCTCTATTTATATTCTCAAAGAGAATTTGGAGGAGGGGATCCGATATTTGGATACTGTAGTTAATACTTACCCTGATAGTGGTGCGGCAGATCTGGCCCGGGAGCTACTGCAGGAATTAAACTGAACTCGGCTATGGCTGTTTATGCGCTGTCCTGAATGTGATGCAACCGAGAACAGGGTTGTGGATACCCGTGATAGTCGTGGAGGACATGCTGTAAGGCGTCGTCGGGAATGCGGCGTGTGTAGTACTCGATTTACCACCTATGAACACATTGAGGAAAGAAATCTCTATGTTTTGAAACAAGATGGTCGAACTGAAGAGTTTGATCGCACCAAATTATCAAGAAGTATTACAATCGCTTGCACCAAGCGTCCGATAACTCAAGATGAGATTGAAGTTATGGTGGATCTCATCTTGGATAATTTAACCAACCAGCTTGAATCAGAGATCTCGGCTTCTTACATAGGTGAGATTGTTATGGAACATCTAGCTCCGCTTGATCGGGTCGCTTACATAAGATTTGCTTCGGTCTATCGGAACTTCCAGGACATCGGAGAGTTCCAAGAAGTAGTTCGTGACCTTAGTACGGA
>CEUS01017270.1_pt1 | contig 14560 bp, 13 predicted proteins | sample 427031 | NCBI WGS metagenome assembly CEUS01 (sample SAMEA2622837, study PRJEB7988) | marine metagenome | biome: marine biome (ENVO:00000447); feature: marine epipelagic mixed layer (ENVO:xxxxxxxxx); material: "saline water (ENVO:00002010), including plankton (ENVO:xxxxxxxx)" | depth 140 m | reverse complement strand
TCCTTTGAATCAATCTCAGGAGGAAGAGACCACGCTTGTGGTTTAAAAGCTGACGGCAAAGCCTATTGCTGGGGCTTTAACCAGTACGGTCAGTTAGGTGATGGCACGAATCTGGATCACAAGTCTGTTCCTACGCTTGTGGTTGGCGGATATTCCTTTGAATCGATCTCTGCGGGTGGTAATCATACTTGTGGTGTGGCGACTGACGGCAAGGCCTATTGTTGGGGGTTCAATTCAAGTGGCCAGTTAGGTGAACTCACTACTACAAACCTCTCTAGCCCTAATCTTGTGGTTGGTTGGCACACTTGGCAGTCCATTTCTGCGGGTGGCAATCATACCTGCGGTGTGGCGACTGACGGAAAGACTTATTGCTGGGGCAATAATGAATATGGCCAATTAGGTAATGGTAAGATTGGTATAACAACAAACAGAGCTATTCCTACATTTGTGGAAGGCGGACACACGTGGCAGTGGTCATACCAGTCGATATCCTCAGGGTATTCTCATACCTGTGGTTTGGCGACTGACAATAAAGCATACTGCTGGGGCAATAATGAATACGGTCAGCTAGGTGATGGCACGACCACAGACCGCTTGCAATCCACCGGGGTTGTCATTCCATAGTAAGCTCTATGATTCAGGAATTCGTCCAACAGAAAAGTGATGTTTGGATGCACGGACTTACTATGCCAATCTGCTTGATATTACTACTGTTTATTTCCCAGTCCTCATGTTCTAGTGAGAATTTAGACAAAGGGATTGTTGATTCTCAGAAGAACAAGCTATCGGAATTTTCTGATGGATTTGAGAACAGGATAGATACAATTCAAGTCATGCTAGACGAGTACTCGATTGGACTTCCAGGAATACTCCAGGAAGGGAAGACAGTGTTCAGACTAGAAAGCCGTGGCTTTGAGGAGCACAATCTTCGTTTCGTAATTAACGAGTCTGATTCTGTAATCTGGGAAACTGATCGTAGAATGAGCCCATACGAGATCCGTACAGTGACCTTCGATATCATTCCAGGTGAATACACGGTGGTTTGTGATTTCTCTGGCCATGAGGCTCGGGGCATGTTCACCGATCTGGTGGTGGAAGGGATTCCAGTATCTTAGAATTTTGCTTCAGCTCCATTAAACCGTGTTTTTTTAGATACCCTGATAATTCAAGAAACTGAAATATTAAGAAGGCCTCAGTATTAACAATAAATCCATATCTTGTAGAGATTTACTGGCCTTGATTTCCTAAAATTTTAAACTTTGAATCTAAGATTTAGTAACAATTAGTTTATCAATATAGTTGCAGTTTTGTAATGTTGGTGATAAATCCAGAGCGAGGGTTTTCCTCGCTGACAGGAGATAGTCTGTGGATACTTATCTGATAATAGCTTTGGTATTCGTTGTGTTGTTCTTTGTGGTCATGAAGTTCACCAAAGGCTCGGAGGCTGAAGCAGATAGTTCGAATGATGTCAGCACTGATAGTTTTAGCAGTGTTACTATAGGTTCTGACGAGGGATTTGACGATTCTGGCGAGTCTGATGATGGGGACCTGGGTGGCTCTGATGAGAGTTCTGTAGGCTTAGATTATGACAGCGACTCCTATTAAAATTTGTATTATTTGACTCTGTTTTATGGTATGCTTTAAGCAACAAGATGTGTTTTTTTGTCTATAGTGTGGTAAATTAGTATTCGTGGTAAATAGGTAGTTTGTTAAATAGTTTGTTTATTGAGAGGTCTAAATCTAGATAGATATAGGTCTCATGAGTTAAAATTTGTCTTGATCAGTCACGTATAAAGGAGGCAGCAGATATGAACATCGGTTCACTACTAAGTGGCTTGGCAGGAACAATCGATGGATTTGTTAAGCTTGGTCTGTCCCTCGTCGTTCTATTCCTAGTTATCCAGGTTCTTTTCCCTGGTGCAGGATTCGACATAGTCGGGAGTGTCTCGAGTGTAGTTGAGGCATTCACGGGGAATGGCTTCACTGGACTGATCGCTTTCCTAGTGTTCCTGGCGATCATAGGCTAGAGTTTCTCCTTAATCTATTTATAGAGAAAACTTAACTAACAAGAAGGAGGCCAGGATGGGTGGCTTTCAGGAAATCTTCAACCAGGTTACAAGTTGGACAAAGTCTTTTACCGACTTTGGTCTTACTCTTATACTGGCGCTTGTTGTAGTTGACATACTCTTCCCAGGTAGCGGTTATGTACTTGGAAACATAGAGGGTGTTGTGGCCCAGTTTAATGATGGTGGTCTAGCTGGTCTTATCGCTTTACTGTTATTCCTAGTTCTGTTTAAGCGTTAGGCCATAAAGTAGTTAGCGCTCCCAGGCTTCGTGTCATAGGGGCGAACAAAAACGGCACAAGGCATTACGCCTTGTGCCGTTTTTTTGTTGCAATAGGGAGGTCAGTTAATTTTTGCCTGCCTCCAGATTGCGGTAGTGCATGATCGTGTTGAATAAAAGTCCATATGATCCCAGACTTTCACTTCTCCAGAATGGGTTAAAGCTGAACATAATCACGTGGCCCTCTCCAAGGGTTACGTCCAATAATGCAGGTGTGCCAGCTAGTGACTCACCATTCCGGATTCCGCCACTGATGAGCAGGTTTTCCAAGTCAGAGCTGTAGTTCATTATTGTACGGATTCTGTCGGATGCCGATGAATTAGAAGACTCTTCCTCTTCCTCCTGACTTGCTCTAAAAGCCTCGACTCCTGCTTTGCCCATGTCTTGAGGTCTTCCCTGAACCACATCTTTTTCATCGATTCCTCCGCGACCCGTATGACGTGCTGTGGTGCTTCCGGGTCCACCTAAGTCATCATCCTGAAGCCTAGAATTGGAGGCACCCCTGGACCAGAATGCGTAGTGACCATTTCCGCCTATTTGAAAGACAGGTGCAGTGTTGAAATAGACTCCTAGTTCTTCACCATAACCGTATGTTATTGGACTGCCTGAGTCGGTTATCTGGGTCCGGAAGACACCGCCAGGAGCCCATAACTTTGGTGTGGTTATGATATTGACGCCTTGCGCCATCCCAAAATGTGTGGCCAAAGACGAACTGGATGAAAACGTCACAAATACACCACCAGCTTCAACAAACTCTTTTATGTTTGCAACCCCTTCTATACCCAGGCCCCCACGCATATCGTCAGTCGAATCTTGCCTGCCAAGATTAGGAGTGAACTCTGAAGCCTGCCAAGGCATAGGTTTGTCTCCCTGAAGGCCATGGATGATGCCAAGGGGATCATCGACGACAGCCCTGCTAGCTGCACCGAACAATATCAGATCGTAGGAGTTTCGCAGATCATCATTGTCTCGGACATCGTGTACCGAAATGTAATCGTAGGGTACACCATACTGATCAAGCCCGAGTCTTATCCAGCCCTCGGTCTGGGTACTAGTCCAGGTGTGCATGATAGCCACTCGCGGTGTCTCCACGCTGTGTGTGGCCACATCGGGCCGAGAATCCACTCCGTATGCAGTGAATCCGTATTCACTAGCTGCAGCCTTGATCCTGTCACTCAATCCCTCGTTATCATCAACCTTGATGATAAATGATCCAGCATTGAAAATCTGGTTGTCCTCTGAGAACGAGTTTTCGGATGACTCAATAGAGATATCAGAATTGGCAAACCTGAAAGCTGTAAGACTGTTATCAGCATTGTAGTTTACTAAATAGAAATTAGGAGATCGATCACCTTCGACACTCCCCGGGGCACGGATAGTCTCTTCCACTAGTGCCATGTCCACATCAAGGATGGAAGCATCTTCCACGCGATCAGACTGAACATTGTACAGTGGTCCGTGGGTCCATCCTACATCGTCGTATGGAGCAGGATCGTTTGGATTGTAGTACTGCTTATCCAGGATCATGTCAGCTCCACGTGAGAATGGTTGATCCATCCTTACTACATAGGTTCCTTCAGAATATTCTATCTCTCCCACTTTGAAGTCATCGTCAGCTCTGTGGATTTCGAAACCATGTTGTTGTAGTAATGAAAGCAATCTAGCCTGTTGGCCGGGCCTGGGGTCGTCTCCCGGGAACACGTATGCGGCAGGTCCTTCTGCCGTGGCTTTAGCCACAGAGCGCTGGGATTTACGCCAGAAGTTTTTGAAAAAATCCTCACGGTTGGTAGCCACTTCATTAAGAGCTATCAGAAGTGCTGTCTGTTGGAGATTAACATTGTTTCGGAGAGACCACACGACCTCGGACAATGGTGTATTAGGCCTGTGCCACTCCCGCTCTACGTTGGTTTTTATGATAGAAGTCGCCCCACCTCGGTCGCCTGCCTGAGTCTCGTAGAATCGTCCTATGCCGTTACGGAGATGTGCCACGAAAAGCATATAGTTGGGTGCCCAGCCATCGTAAAAGTCATGGGTGTAGACACCAGGTATTCCAAGGGCAGTCATTTCGTCTACTTCTCTTCTTGCAAGTCGGTTCCATTCGTTGATCACAATTGGATCTACCCATGCGTTATATGGGCCTCGTCCTGTGGAAGCGTAGAAATGGGATGCAGACTCGTGAAGATCGTGAAAAACAAGGGGACGATATTCCAGAAATGTTTTTACTGTGATCTGTGAAAGGGCTAAAGATAGTGACATGCCGTCTCTATTATTATCGTGGGCAACGTACTTACCCCAATAGAGAGGGCGTTCGAGCATATTAAGGCTAGGATCCTTACGGGGGCCCATGTGAAGGTCCACCATCTTAGCCCGACCATCTACCTCTAGGACTGGTGTGGCTAAAAAGATCAAGTTGTCACGTATTTCTTGGATGAATTCTGTCTCTTCTACCGCCAATCGATAAACCAATTCCATTAGCATCTCAGGGGATCCTGTCTCCGGTGAATGCATGGCCCCAGTCGCCCAATAAATGGGAATTGTCGAAGAGATCAGTTGTTGGGCCTCGGCTTCACTAGTGATTCTTGGATCGCCTAGCCGGGTTACGTTGGCCTTGTGATATTCGATGTTGCGCAGATTTTCCTCACTGGATACCACCACAAGGATTAGTTCTCTGCCTTCTTCAGAATATCCGATTGTATGTACCTGAACACGTGGAGAAGCTTCGGCCACTGCTCTCATATATTGATATACCTCTTCTGGATAACTGAGTACGTCTGCTGCACCAGATATGTGTCCCAGTATGTCCAATGGAGTTGGCACTGTTTCTGATGCCGGTAGGTGATCCACATATGGAGTTATGAAGAAATCTTCAGTAGTGTACTCGAGGATTTTGGCTGTGTATTCCTCGTCTAGCTGCTGTTGTGCTACCACATGGCCAGGGATTGCCTGGAGTGTGATGGTAGCTATGAGTGCTAAAAGGGAAATACGTAGTATGGGAGATCTTATAAAATGAAAAAGTCCTGATTTTAGGCGCGTCAAATACAGATCATACGAAAGCATATTTAGTCTCCTTGGTGGGAGGGCAACTCTGTCCAGTCGCACCCCCCCGAGGTACGAGTTGATTTTCGAGTAGCGTTAATGGTATCTCTAAAAATCACGAGCCTGACAAAGTAGCACTCGGAGCACAGTTGAACATGGGGTAACATTAAACTTAGGCCGTACTCCAATCTTAATGTGTGTCCATTTCTTATATAGGCACAACTAGCCTCACGTCAATATCTATGATGTTATCGGTTTAGTTGTTTGCTCAAAACAAGCAGTGTTGCCATGGCACTAAGAGAAGAATACGTTTTTTAGTTATTAAAATCAGATTGCGAGATATTATATATTCCCTCGTCAGGAAACACTCAATGATTATTTTAACGAAATTACGGTCAATTGCGTTTTTAATATTTGTAAATGTTGTCATAATACTCCCAGCATTTGGATGCGTGTCAGGTGATCGTGAGACAGGCACAGATGAAACTTTATCGGAGCCAGCCTCTCCATCAGTCACTATTACTCAACCTGCTGATGGTGCGGTTGTAGAGGGTAATTCAGTGCTTGTTGCGTTCCAGGTATCTGATTTACAGATCGTGCCTGCGGGCACACAAGAAGATGGCACAGGCCATCATCATATCATTGTCGATGCTGATCTCCCGGAGCCTGGTGTACCTATTCCCGCTACTCCGGGAACCCATATCCACTTAGGTGCGGCTCAGACTGAGTTTGAGCTAACTGATCTCACCGCAGGAGAGCATACGGTCATAGCTGTCGTGGGTGACTGGTTGCACGTGCCATTAGATCCTTGGGTAGTAGACACCGTAAGGTTTGTCGTTCAGTAGTATCTTGGCTGAGGTGGCTTTAAGTATGGGCTCCACAACGTGAGTATTAATATCTCTAGGGTTGGGGAATGGTCTAAAGAATACGAATTCGCAGTTGATTCAGAACATATTTGTGTTTTTGCTGAGGCAACTAACGACAGTATTCCTGAATACCTAGAGGGATTGATAGCCCCTCCAGTGTTCTCATATATACCAATCGCTTCAGTTATTGAAGAAATTATCTCAGCCACCATATCTCCTGAAGCGCTCAAGTTTGTCATACACGCAGAGCAGGATCTATCACTTCATCAATCCATTATTCCTGGAAAAGTCCTACGGTCAAAAGGGGTTCTTGCTGGCACTAGAGCTGTACGCAAAGGAACTTTTTTAGTATTCCGTACTGAGACACGAGATGAAAACGGAGACCTTGTCAATGTTCAACATATGACACTATTCCTCGGCGGTGTTACTAATGCGATCAGCACTGGTGACAGGGCTCCGTCACATCGTTTTCCTATAGACACTAAACGTGAAGATCCATTAGCTGTTCTTAATTACCACGTGGATCATAACCAAGCTATTAGATACGCAAAGGTATCGGGTGACCATAACCCTATACATTTGGATGACGATTATGCTAAATCCTTAGGGCTTCCAGGCCTGATACTACATGGACTATGTACATTTGCGTTTTGTGGACGTGCAGTGTTGGCAAGCGTATGTGACGATGATCCCCGAAGTTTGAAGAGGCTCGCTGCCAGATTCTCTCGTCCCGTGTTTCCAGGTCAAGATTTGGTTACGTCACTGTGGAGACAAGATGACCGAGATGTGCGAGAGATCTACACATTCGAGTCCATTTCAAATGGAGAGGTAGTCATCAAAGATGGTCTTGCGGAAGTTGGGAACAGTGAATGAGATGATTAGTGATCTTCCGTTTTTCTTAAAGGGCAGTTCCTGCTGGCAAAATGTTATCCCTTATTTTGGCTATGTGGTCTGGTTGAAATCGGCAGCATCCCCCGATCCCGGAGACTCCTAAGTTTTTCCATTCCTCTATTAAGTCTTCCCAGTAAATACGATCCGAAGCAGGTGTCCAAATCTTTCTTGAAGCGTCATAATCTTCTCCGCTGTTAGGGTAAACTATTATGGGTTTTGAGCTTGCTTTCTGAATTTCCCTAATCAATGAAGATATGTACTCAGGAGCAGTGCAATTAATTCCTACAGCAGCAACTTGGGGCTCGGCATTGCACAGCTCGGCCATGTGTTCTAGACGGCTACCATCTCTGAGGTGAGCACCATCACAACAACTGAAGCTTATCCATGCCCGGCAGTTCTGTGTCTTTTGTAGGAGATTTAAGAGTACCTGGCCTTCGAGTTCTGATGGAATGGTTTCACATGCTAACAGGTCGGCTCCGCTATCGGCTAGAATATGCCAACGTTTCTCGTGGAAATCATGAAGTTGGGTGGCATCTATTATATAATTCCCGGTGTATTCAGATCCGTCAGCGAGGAATGCCCCGTAGGGTCCGATGCTCGCCGCCACAATGGGGCGTAGGCGATCTTTTCGATTTTCAGTTTTGGCCCAGAAAGAATCTCGAGTTTTGACGGCAAGGTCTACAGAGTGCAACAAGAGTTCTACGGTATCTGTGTCGCTTAACCCTTTGGCTGAAAAACCTGGAAATGTAGCTTGGTATGTAGCTGTTGTAATGCAGTCTGCTCCAGCTCTTAGGAAGTCCCGATGTACTTCTTGGATCACATCGGGATCTTCCAGCAAAACCTTTGCAGACCACAGATCATCGTTAAGGTCATACCCCCTTGCTTCCAAAGAGGTTGCTAGGCCTCCATCCAGCACTAGCCTACCTTGGGATCTGAGGAATTGTATTAAGGGATTACAGATGATCTCTGTCAGATTGATTCCAGCTTGCTTTCTATAGGTCCTGATACCTCAAAGATATTAAAGCTTTTGAACGTTCTCTGCAGCAGGTCCTTTTTGGCCTTCGACCACATCAAACTCTACACTATCGCCTTCAGATAGAGATTTGAAACCTTCGGCCTGAATAGCGGAATGATGGACGAACAGATCTCTGCCGCCGTCCTCTGGAGTGATAAAACCAAATCCTTTTTGGTCATTAAACCACTTCACAGTTCCTTTAGTACTCATCATCTACTCCCTTTTGATTATGATCGGAGACATGGTTTCACATCCACCGATTTTTTAACACTAACTTCTGTAATTTTTGTACCAAGCTATGGTCATTATGACAAAAAAAAGCGGGTGGCTTTTGAAGGCCCCCGCATAAATGCCACTGCTTGTAGCCTAACACCTATAACTCAGTAACCCATCAAACTTTTAAAAAATCATAAAAATTTTGGATTTAGTCAATCACTGTTGTAATAAATTGGGAGTAATATGCATCAAAATGCCAGGTATAAATACGGGTCAGCATCTCTGTGGATGCAGTTAATGATATAACTGTTATCCGTAGTTGGTTCGGATATATTTATCTAGAATCGTTTTGAATTCTTCAACAAGACCTTCTCCCTGAAGCGTAGAGTGGTGCTTTCCATCCACGTATATTGGTGCCTTGGGTTCCTCAAAAGTTCCAGGTAGAGAGATACCTATATTTGCATGCTTAGATTCACCTGGACCATTCACTACACATCCCATGACAGCTACTGTCATCTCTTCGACTCCAGGAAAATCATTACGCCATATAGGCATTTGATCCTGAATATAAGTTTGAATGTCTTGAGCCATTTCCTGGAAGAACGTGCTTGTGGTACGACCACATCCTGGGCATGCTGTGACCTGAGGTTCAAAACTTTGAATTTTTAGAGACTGTAGGATTTGTCTTGCTACCCGTACTTCTTCAGCTCGATCTCCGCCTGGTTTCGGTGTCAGTGATACACGGATAGTATCTCCGATTCCTTCGATGAGCAGAGGGCTTATTCCCACAGCTGTTGCTACTATACCCTTAATGCCGATTCCCGCTTCAGTAAGACCCAGATGGAGAGGATAATCGCTTTGACTGGAAAGAAGCCTATAAACTTGGATCAGGTCTGGGACTTCAGAAACTTTTGCACTGAGTATGATCATGTTATGTGCTAATCCGATTTCCTCTGCTAACTCAGCGGAACGCATAGCACTCTTTACCATAGCGTCAAAGATTACTTCTCGATCACTTTTAGGATCAGTAAGCTTGGCGTTCTCATCCATCATTTCAGTGAGAAGTCGCTGATCCAATGACCCCCAATTCACACCTATGCGAATTGGCTTGTTATTTGAAATTGCAACCTCAATAATTTTCTGGAAATTAGTATCTCTATGTTTAGTGCCTACGTTTCCTGGATTTATTCGGTACTTAGCTAGGGATCGAGCGCACCCTGGATTATCAGTTAGCAGGATATGCCCGTTGTAGTGGAAATCACCTACTATCGGAACATCTATACCTTCGGCTTGGATGCGCGATAATATCTCAGGGATGGCTTTTGCGGCAGCATTATTATTGACTGTTACTCTTACTAGCTTACTTCCAGCTTCTACCAACTCTATAATTTGAGTGGAGGTAGATTCTATATCGGCTGTATCTGTATTGGTCATGGATTGTACCACGACCGGGTTATCCCCTCCGATCAGGACATCCCCGACTGCGACTGCGACGGATTTTCTGCGATTCCAGGAATTCACAAGGATCCCACACTCCAAGAGTGAATGTATTGAGTAAATCTACTTAACGATCTGCATGGTTCCAAGATGAAACATGGCCCAATCTTATTCTCTGTTGTACACATATAATCATGTTCAAGAGGAAACTAGGTTCGAGAACGGGGTATGTCGGAATTATAAAAACACTTTCAAATCAGGAGAAAATCTTTGACTGATCCAAGAATTACTATACGGGGCAACGGACCACTAAAAATAGATGGAGACATTCCTCTTTTGGATCATGAGGAAAACATTATACCTACACCCGAAGGCAGATCCTATTTTTTGTGTCGTTGCGGAGTATCGACTAAAAAGCCTTTCTGTGATGGAAGTCACAGGGATTGTGAGTTTGATGGAGCTTTGGCACCACAGGAGGACTAATAGCGGACAGAGATCAAAACCCCGATCTCTTTTGGAGTATAGCTTATGAAGATGATTGTGTTCGAGTACTGTTCAGTGAAATAAGTACTATCGCAGATATGATCATTATCATTGCTATCCAAATTTTAAAATCTATTAGCTCGTCAGCCATTAGCCATCCGAGAAACATGGCTACCAGGGGGTTGAAATATGCATATGTTGCGGCCATTGCAGGTGTGGTTACGCCCAACAGCCAGATGTAAGCAGAATATCCTATCACGGCACCAAAGATGATCAGGTATATAAGAGAGATTATTGATTTCATGGAGAAACTGGTGGGATCGATCTGTCCGCTTTCTCCAGCGATGATTGCCATAACCGCCAAGACTGCTCCACCTGTGAGCATCTGCATAGCTGTAGTAAGCCATGGTGATTCAGGTAATCGAGCTCGGCATGCATATATGGATCCAAAAGCCCAGGCTAAGGAGCCCATGAGTAAAACTATCCCTCCAATTAATCCTTCACGACTCTGGGATCCTACATGATCTGAATTGATCAACAAACCCACTCCAATTAGGCCCCACAATAGTCCAGCGATTAAGGTTTTGGAAGGACGTGGACTCCCCCCAGAAATCCAATCTATTATGACCATCCAAATGGGTGTGATGGCAATGATTAGTGCGGCTAATCCGGAGGGCACCCATTGCTCTGCCCACACCACGCTTCCGTTGCCCCCTCCCAGCAGTAGCGCACCAACTATTGTTGCCGAGAACCAATGACGCCGGTCTGGGCGTCCACAACGCTGACGTGCGATCACGTATAGGATTGTACCGGCCAAGATAAATCGAAATGCTGCCATAGAAAATGGTGGCATTGTCTCGATTGCAAAGAGGATAGCTAGGTAGGTTGATCCCCATATAAAGTAGACTGATGCTAAGGCAAGTATCAGCTTCCAGCGAGCTGGATTGGAATGAGAGTTGTTTGCTAAAAACACTTATGAATTATGAGAGGCGATCAAATTTCTGAATGATGTTTCTTCCTTTTTTTCGAAAGCCATATGTAGCTGATTGGCAGGCCAGGGGTCAGAATTGCCAGATCGATCAAAGATTGCTCCCATTGATATATAGCTCGTAGTACCACGAGCCCCACGAGGCCGATCAGATAGATGCACGGTAGCCATGGGTAGAATGGTATCCGGAACGCTCCTGGTTCACCGATGTTCTTTATACGGATTTTGAAAAATGCCGCTGTTGTCATTATGTAAAAAATGAGGATTGCGAAAACCATGCCTCCTGCGATGTTTTCAAAAGATCCACGAAAAAGTATCAGGAAAGATGTCCATGCACAGTATATGATGATAGCTCTGGAAGGAGTTTTGAATTTGGGATGTATGTAGTTAAGCCAACTAAAGAAGATGCCATCTTTTGCCATGGAGTAATAGACACGTGTCGCCGACATCGCAGTACCGTTTATTCCTCCTATGGCTGATAAAATTATCATGAGTGCTACAAAGTTTGCAGCTATTGGTCCGATTACTATATCTGCCATGTCTGCAGCTGGCGTAATAGTATCTCGCATTCCTTCTATACCTAGTATGTAGTGATACATAGTGTTTATAGACCAGTAGAGTACAAGAACAGTGCTCATTCCAAATAACATGGTTCTTGGGATTACTTTCCTCGGGTCTTTCATCTCTTCAGCTACACAGCCTACTCGATCCCATCCTGTATGTGAGAAAATGATCAGGATCACTGCTGCGGTTACATTACCTATGGGTCCGAGCCCTTCAGTGACTGGAGATGTGGATCCCAATAGGTTTGGTGTTCTATTAATGAATGCCAAGCCCAATAACACCAGAGATGCAATGAAGCCGACTTTGGCGACTACTGTAAATTTCTGGAATAGGCTTGCCCAAGTTATTCCTAAATAGTTTATGGCACCCACGAAGATGATGATGCCCAGAGCTACTGAGGTATGTGCCATAGGGCTGAGGTCAATCATCACACCGAGGTAATCGGCTGATATGATGGCCACGGCGGCGGCTGGGCTGGTTCGAATGATGAAGAGCTGGGCCCAGCCTAACATAAATCCTGCTAAGGGCCCGAAACACTTTGTGATGTAAACGTACTCGCCTCCCGTAACTGGCAATCGTGTGCCTAGTTCAGCGTAGATCAATCCGCCCATTATCATGAACATGCCTATGCCGATCCACACCATCATGACCGAGGAAAACGAATCTAAGTAACCTGCTACGAGAGACGGTGTAGTGAAGATTCCGAGCCCAATGGTGATACCAATCAGAAGGGCAACACCGTCTATGGTACCGAGAGATCGGTTTAAATTGGTATGCGGATTTGGTTTTACTGATGACTGTGGAACACTGCCCTGTTGCTTAAGGCTTTTTAGATTTTTCATCTACAAAGCAAACAGTTAATCATCACAATTATTATTTTTTATTTCCTTGATACATCACCTCTCCGCCCACGATTGTATAGGCGATTTCGGTAGAGGGTATATCGTTTTCCGGAATTGTCATGATGTCTTTGGTGAGAACTGTAACATCGGCTAGCTTGCCTATCTCCAAAGATCCCTTGATGTCTTCTTCAAAACCTGAGTAAGCTACATTAATAGTGTAGGACTTGAGAGCCTCCAAACGACTCATACGTTGTTCGGGATAAAAGACCTCTCCGTTGTTCATCCTACGTGATACGGTGGCGTAATAGCTGGATATAGGATCTACGTCTTCTACCGGAGCATCTGTTCCGTTAGTTACTACAGCACCTGCTTTCATTAGGTCTTGCCATACGTATGCTCCCCATTCAGCGCGCTCTTCACCGAGTCGCTGGATTACCCAGGGACCGTCTGATGTAGCATGTATAGCCTGCATGGATGCTATCACACCCAAGGATCCGAATCGTGGAATATCATCTGGATGCAGGTGTTGAGAATGCTCAATCCTCCACCGCAAATCTTCCTGATCCGGATTCTTTTCGAAAGCTTCTTCGAAAATGTCCAGGACAACTCGATTGCCGCGATCGCCTATGGCGTGTACGCCAAGCTGGAAGCCATTTGCCATTGCTAGGGCAGCGGTTTTGTAAATGCCTTCGATGTCACGGGGGAGTCCGCTGCTCTCAGGTAGATCGCTATAGGGTTCTAATAGCCATGCACCGTGTGAACCCAAGGCCCCATCGATACTTTGTTTTATTGAACGTACCGTGAGACGATTGTCTCCTGCACCGATGATCTTGTAGTCCGGAAGCTTCTCAGCCAAGTTATCATTGGATGACCTCAACATGACCCAGAGACGTATTTTTAAGCTTCCATCCTCGGCCATCTCACGTAGAGCATCCACAGTTTCAAAGCTTGAGCCTGCATCCTGAAAAGAGGTGAGTCCCTTAGCCAGAGCTTCTTCTTGTGCCAGCTCTGCCACTCGCCTTGGATCAGCGGGTATAGCTCCTTCCTGAGCGGGACCGAGTAATCTGCTAGAGTTTTCTCGAAAGGCACCAATGGGATTGCCGTCAGAGTCTCGGACGATCTCACCACCTGAGGGGTCTGGTGTATTAGCGTCGATCCCTGACAGTTCCATAGCTTTGGCATTGGCATAGGTAGCATGTCCGCTAGCATGCCTTAAAATCACTGGGTTGTCGGGAGACACAGCACTCAGTGAATGGTGGAAGGGCAGGCCGTCCACGTTGGGTTCTGGAATCTTATCCCATTTTTCTTGATGCCATCCACGGCCACGTATGAGTTCACCTGGTTCAGCTTGAGCTACTGCCTGTTCAACCATAGAAATGATCTCATCCCAGTTTGTCACATCCATAAGTTTGAGTTGCAAATTGGCGTTTCCAACTCCCATGAAATGTCCGTGACCTTCGATGAGTCCTGGAATAGCGGTCATGCCTTCAAGGTCAATCACATTAGTATTAAACCCTACATACTCATCTATTTCTGTATCACTTCCCAGGGCAATGATGTTGCCATCCTTGGCTGCCAATGCCTGCACTTCAGGATTGCTGTCGTCCACTGTCACTATTTTGCCGTTTTTAAGTACGAGATCAGCCTTGTTGGCATCACATCCTGTTATAACGGCCAAAATGACCGCAACGGTGCTAATTAGAAGTGGCCTTGGAAATGTGAAATTTAAAAACATGAAAATCTCCAGAGTTTTTCTGTAATCCTTAAGGCGTGCACCCTATAGGATGATTTGCTTTAAAGCAATGTGTTGAGTGCCATCCCTGCCCATATTTTTGGCCAGTGATGTTTATAGGAATAGTCCTAAGGTTTTTAATGAGAC
>CEUS01276922.1_pt1 | contig 14578 bp, 11 predicted proteins | sample 427031 | NCBI WGS metagenome assembly CEUS01 (sample SAMEA2622837, study PRJEB7988) | marine metagenome | biome: marine biome (ENVO:00000447); feature: marine epipelagic mixed layer (ENVO:xxxxxxxxx); material: "saline water (ENVO:00002010), including plankton (ENVO:xxxxxxxx)" | depth 140 m | reverse complement strand
GGAACGGAGGGCGGTTGCCTGCCATTATACGGCAGGCACGACGTGGCTCTAACGTATCCAGATTACACCTCCCTGACGTGCGTACAGATTTCCTGCTACCCCTGGTATTACCCATCAGGAGGCACCGGATTCCATCTAGTAGACAGCTGGTTCGTCACCGACCAGGCACTATCCACCCTGCACCCAGATTATTCCACCAACAGAGCCCTATTCGATGATAGCCTCTCTCACCTAATCCTCCCCTCATTCACCCTGGGAATTGCATCGGCCGGGTCTCTACTCAGGTACATGAGGGCAAGCCTACTTGAGGTCCTGAACGAGGACTACGTCAGGACTGCAAGGGCCAAGGGGGTTTCCGAGTCCAGGGCGATACTAGTCCATGCTTGCCGCAACGCGCTCATCCCAATATTGACAATCTTGGGGTTCTCAATAGGGGGGGCGATAGGGGGTGCCGTCCTCACAGAGTCGATATTCAACTTCTACGGTATGGGCAGGGTGGCTATCCAGGGCGTCTTAGTTCCAGACTTCTCAATAATCATGGGTGTCACTCTGATTACTGCGGTAATCTTCCTGCTCTCAAACCTAGTCGTGGACATATTGTACGCCATAGTTGATCCAAGGGTGAGGCTAGAATGAGTTGGGAAGAAGGCGAAGAGGAAAGAGCCGAGAGCCTAAGGGGAATCAGGGCAAGAATTACACAATTCCGAACCGACGCATCAAGGAGTTGGAAGGTCTTCAGAAAGTCAATCCTAGCAGTGACAGGACTCGCTATGGTGGTATCCGTTTCTGTAATTTCGTTCTTCGCAGATGACATAGCAGTCGAGCATCCCGGTCGCGATCTTCAGGACTCCAGGGACACCTGGAACTTAGACTATGAGCCCGAGCTGAAAGCCCCATTCTCCGAGGAATGCGACTGGCACGAACAGACTATTTCACTCACCACTCTCAGAAGATGGGACTACAACTGGACCGAAGCGCTAAGCCATGAGCAGATCAACCCAGATGACCGGACGCTATACAGGGAAACCTTGGAGGTTATCGAGCTAATTTCCCTCGGAGACCGACTAGGTTACGCCTTGCCACTAGACCTAGTTACTCTGGATGCCGACAACTCTTCCCTAATTTGGATGTCAGACGAGTTGATGGAAAACAGTTCCTTGAACACTGTGAAACTGGTCTATGTTTTCGATAATGAGGAGATGCACCACTGGTGGCTCCCGGATGGCTACGACGTGTGTATCTTCGGAACGAATAAAGAGGGGAATGATCTGTTTAGCAAGGTCTTGTATGGCTCGCGAATCTCCCTGAAGATCGGGTTCACAGTAGCGACCTTGACGGTCATCATAGGCACAGTTGTCGGTAGCATTAGCGGATACTATGGGGGGAGGGTTGACGAGGTAATTATGAGGATAACTGACGTCTTCTTTGCAGTCCCCGGACTAATTTTGGCAATGGCCTTCGTTGCAGCCTTGCAAGCTGTAGAGAGCTTCATCGTCCCGCTCTGGTTAGGGATCCTGATTCCCATTTGCTTCATAGCATTCTCCGCTAGGTCTGTCGTCTCAGAATCCATTCTCCCTCCAACTGGTTCGGGCAAGGAAAACCAAGTTGCCACCAATTCGCTATTGCGCTCGATTTCATTATTATTGGCGGTGTTTGTCGCGCTAGGGGGAATCTGGCAGGGGGTATTCGAGGTGTCCGAGTCTTGGCTCTGGAGAGCCTCAGCATCGGTTACTGTAATCCTACTCGTTGCATCTCTGGTGGTATTCGATAGGGCTATGTTAGACAGGGCATCATTCGAAGGATTGAGGAACAGGGCATCAGATGTTTTCGACTGGAGGAACCCATACCGTTACCTGACTCTCAGGACAGTCATGATTTTCGTCGCTGCAGTGATACTCCACAGGTGGTCTGGTGACACTGACGGGGAAATTACGGTCATCCAGGAATTCGACAGGCTCTGGAAGATCCAAGTGGCGCTTGTCTTCACTGGTTGGCCCGGATATGCCCGCTTGATCAGGGGACAGGTCCTCTACGTGAAGGAGATGACTTTCGTCGAGGCGGCCCGAAGCGTTGGGGCGCCACCTGGCAGAATCATGTTCCGACACATATTGCCCAACGCATGGGCCCCATTGCTAGTGGCGTTCACACTAGACATCGGAGGCACTATCCTATCCGCCAGCGGCCTTTCATTCATCGGACTAGGTGCCCCTCCCCTTTCTGCTGAATGGGGTAGGCTCGTCTCGGATGGCCGGACTTATTTCCCCCAAGCATGGTGGTTGGTCCTCTTCCCCGGACTTGCAATAGCAACTACTACCCTGGGGTTCAACTTGCTGGGGGATGGAATTCGGGATGTTGTTGATCCCAAGAACAGGAGGTGAGGAATTGGCAAATCTACTAGAAATTGAAGGTTTGAGGGTGCACTTCGATACTCTTGATGGCCCCATCGAGGCTCTAAACTCAGTCTCTTTCTCAGTTCAGGAAGGAGAAATCATGGGAGTTGTGGGCGAGTCAGGTTGTGGCAAATCGGTCACTTCTCTGGTAACGATAGGTTTAGCCTCTTGCGAAGTTGACTCTGGAAGCATTATTTTCGAAGGAAATGAGCTTCTGAAGAGAACTTCTGAAACCTTAGAGCGCAAGATTTCCACGTCGAAAAAACTCTCATCCGCCCTCTTGCTGGCAATGGTGGCTGGATTATTCTGGACCCTCTTCCAGCCAATTACGGGACTCCAAGTCACACTCGCTATACTCGCATTGTTGTTACTTACAACCGCATTCACTTGGTCCATGGAAAGGCCACAACGCTTGCATGAGTCATTCCTTAGGTCGATAAGAGGAAACCGGATCAGTATGATATTCCAAGAACCAATGACGGCATTAAACCCCCTTTATACCGTTGAGAAGCAGATATGCGAGGTCATGAAGGAGCACGGAAAAGTGGTTGAAACCGAAAAGAACAGGGGGATGAGGTTGGTTGAAGCCTTGGCCTACCCGTTTACTTTGCTTTACTCGACATCTAGGGCAAACCCCCTCAGCTCATCCCTCTTTGCCTTGGGGGTTGCCACCATCGTTGCCTTGCACCTAACTGGCCGGGCTTCAAGTTTCATTCTATACCCATTCATATTATTTCTCGCCATACCATCGCTGGCTTACGTATTCCATAACCCCAATTGGACGTTTTCTCTCTCCGCACTAGGAACTCATGAAACTGGAAATGAAGGTAACCAACCTTCCCATGCCACTGCAAAACAAGCCGCCCTCTCGTCCCTCCCACTGGCATTTGCGGCACCGATCATAGCCTTCTTGCTTCTCTGGATGCCCTTTAGTGCTCTGGTCGGTGCAGCTATAGTCTGTGGAATACTAGCAATCCCCCCTCTCCAAGCTTCAAACTACTTTGAACTGGACTCCGCTCATAGGGAGCAAGTCGTCGGAATATTGGAAGAGGTGAGGATCCCCAACCCAGAGACAGTTGCGAAGATGTATCCTCACGAACTGTCCGGGGGGATGAGGCAACGGGTTATGATTGCTATGATGATGGCATGCGAACCAAAGCTATTGATTGCAGATGAGCCAACTACTGCTCTCGATGTAACAATTCAAGCCCAGATCCTACAGCTTATGAGGGATTTGAGGGACAGGGAGGGTACCTCGATAATGCTCATCACCCATGATCTGGGGGTGATTGCCGAGATGTGCGAATCGGTGACCGTCATGTATGCGGGAAGGGTTGTGGAGAGGGCTCCAATTTTGGACCTCTTTTCGAACCCGAAACATGCCTACACTAGAGGTTTGATTTCATGCACACCCAGTCTGTCCTCGACTAGAAAGTCAACATTGCCTGCAATACCCGGGCAGGTTGCGAATCCATCCGACTTTGTAGAAGGTTGCAGGTTCTGTCAGAGGATGGGAAGAACGGGGAGTACTCTTACCTCGCCTCCAGATCTGATGGAGATCAGTCCAGGGCATTGGGTCGACATGTGCCCCATATGCACGGACCAGGAAAAGGACAATTGGGAGTGATTTAGTGAATATAGCCGAATCAGACGACAGAGGGCCAAACTCGAATGAGCCGAGCGATACCCTAATAGAAGTACGAAAACTCAGGAAGTACTTCCCCGTTAAGTCCGGAATGTTCTCCAGCGTAAGATCGCACGTGAAGGCAGTGGATGGGGTCGATTTCTCGATTCTCAAAGGCGAGGTTTTCGGTATTGTAGGGGAATCTGGTTGTGGTAAGACTACGCTAGGGAGGGTGATTCTTGGACTAATCCCGATTACATCGGGGTCTGTAAAATTCTGCGACGAGGATATCCGGAAAATAAACAACAGAGAACTGAGGAGGAAAATGCAGATCGTTTTCCAAGACCCAGGGGGATCAATGAATCCCCGGATGTCCATCCGTTCTATAGTTGGAGAGCCTCTAATCGTGAATGGGCTTTCCGATGGTGCCGAATTGACGAAGAAGGTCGGAGAGTTGCTAACCTCTGTGGGTTTGAAGGAAGAACACATGACTAGGTTCCCTCACGAATTCTCAGGAGGGCAGAAGCAGAGAATCGCCCTAGCTAGGGCTCTTTCACTTGACCCCGAATTCATACTCCTAGACGAACCAACTAGTGCCTTGGACGTGTCAGTGCAGGCACAAGTCCTCAATCTCCTTATTGACATCCAGAAAAAGCGGGATCTTACGTTCGTATTCATTGCTCATGACTTGGCCGTCGTTCGTCATGTTTCGGACAGAGTTGCGGTAATGTACTTGGGCAAGATAGTAGAGATGGCGGATGCCGATGAGATATACAACAATCCGGCTCACGCGTACACAAAGGCGCTAATTTCTGCCATCCCAAGCCCGGATCCGAATGCAGATAGGAACAAGGATACGCTGGAAGGCGACGTTCCTTCTCCTATCGACCCCCCTCCCGGTTGTGCGTTTGGTCACAGATTAGGTCATCCAAAATGGGAGCAAAGCACGAAGTCAGACCTATCCCTCAAGCAGATTTCCCCCGGCCATTGGGTACAGCCTTGTCCGTGCTGCACCGAGGGTTTGTGATGGGGGAAGACACCCCGGAAAAGTCGGATTTCCTAGACAAGAAGAAAGAGTCAGAGGCCTCTTTCTGGAGGCTGAAGAAGTCATTGGACAAGTGGAGGGAGGACAGGGTGAAGCGAGTCTTGGCCCAAGAGGGCGAGTCGGTTTGGATGACTATTGGGAGGCCACTGTACATTTCCGGTTGCGTTCTCTTCGATGGACCGGTGATGCTAGAGATTGTCCGCCTAGGTGATCGGGAAACGTGGGCTTGGATGGCTTACATTACTGCACTTTACTTCGCAATCAAACTTCAGATGAGAACCTACGACAAAATATTCTCTGTCGACATCAGTCAGGTTTCATTTGAAAGTCCCTAAGGGGGAACTTCTGGGAATCTACCCTCTCGAATCTCCTGAAGGAGGGCACTACCAGTCCTGCCATGGTTGTCACGACCATTAACGATACTGCAACCGCATAGGTCGTCAGGACATTTGTCTCCTCTATCATCCAACCTCCAATCAGAGGGGATAGTGGTATGAATATCAGGGATCCAATTGCATCTAGGGAATTCACTCTACCCCGAAGATACTGGTCTACGCTATCGGACATTGTGGTCATCCAAATAACCCTGAGCTGACCGCCCAATATACCCTCTAGTAGTACGAAAAATAGGATTATCCAGAACGGGATGGGCATTGCCCACATCAGCATGCACCAACCAATTCCTCCGATGAAGATGTAGAATACAAGCCCCCTCCTCTCTCTTGAGACTGGAAAAAAACCACCAATAGCAGCCCCGATCATGGCCCCTCCAGCACCCACCGCACCGAAAATTCCGAATTCTTTGGCCCCTAGCCCCTTATCCTCGACGATGAAAGGAATTCCAATCTCTATTGCCGAGTCACCAATATGCCAGATCATGAACATCACAATTCCAGCAAATAGCCATGGCTGTGTCTTCACGAATGCCCATGCTTCTGATATTTCCTCACGAAGGTCGCCCTCTTCCTCCCTTTCCACAGGAACTTCTGAAATCGTCCAGAGAATTGCCCCACTGAAGATGAACGTCAGGGCATCGATGAAGAGACATGCCTCTATGCCGAATTCTGCAACAGTGAAACCACCAATCAGAGGCCCTAGCATCCACGCCCCAGTCATCGCGACTCCTCTTATCGAATTGGCCTCTGTAAGCAGATCCTCTTCCACTAGGTCCGGGACAAGAGCACTTACTGCAGGGATAGAAAAGGCCCCCGCACCCCCAGTCAGGAAAGTCACCACCATAAGCGTCTGAAACTTCCCAAATCCTGCAATTAAGAACAACACTGCCAGAGTAACAAGGACTGCTTGGGCAATATCAGCTGCTAGAGCAACTGTCCTCCTCGGCATCCTATCAACAACCATCCCCCCGTACAGGAGGAGTGGCAAGTGCCCAAGGAAATACGCCGTGAATATCAATCCGTATGCCTTGGGCCCCCCGGTCTGAGCTACGGTCCACCCCATGCCGATGATGAAGATGGCCCCCCCAAGCATGTTAACGAAATTCCCAATTACTAGGCGACGGAATTCGAGGATCCTCCATGCTTCCATCATTCCCATGAGTTTCGTTTGCGGGGACTTCTATTCAATATGCTCTAAATGAAAAAGAAATCAACCTAGAATTGTAACTCTGTTCGATTGAACCAGATTTCTATTTACATTAGAAATATATTTATTCATTTGTACAATAATTTTTATTATAATTAATTGAATGTACAATATAATAATTATTTAATATGTTTTCACTCATTCTAAACTAGATTATTTGTTCATACGTTCAAACTATAAACCACCTTTCTCACGGTCGGAGATATGGCAATAAAGTCGAAACTAGAGTACATATGGCTGGATGGGTTTGAACCAACACAGAGTTTGAGAAGTAAGACAATGATAGAGACAGACTTCTCGGGAAAACTAGAGGACTGCAAGATGTGGTCTTTTGATGGCAGCTCCACACTGCAAGCTGAGGGCGGGGCTTCAGATTGCCTTCTGAAACCAGTCGCGATATACCCCGATCCAGATAGGGTGAATGGATTCCTGGTAATGTGCGGGGTGTACAATGCAGATGGCACAGCACATCCTTCGAATGGTAGAGCAACAATAGAAGAGGACGATGATGACTTCTGGTTCGGATATGAGCAGGAGTACTTCCTATGGGACCCCGAGACAAACCTCCCATTGGGGTTCCCTAAGGATGCAACCCCTCAGGGACAATTCTACTGCTCCGTTGGGGGGGAGAACGCATTCGGCCGGGAAGTAATAGAGGCCCACCTTGACATGTGCCTAGATGCAGGGATCAACGTAGAGGGCATCAACGCGGAAGTTGCCGTAGGGCAATGGGAGTTCCAGATTTTCGCAAAGGGCGCCAAAAACGCAGGCGACGAGGTCTGGGTGGCAAGATATCTGGCTGAGAGGAATGCAGAGAAGTACGGGCTATCGATAGAGTGGCATCCGAAGCCATTGGGAGCAACCGACTGGAACGGATCTGGCATGCATGTGAACTTCTCTGACACGACCCTAAGGACATGTGGGGACGAGGCCACATTCAACAAGGTCTGCGAGGAATTCGGCAAGAACATCGAGAAGCACATCAGCGTCTACGGTGCGCATAATGAGCAGAGGCTAACCGGCCTCCATGAGACTCAGTCGATACATGAGTTCTCGTATGGGGTCTCTGACAGGGGAGCCTCAATCAGAATACCTATTGGAACAGTCGATGACGGTTGGTGCGGAAGGCTAGAAGACCGAAGGCCATCATCCAATGGAGATCCATACAAAATTGGCGCCGTAGTAATTAGCACAACTAAGTCCGCTTACCAAGCATCAGAAATAGGCGCTGATTCTGAAGCCGTCGGTTTAGTTAGTGTCTGAAGTCATCAATCGATATTCAAGGCCGGTTTAACCGCCGCCACACTATTGCGAATGTCGGGGAAAACACCTCTTCGTCTTCCAATAGCATTTGGGTCACTTCTTCATCAGAGAACCACCTCACCTCTGAGATTTCTTCTTCGCTCACGACAAATGGGCCCTCAGATTTGTGTCTATAGACCCAGGTGAATTCATTGTCCGTTTCTTCACATGCACCAATCTTGAACATCCTCTCGGGAACAATCGCCAGATCCAAACCAATCTCCTCGAAAGCTTCTCTGACTACGCATTCGTCATACCCCTCCCCGCTGTCAACATGTCCCGAAACAGAGGAATCCCACCTACCTGGAAACCTGTCTTTACCGCTAGACCTCTTCTGCAACAATACTCTGCCATCGGAATCGAACACTAGTAGGTGAGTAGACCTGTGGAGGTGGCTAGATCTATGTATCTCGTCTCTACTGGCACTTCCTACAACTGAATCGGAATTATCTACGATATCGAAGATTTCTTCAGCCATTAGGATTCCTTTCTGTCCATGACAATTGAAACTACTTCATCTGCGCATCCCCATGACAAAGTTACCCCTGCACCCCCATGGCCATAGTTGTGGATAACCCTGGTGCCGCCAATCTCTTCCTCTTCCAGGCGAACTTCTGACCTAGAGGGCCTCAGACCTACAGTGCCGCCAACAATCTTGCTTCTATCCAAGTCGGGCCAAATTGCCTCTACCTTTCCTAGAATCAGCTCGTTGTCCTCATTCCTGATTTCTAGCCCCCAGTCACCAACCTGAGCAGTCCCCCCAAGGACGGTAACGTCACTCCTTGGTATCGTATAGGTCAAAGACTCCGGCTGTTGATCGAAGTGACCTACTCCCGGATCCTGTTTTACGAAGATGACCTGACCCCTCACCGGCCTAACCTCTTTGTCGTTGCAAAGGTCTCTTGCTCCAAGGCCCACGCAGTTGATCACGACATCGCACTCAAGATCAGAAAAGTCCGAGATGAATGAACGCCGGCAAACTCCTCCCATTTCCTCCACCCTCCCTCTGAGCCAAGGCATGTATAGTGGCATCTCAATCACCGGGGCCCTGAACTCCCAGCCGAAGATATACCCCTCAGGAATCTCATTTTCATCAAGAACTCTGAAAGCCGCTATCCCGTCTTTCCAAGACGGCAGTCCAACCACTTCCCTGAGGTATTCCCTGCCATCCCGCATCGTTACTCCTGACTCAGGGTTCTGTAGGCAAAGACGCTCTAGCTCATCATAAGTCACAATCCCCCACTTGTCAGCCTTGTCGGCTGGAGCGGTTAGAAACGGGTACCAAATAGCTGCGGCCACATCAGAAACAGTATCTGGACTGAATTTGTCAGACACTACTTCTACTTCATGCCCCTCCTCTAGGAGACGTATTGCACACGACAATCCCGAGACCCCTGCCCCGATAACGATACAGCGCATGTTGTCCGATTGGTGACTCCCTTATCACATATAGACAAACTCTTGAGCGCGACCCAACATGACGTAACGTGCCCAAGGTCAAGAGGCCCAAGAAAGGCTGGCCCGTTCCAAAGAGGAGGAGGCCCAGACCCCCTCGAAGGACAACATCCCAGGCTAGGAGAATGCCAAGGTGCCGCTCCTGTGGTCAGTTGAGCATGAAGAAGGATGAATCAAGAAATGAGATGTTTTGTGTCTCCTGCGGAGTAATCTCCTGATGCCAAAGCCCAATATCGCTCGCCCCGCCCAGAGTTTGCCACAGTGATGAGGAACCGCACCGGGTGCATCGGGCACCTAGAGTGATGGGCGATCTGAGTGGCACCGGGTGAACGTATGGGAAGAGGCAGGGTATTCATAGACGAGATGGGTAGGAAGTACCGGATAAAATCCCCCGATCCTCTTAGCGAACCTCCAGAAAACCTGCGGATCGCTAGGACAAGAAAGATGTGGGATGTATACTTGAGAATGATGGGCACCGTACTCCCTGCATTCTTCTTGATGTACACTTTTCTATTCTTGATTCTAGGTATTTCTACTCTCGAACCCACGGTGGTACTGGGGTCTAGCCTGTGTAGTGCCCCACTGGTGATTCTAATCGTTAGGCTCCATAGGCCAAAGCTAGTTCACGTAAGCCTAGCAGTTCCAGATGAGTCCGGTTCCGAAGCGCATGCCTTGCCAGGGGGCAGATCATTGAGGACCCCAACAAAGACGAAGCTAAGCCGATTCATCGTGAAAGACGACTCAATCCTAGACGTGCCCCCGAGCAGGCATCTTTGGTTGATATTCGGAGCAGTAGTTTCAGTGGGGGTGGCAATCTGGGCACTGATCATTGGCGTCTCCGAAGACCTCGGGTTCCTACTTTTCGTTATCATGGCAATACCCCTTTGGCTAGTGGGGTTTTCACTTCCAGTTCTGGCTTGGTGGGGAACTTCCAACAAGCTGCTTGGACTTGCCACTAGGAGGAGAGATGCCGAAGCATGGCTGATGGCTGGCATGGCCTCCGCGTTTCCAGCATTCATCTTCAATTCCCTGATTGCACCGGAACTGGTTCCCTTCAGTCAAAAATCCTGGGCCTTCGAACTTTCCCTTCTGGCAATAGGGGCCCCTTTCTGTGAGGAGATTTTCAAGGCCTTGGCTGTAGCCATATTCCTGCCCTCGATCAAGGGTCCAAAGCATGGCTTCCAAATCGGCTTTACAGTTGGCCTTGGGTTTGCTCTAATTGAGAACTTCCAGTACATTGGCGCCTCCGTTTTCGGGGGTCCAATCGCTGCGTCTTTCACAATACTAGTTAGGGGCATTGGCTCAATCCCCGGGCATGCCATATGGACTGCTATTGCAGGCACTGCAATAGGCTGGCTAGCAACAGATGATGAATTCAAGGCAAAGATGACTTGGAGGGCTAGATCGATGGCAATCTCAGCTATAGATGTGGCAGAGGGGCTGGGAATTGACACCGATGGCGATGGCGACCTTTCAGGATTCGACGGCCCACGACCCACTCTAGAGGATGAGATTCTCAACTCTTCATCGAGGAGAAAAGAGTCGGACAATCCTTGGACTATTCTCGAATCGGATTTCTCCATGACTTACAAGAAAACCAATCCATTATCCAATAATCCCGGCATCCAGACCCCTAGGGGCATAATTCCCGCAACTTCTCTTTCAATAGCTGGGCACTCATTCTGGAACGGAAGCTCCTTCCTTTCTTTTGTCGCTCCGACTGAGTGGTTGGGTTTCGATGATGGGCAAGGTGCGGCAATTATGCTAGTCTGGACAGTATTCCTGATATCTTCCGTTCTCCTTCTCGCTAGGAGCCTGATAAGGGGCATCAACTCACTGGAATCGTGACCGAGAGAAGTTTTTGGACGAATCCACAGTCTTGATTCCGAATCGTTCTTGACCGCAGTTGTGAGCGTGCACTCGTAAATATGGTCGAATTCGGTGACGATCTCACAATCTCGTTCGCCCTGGTTTCCTCTTTGTTACTGATTTCTATGGCAAAGGATCTCCTCGACAGGGGGGGTCTCGCTGCTGCGCTCGGAGTCGGGTTGGTGATTTCTCTGCTAGGTCACTGGACCTGGCTATTGGTGCTAATGACCTTCCTTATCGTGGGTTCCATGGCGACCAAATGGAGGTTCGAGGAGAAAGTCAAAATCTCTGCGGAGGAGGCAAACGATGGGGTTAGGGGATGGAAGAACGTACTAGCTAATGGGGGCATGGCAAGCATAGTAGCTGTAGCCAATCACACAGTCGGGGGGCATGATTGGGCATACTTTGTTCTCTGCTCAGCAGTCTCAGTGGCCGCCTCTGACACTCTTGCCTCAGAAATCGGAAGCTTGGACCCTAGAACTAGGATAATCACCACATTGGAGGCAGTTCCAGCGGGAACAAATGGGGGTATGTCCCCTACAGGAACACTTGCTGCCTTCTATGGGGCCCTTCTCATTGCCGTAGTATCAACAGTACTTGGTGCCATTAACGGGGATCAGACCCCCACAGTTTTCTTCTTCTCCTTTGTCATTTTGTTCGGTTGGCTGGGGTGCCAGGTCGACTCTATCCTAGGCGCATTGCTTGAGAACCGAGGATTGCTTGGGAAACACAGTGTGAACTTCCTGGCGACACTCTCCGGCTCACTAATGGCCGTATTCGTAGCTTCGAGGTTTCTCTGACATGTGGGCGAAGGGTTGAACACGACTGGCCAAGGAAAAGATATGGGTGATGGGTTGCATATGAGAAAACTAACCCTCGCAACAATAGCAACCATGGTATTGCTATTGCTGTCCTCAAGTCCCGGAGTTTCTCAGAACCAGGCTGCGTATGAGGGGCCCGGCTTCGAGAGTTTCAACCCTGAACAGAACATGTTATTCCTGAAGGGGGACGAAGATAACCAGATATTGGATAGAAACTGGACTACAGTAACCGGCCTGCCTCCCGGGAGCACCTCTTTCTCAAAGACAAGCTCATTCACCCCCCCCACAATTGTGGACGCCCTCGCATCTCCTGTTCTGGAGCCCTTTAGGTTCGAGGGGAACATTACAGTACGCCTTTTCGCATCATTGCAGACTACAAGTAATGCCTGCTCATTGTCAAACACCCCAGTGGGCGGACCACTAGGGTCCGAGACTCAGTTCTCTGTTACCATTTCAATGGGGGGATTCGAAGTAATGTCAGGGGTTGAAACCGAGTCAATGGTGATGAGCAAAGACAGGACAGATCCGCACATTTTCGAAGCTTCAGTGAACAATGTAAACGTCTCAATGAATTCCGGAGACGAAATAAGGATCTCAATACAAGTAAGGCACGAATGCGCGGTCTCTGGAACTCTTTGGTGGGGGACATACGACTCTACCACGGGAATAATTTTCGATGGGGAAATTATCGAGACAAAACTGAACGTGATTTTGGACCAGAACAGATTGGGAAGGATTGAATTCACGCCGATCTCCCCATGGGGTGAGGCAGATTTCTCGAACCAGGCAATCGAACTAGTAGGCCCCATGCCTTGGAGGGAGATGTGGCATGGATACGTTGAGCACGACAAGTGGCTCGACCATTTCGAGACCCCAGAAGGGACATCCAAGGGGGAGTCAAACAGGACAATTCTGACTTGGTCAACAGATGGCCCACTAGCTCCTGGAAACTACATGTTGGACGCTTGCTTCACTCTTTCCGACCAAGATCCTGGGGAATCCTGCCACTCTTGGGCTATGTTGAGGTTCAATGTCCCTGAGGATGAGAAACCTCTCCTAGGCTCTGGAGTCGCCTCTGCAGTTGTATTAATGGGAATAATTTCCTGGATAGGGGCCTCACTCAGGGGGGCCAATTTCCCTCTACCGGCATATGCCGTAATACTTCTCCTGGCACTAGCATCCGCGGCCACTGCATTCCACCTCCCGGATATCGATTCTGATGCCTACAGGGAGGGGGGGGCCGCACCCCCATTCATCCTTCTATCACATGACACGGAAACGGGCTCAGTCTCTCTTTCAGATCTGATGGATGAGTCGGATGCAGTAGTAATTGGCATGTTCACACCGGGTTCCCCTAATGCAGAGAGGCAGATGACCGACTTCCAGAACGCTGCCAAGATTATTTCCCAGGACGGCCATCGAGTGTCCTTCGTACAGATAGCCACTGGAGAGGGGTTGCAAGCATTCAATCTAGACGAATATGCAATAGAGTTGAACGGCTCTTGGCCCTTGCTTCTAGATGACTCCACAGTCGGTAGATCGCTTCCAAGTGGCGCCACTGACGCTGTCATAGTTATCGATTCTGCAGGTTTCATCGCATCCTGGTCTCCGGGCTCTATGCCTCCCTCTGAAATCAATGACGCGACCCAGAAGTCATCCGTAGGTTCTGGAAACTCACCCCTGCGCCTAATCTCAATGGTAGCAGGGACGACCATCCTCCCTCTCCTAATTCTTAGCCTTCCTAGCGAGGGTAGGTACGATGACCCCAAAGAAGCCATGATCCCAGCAGTTGGTGCTTTCATGACTCTCGGCGGTTCATCACTGGGGTTCCTCGTCTGGGCGACCCCGGTCTCGTTCTTGTCGTCAGCAGGAATGGGGGCATACTGGGTTTTCGTCGAAATCCTGATATCCGGTATTCTCGTTTATCACGGCTTAGCAATGTTATTCCGAGGGAGAATTGGCGAAGTTCAGGCTCTTTCCGATTTCTTACACTCGAAATTAAACCAGAAGTACAAAGATTGGAGAAACGCTCAGAGGTTCTCGGAAGACGTCTATCTGGGTCTATGGCTAGCATGGCTAGCGTGGCTCGTCGATCCTTCGCTAGTCGCACAGGGAGTAGGATCTATGGCTAGGTCCGGAGTTCTTGGAGCGACCCTGTCCCCACTCATGCTCCTTGGCTTCTCACTCTGTGCGGGGTTGACCATCCTGATTTTGCGCTCGCTAGTCTTGATTTTCGGCAAGTACTCCAGACTCCTCGGACTTCTTAGCGTCGGAGTAAGGCCAAGGGCTTGGGGTTTGTCAGTTGCGATTATGGGGTCTTGGACACTAATTAGCATAATTGTAGGTCCTCTTTCATCTGCAATGTGAACCAACTATCGACCGAGAGCATCATAAGAGGGAATCGGTTCTCTAGCACACCCTTGGGGGGTATAGTATAACCTGGTAGTACCGCGGGCTCCAGTTGCACGGG
>CEUS01065327.1_pt1 | contig 14588 bp, 17 predicted proteins | sample 427031 | NCBI WGS metagenome assembly CEUS01 (sample SAMEA2622837, study PRJEB7988) | marine metagenome | biome: marine biome (ENVO:00000447); feature: marine epipelagic mixed layer (ENVO:xxxxxxxxx); material: "saline water (ENVO:00002010), including plankton (ENVO:xxxxxxxx)" | depth 140 m | reverse complement strand
GAACCTTTTTTTGTTGCATTTTTAAAAAATGTAGCTGCTACTGGATGGTTTTCTGTTGGGTTTGCGCCAATAACTATAATTATTTCTGAATTTGCAACTTCATAAAAAGGTGCTGTCACAGCACCGGACCCTATAGTTTCTAATAATGCAGCAACCGAGGATGCATGGCACAGTCTTGTGCAATGGTCAACATTATTAGTATTAAAACCAGTTCTAATTAATTTTTGAAAAAGATACGCTTCCTCATTTGAACATTTTGCTGATCCAAAGCCTGCAAGATTACTTGCACCATTTCTTTTGTTTTTTAATTCATTAAATCCGTTCGCAGCATAATCAAGAGCTTCATCCCAAGTAGCTTCTTTAAAATATTCATGAATATTTGAAAAATTTATTTTTGGATGTAAATCTTTTTCTTTTCCCTCAATTCTTATTAATGGTTTAGTTAATCTTTCAGGATTACTTACATAATCAAAACCAAATCTACCTTTTACACATAATCTATTTTTATTAGCAGGACCATCAACACCATTTACATATTTAATATCGTTATCTGTTACATTATATTCAATTTGACATCCAACACCACAATATGGACATACGCTGTTAACTTTCTTATCTATTGCATTGTGCCCAACTCCATCTTTATCTACAATAGTAGCTGGCATTAAAGCTCCTGTTGGACATGCTTGGACACACTCGCCGCAAGCAACACATGTACTATCTCCCATGGGATCATCAAAATCAAAAACAATTTTAGAATTTTCACCCCTATATGCCATACCAATAACATCATTGACTTGAACCTCTCTACAAGCTCTAACGCATAAATTACACTGAATACACGCATCTAAATTTACTGCCATACTTGGATGTGATGTATCAGACTGGCAAGGTGTTTTTTTTGGGAATCTGCTCTCTTGAAGTTCAATCTTATCTACCCAATGCCAGAAATCAGAATTATTATCATGTGCAATATCTCTATTAGGTTGATCTGAGAGAAGCAATTCAAATACAAGTTCTCTTGATTTTTTTGCTTTTTCTGAAGTTGAATATACCTTCATATCATTTGATGGTTTTCTTATACAGGAAGCTGCTAATACTCTTTCTCCATCGATTTCAACCATGCATGCCCTACAATTTCCATCTGCTCTATAACCTGGTTTGTTTGCAAAACATAAATGGGGTATTTCAGTTCCCAATCTATATGCAACTTGCCATATTGTTTCATCTTTATCTGCCTCTACAAGTGAGTCATTAAAATAAAATTTGATTTTTTTTTCACTCATAGTCAATTTCATTTTCAAAATATCTTAATACAGAATTCAATGGATTTGTTGCAGCTTGGCCTAAACCACAAATAGATGCTTGGGCCATTACTTCAGAGAGATCAGCTAATTTTTCTTTATTCCAATTTTTTTCTTTCATCAGTTTAACAGTTTTTTCTGTTCCTGATCTACAAGGTGTACATTGGCCGCAACTTTCTTCTTCAAAAAACTTTAATAAATTTAATGCTACTTTTTTCATGTTATCTTTATCTGACAGGACAACTATTGCAGCTGATCCTAAAAAACATCCTGCATCTGTTAATTCTTTTGAACCATAGTCCAGAGGAATATTATTCATCGACGCAGGTAATATACCTCCAGAAGCTCCGCCTGGCAGATAACCTTTAAAAATATGTCCATCTTTCATACCTCCACAATACTTATCAATTAATTCTTGAATAGTTATTCCAGCTGGAGCAACTTTAACTCCTGGATCTTTAACTCTTCCTGATACAGAAAAACTATGAAATCCTTTTTTACCACCAAAACCCTTTTCTGCAAACCATTGTGAACCTCTTTCAATAATATCTCTAATCCAATACAGTGTCTCCAAATTATTTGTTAAAGTTGGTAATCCAAATAATCCTGATTCGGCAACATATGGTGGCCTATGTCTAGGCAAACCTCTTTTACCTTCTATACTCTCAATCATTGCAGACTCTTCACCACAAATGTAAGCTCCAGCTCCTCTTCGAATAATAAAATGATTTTCAGAAATTATTTTTTCTTTTTCTAAAATCTTAATTTCATCATATAATATTTTTATAATAGCTGGGTATTCATCACGAATATAAATATAAACTTTACTAGCCTTAATAAATATTGAAGCAATCAATGCGCCTTCTAGAAATCTGTGAGGATCTTTTTCTAAATAAAATCTATCTTTAAACGTACCAGGTTCACCTTCATCACCATTAACAGCTACATATTTTTCACCTTTATATTTAGAAACTATTTCCCACTTTTTTCCAGTTGGGAAACCTGCGCCACCCTTACCTTTTAATCCACTTTCATTTAGAATATCTAGTATTTGTTTATCTGTTATTTGACCGTTTTTAATTTTTTTAGTAATTTCATATCCTCCATGTTTTTTGTAATTTTCTAAATTAATATAATTAGGCACTACTGTTTCAAATAATTTATTATCTATTGTTTTTTTTACATCTTTCAAACTTGCGTTATCGACATAATTTTTTCCAACACATACCGTCGGAGCTACTTCACATCTTCCCATACAAGGACCAGGTACAACTTTTAAATTTTTATTTTGTAGTTTTTTTAATTCTGCAAGTAATTTTTGTGCTCCAAATAATTCGCATGTTAAACTTTCACAAACTCTTACAACTTTTATTGAATTATAATCTGGTCTATCTTTCACAATATTAAAATGAGCATAAAATGTAGCTACTTCGTAAATTTCTGAAAGTGGCAAATTGATTATTGAAGATAATGCAACCAAATGTTTATCAAACAAAACACCAAAATTATCTTGTAAAATATGTAAATATTCGATTAATTCATCTCGTTTAAATATTTTGCCTCTAAAAAGTTGTGATACTTCGTTAAAGTAAATATCTTCAACCTGTCTTCCTTTAGGAGTCCAGCGCTTCTTTTTTTTAATTAAAGAAGTTTCAGTTTGAGAGATAAATTTATTCATTTAAATTTTATAATAATATATATTTAGTAACAGAAAGTCATGAAAGATTCAGTTGAAAATTATGAAATAATTCTTGATACAAGTGGTACAGAATGCCCAATACCAGTATTAAAAGCAAGGAGACTGACTTCTACTTTAAAAGATGGAACTATAGTTAAAATAATTGCAACTGATCCTCTGGCAGAAGCAGATTTTCAACATTACTGCTCACAATCAAACTATGAATATCTAAGTTGTCACAAGCAAAATGGAAAAATTATAATACGTTATAAGTTTAAAAATATATAATTAAAAAATATGATCAAAATTATAAAATTCAAAAATATCTTCTTTTTTTATCTTACTTACATCCTCAGGAATTTCAATAATTCCATCAGAGTAAGAGATTGAGGTAATCATTCCTGATCCTTGTTTAGGGAATTTTATAGCGTAGTTTTTATTTTTTATTCTTTTTTTAATAACACGCAGCCATTCCATCCTCTTATTTTTTTTCTTCATATTAAAATAAGAATATATCAATTCTGACTTAGGAATCTCAAATTTTCCACCAGCTAAACTTTTGATAAAAGGAATTATTAACATTGCAAAGAGCAGTTGTACTGAAACAGGATTACCAGGAAGGCATACAACAAACGTTTTATTAATTTTACCAACAGCAATTGGTCTTCCTGGTTTTATCGCTGCTTTCCAAAAAAATATTTTACCAACTTTTGATAAAACTGAAATTAAATAATCTTCATCACCTACAGAAGCTCCTCCAGCAGTTATAATAATATTAAATTTTTTTGAAGCATTTGTAAGTTTATTTTTTACATCTTTGTAATTATCCTGAAGATTGCCACAATATTTCTTTGAGATATAGTTGATACTTAAAAGTGATTGAAGGGAGAAATAATTTGAGTTATTTATTTGAGAATGCTTTAATTTTGTATTTGGTAACCGTAGTTCATTTCCACTTGTAAAAAAACCAATCTGAATTTTTTTAAAAACTTTTATTTTTGTAATGCCTACTGCTGCAATTAAGTTTAAATTTTTTTTATTAATTACAGTACCTTTTTCTAAAATTATTTGATTTTTTTTTATATCTTCCCCTTTAAGTCGATAATTTTCTCCTAATCTTGGAACTTTAATTAAATATATTTTATTACCCTTTTTTACAGTATTTTCCTGCATAACGATTGTTGAAGAATTTGTAGGCATTTTTGCTCCAGTAAAAATTCGAACTACCTCTCCTTTTTTAATTTTAAATTCTTTATTATCTCCTGCTGCAATTCTTTTAGAGCAATAAAGTACTTTATTTTTCGATAAATCTGTTTTTAAAATTGCGTACCCGTCAACTGCTGAATTATTAAAAGGAGGTAGATTGATTTTACTTTTTAAGTTTTCTGATAAAATCCTATCTTTTGCCTCTATTAAATTAATAGTTTCTGTTTCACTGATTAATTTATTCTGCTTTTTAAGCATATTGATTATTTGTTTTTTAGTAAGAGGATGATTATTCATTTATCTCATTAAGAATAAAATTAACAATGAGATTAATTTCATTTTTTTTAAATTGAGGCAAATTGCAATTAATTTTTTTATCAGAAATTAAACCAATAACATTAGAAATGTTTTTATATAAATAATTATCATTATTTTCACTTACTACCTCAATTTTAGGGTGACTTTCATTTTTATAACCTTCTACAATGACAATATCTGTTTCAGATAACTGATTAATAAGTTCATTTAAATTTTTTTCTTGATTATTTTCTAATTCAGTAATTTTTACCCATCGCTTAGATGAACTAACAATTACCTGTGACGAACCAGCTTCTCTATGAGCATAACTATCAGTGTTTTGATGATCTATATCAAATTCATGATGCGCATGCTTAACTGAAGCAACACTACATCCTCTATTACGTAGATTTTTAATTATATTTTTAGCAAAATATGTTTTTCCAACATTTTTCCATCCAATAATACCAACTATTTTCATTTAAAATTCCTTTTAGTCAAAATATATATTAAAGAATAAATTAGTATTGTTAAACTTATTAAAACTAAACCAAGTGCCATAGCATATTCCAGGTTTCCCATTCTAGTTTCAAGTGAAATAGCTGTTGTCATAACTCTTGTATAATGATCAATATTACCACCTACAATCATTACTGCTCCTACCTCTGAAATTGCTCTCCCATAAGCGGATAATAATGCTGTAACAATTAAAAAATAACTATGTTTAATTAAGATTCTAGCAGTTCCAAAAAAAGGCATATTTAAAGATCTAAATTGATCTTTGTAGTCAATCCAAATTTTTGCAAATATTTCATGAGAGATTGAAGCAACTATTGGAAAGATAATTATAATTTGTGCAATAATCATTGCGGTAGGCGTATATAGTAGTTGCATAATGCCTAAAGGTCCTCCAGATGCAAATAAAAAATATACAATTAATCCAACTACCACTGGAGGTATACCCATTAAAGAATTTAAAATTACCAAAATAATATTTTTAAAAAAGATATTTTTTAAAGCTAAAAAATATCCACTCAAAATTCCAGCTATTGATGCAATAATCAAAGCAACAAAGCTTACATAAAGTGAAAGAATAATAATTTCCCACAAATCTTTATTAAATGTTATTATTAAAAAAAGAGATTTTGTAAAAATTTCAAGTATATTCATAATATTTAAATTTATTATTTACATTATGGCAAAAAAACAAAAATATCTAGTTGCTCCTAATCCTAAAAATAAATTTCTAACAAAATCTATTTCTGGATATGACGAAAACAATAAAAAAATTACTACTAAAGTAATAAAAGAAAAATCATTAACTATTTTTTTAAATGATCAGGAAATTGTAACATTAATGTCAATAGGTGACCATCCAAAATATTTAGCTATTGGATATTTGCTTAACCAGAATATGTTAAAAAATAATGATATAATTAAAAAAGTTGAATTTGATAATGATATTGATGTTATTGTTGTACGAACAAAAAGAAAGACAAATTATGAAAAAAAACTGCAAAAAAAAATTAGAACAAGTGGATGTGCAGTTGGTACAGTTTTTGGTGATATTTTTGATGAAGTAAAAAAGAAAAAACTAAACTCACAAAAAAAAATTAAACATAAATGGATATATGAAATTTCAAAAAAAATTAATTTAACACCAAGTTTATATCTTGAAGCAGGAGCAGTACACGGATGTGCTATTATTATAAATAATAACCCGATTATATATATGGAAGATGTAGGGCGTCATAATGCTGTAGATAAAATTGCTGGATACATGTTTTTAAAAAAAATTAATCCTACTAATAAAATTTTTTATACAACTGGTCGACTTACAAGTGAAATGATAATCAAAACTATAAAAATAGGTGTACCTATTCTTATTTCAAGATCAGGCTTTACTTCTTGGGGTGCTGAATTGGCAAAAGATTCAAACCTGACATTGATTGGGAGAGCAAAAGGGAAAAAATATATAGTTTTATCAGGAGAACAAAGAATTGATTATAAATAAAGACGAAATATTGTTTGTAATTTTAGCCGGAGGACAATCAAAGAGATTTGGTGGTGGTTTTAAAACTTTTGCAAAATTTAATAATCAATCAATTCTTGATAGAATAATAACACAATTAAAAACTGCTAAAGTTGATATGATTATAAATGCTAATTTTAATCAAAATAAATTATTAAAAAATAATATAACAATTGTTCCAGATATAGATAATAAGTTTAATGGTCCATTAGCTGGTATATATGCATCAATGGTCTGGTCAAAAAAAAATCATTTAAGAAAAAAATGGATTTTTACTATCCCATCGGATACGCCTTTTTTACCAAATAATTTAATAAAAAAGTTTTTATGTAATTTTGACAAAAGTAAAAAAATTTTTATAGCTCGTTCAGCTAAAAAACCTCAGCCAGTAGTAGGAATGTGGGATATAAGCCTTGTTGATAATCTAAAAAATTTTTTAAATGGATACAACAAAAAAATTATGGATTGCGTAAAAAAACATGACTATAAGTTTGTTGATTTTGAAAATAATGATTTTGATTATTTTTTTAATATAAATACCCTTCAAGATTTAAAGCAAGCGTCAGTCATGGAAAGAGAAATATCAAATAAATAAAATTTAAATCTGGCTAATAAGGATATAAAATATTATAAAAAAATATGTCCATTTATCTACCAATTGCTGAAATGAACGTTAATATTCTTTTAATTGTTTTTATTGGTATGCTTGTAGGATCGTTAACAGGACTTTTTGGTGTGGGAGGAGGCTTTTTAATGACCCCACTGCTTATATTCTTAGGTATACCTCCAGTAGTAGCTGTAGGGTCAGAAGCACCTCACGTACTTGCATCTTCAGTCTCAGGGGTAATTGCGCATTGGAGAAAAAAAAATGTTGATTTTAAAATGGGTTTTTTTCTTCTACTAGGAGGAGTTTTAGGATCAACCGTTGGAGTTAACCTTTTTAAAATTTTAAAAACTTATGGTCAAATAGATATAGTAATTCAATTTTTATTTTTAATCTTTCTTGGTTTTATTGGTTTCAGTATGGCCTTTGAAAGTGCCAGAACAACTATCAAAAAATATAAAACAACTTCCACAATAAGAAAAAAACTTCATCAACATTCTTGGATACATGGACTTCCTTTAAAAATGAGATTCCATAGATCTAAACTTTATATAAGTGCTATTCCCCCCGTAATTATAGGTTTTTTAGTTGGAGTTTTATCAGCAATGATGGGGGTTGGTGGAGGATTTATAATGATACCTGCTATGGTATATATTTTAGGCATGTCAACAAATGTTGTAGTTGGCACATCATTATTTCAGATTATATTTGTAACTACAAACTCAACTTTCTTTCAATCATATTTAAACCAAAATGTTGATATAGTTTTATCAGCTCTAATGATACTGGGTGGAGTTATAGGAGCTCAAATAGGCGCAAGTGTTGGATCAAAACTTAAAGCAGAATATCTAAGAGGCATATTAGCGATTTTAGTATTAATAGTTTGCGCAAAGCTACTGATAGATTTAGCATTAAAACCAAACGATCTATTCACAACTTCAATTTTATGATTAATGATTCAAATAAAGTAATAAACATTTCTAAATTCTTATTCTATTTATGTAATGGATTAATATTGTTAACAATAGTAATATTTACTGTAAACCATTTTTTTGAACAGAAAAATTTTTTTTCAAGTAAATTAGTAATATCGATTATATTTTTTTTAACTTTATTAAAATTAATTTATTGGCAATTAATTAAATCAAAAATAAATATTAAAAATAAAATTAAAAGAGTTAATTTTCTTAAATTAACTTTTATAATATTAACGTTTGCATTACCTATATATATGATTTTTCAAGAACCTTACTTAATAATTGATCAACAAATATCAAAAATATCATTTCTATTAGTAATGTTTTTTGTAATTATAGGAATACTTATAGAAAAAAATTTATTTTCTAATTTAGAAAATAATGAAGACAATATAAAATATGAAAGAGATAAAATATAATGCATCAATTAAAGTACATTATTTTTTTTGTTTTTACTTTCAATTCTTTTGAAGTAATTAATGCTACAAATACTTATTTTGATTTATCTGAAGATAAAATAGAGATACAAACTGACTTTATAGGTAAGGAAATAATAATTTTTGGAATTTTAGAAGAAGGAAAAGAAATTATACTATCTATAAAAGGCCCTATAAAAAATTCAAAAATTCAAAAAAAAGAACGAATATTTGGTTTTTGGTTTAACACAAAACAAATTACTTATAACAATATACCAAGTACTTTTTACATTGCATCATCAAAAAAAGTTGAAGACATTCTACCTACCTCAACTATTATTAAAGAAGAGTTAAGCTTTAATTTAATTCTTGAAAATAAAATTTCAAACAGGAATTTTATATCTGATGCTTCACAAAAAATTTGGAAAAATAATTTTGTTAGATTAAAACAAAATAAAAACTTATTTAGAAAATACGAAATCAAAAATATAAACAATAAACTTTTTCAAACAAGAGTATTTTTTCCATCAAACTCTATACCTGGTAAATATACTGTAAATATTTATCAAATTAAAAATAACTTAATTACTGGAAAAGATGAAAAATTTATTATTATAGAAAAGTCAGGTATTGGAAGCAAAATCTATAATTTTGCTCACAACCATTCAGCAGCTTATGGTTTGTTTACGATTTTATTTGCTGTAATATCTGGTTTGATAGCTGCAACGTTGTTTAGGAGGTACTAATGAGTAAAGATAGATATATATTAGTAATTGCTGATAATTCAAGTGAAATGGAAATTGCTTTAGAATATGCATGTGCTAGATCTAAAAAAACCGGAAGAAAAATTATAATAGCAACTTTTATAGAACCTCTTGATGTGCTTACAACAAAAGGTGTAACAGAAATAATGAAAAATGAAGCACGTGAAGAGGCAGAAAAAACATTACAAAATGCAGCCAGCTTCGTTAAAGAAAAAACTGGAGAACTACCTGCGCTATCAACGCGTGAGGGAGAAACTATTTCGGAATTAAAAAAATTAATAGAAGAACAAGAAAATATAAATGTATTAGTATTAGCAGCTAGATCTGATCCAAAAGATAAAAATCCAGGACCAATAATTCATTCCTTGGTTACGAACGAAATAACCAATATAAGAGTACCTATAATGATTGTGCCTGGAAATTTTTCAAAAGAACATATTGCTCTTATTACTTAATAATGACTGAATCTATTGCTGAAATATTAATTAGAATAGAATCAGTAAAATTTTCTTTTAAAAATCATTTTACACTTACTTCAGGTCTAAAAAGTCCTGTTTATGTTGATTGTAGAAAAATCATCTCTTATGTTAATGAAAGAAACTTTATCGTATCAAAAGCAATTGACTATATTAAAGATAAAAATTTAAAATTTAATTTAGTGGCTGGAGGGGAGACTGCAGGCATACCATACGCTGCATTCATAGCCAACAAAATTAATAAACCAATGGTTTATATTCGGAAAAAACCAAAAGGATTTGGGGGGAATCAACAAATAGAAGGAAGCTTTAATAAAAACGACTTAGCAATTTTAATTGAGGATTTAGCTACCGATGGAGGTAGCAAAATTTTATTTATTGATGCTATGAGAAAAGCTGAGTTAAAAGTAAATGATATTTTTGTAATCTTTTATTATGATATTTTTGAATATACTAAACTAGATTTAGCAAAACTGGATGTAAATATACATTCTTTATGTACATGGAAAGATATTATAAAAGTGCTTGAAAAAAATAATATTTATAACAAAGAAGATGTAGAAAATTTAAAAGAATTTTTGTCAAATCCTGATGCATGGCGAAAAAAAAATGCATAATATAGTTTTGGTTAGTGGAGGATTTGATCCTATACATAGTGGACATATAAAACTTATTTCCGAAGCAAGCAAATATGGCGATGTGGTTGTTTTGTTAAACTCTGATGAATGGCTTCGCAAAAAAAAAGGTAAAGCTTTTCTTCCAATTAAAGAAAGAAAAATAATAATGAAAAATTTAAAACATGTAATTGACGTATTAGAATTTGATGACAGTGATAAATCTTGCATAGATGGAATTAGAAAAGCGATTCATAAATACAATAAACATAAAATAAAATTCGCAAATGGAGGTGATAGAAATAATAAAAATACCTTAGAATTAAATTTTTGTAATGAAAATAATATAGAAACTCTATGGGGTATTGGAGGTAACGACAAATCTAATTCAAGTTCTTGGATTTTAAAAAAATGGAAAGAATAGAATTAAGGAAACAATCTATTTGACACCCATTTATTTTCAATTTTTTTATACTCAACTCTATCATGTAATCTGTTTTGCATTTCTTGCCAAAATTCAATTAAATTTGGTTTTACCAAATAACCATTCCAATAATTAGGTCTAGGAATTTCTGTATTTTCATATTTTTTTCTAATTTCATCAGTTTTTTTTATTAATAAAGATCTATCTGAAAGTACTGCAGATTGATTTGATGCCAATGCGCCAATTTGGCTTTCCCGAGGTCGTGAATTGAAATATTCATTAGCGTCTTTCGAATTTATAATTTCTGCCTCACCCTCAATTCTTATTTGCTTTTTTTGCGTTTTCCAATAAAAATTTAGAGAAACAAAACTGTTAAAAGCAATATCCTTCCCTTTTTTGCTATTAGAATTAGTATAAAATATAAAACCTTTGTTATCAAAATATTTTAATAAAACAATTCTTGAGTTTGGTTTATATTGATCTGAAATGCTTGAAAGTGTCATTGCATTTGGGTTATTTGTCTCTGATTTAATAGCTAACTCAAACCAAATTTTAAACAAATCTATCGGATTTGTATGAATTGTAATAAATTTCTCATTATCTAACATTTTTAGTTAATTTACCTGTTAAGTTGTATATATAATCTTAATAAATGAGAAAGAACATATAAATTACATGTTAATGCAAGGAAAAAAAGGTTTGATCATGGGTGTAGCAAATGATCGATCGATTGCATGGGGTATTGCTAAGGTTCTAGCAAATCAAGGAGCTTCAATAGCTTTTACATATCAAGGTGAAGCTCTTAAAAAAAGAGTGGAGCCTTTAGCTAAATCAATAAATTCTAATATTCTCATTCCATGCGATGTTTCAGATTCAGAAAGTATGATTAACACTTTTGATATATTAAAAAATAAATGGAAAAATATAGATTTTTTAGTGCATGCTATTGGTTTTTCAGACAAAGATGAATTAAGAGGCAAGTATTATAATACTTCATCAGAAAATTTTAATCAAACAATGCATATATCATGCTATTCTTTTACAGAAGCGTGTCGTCTTTCTGAACCAATTATTAATGATGGAGGTTCTATAATAACACTTACATATTATGGTGCAGAACAAGTAATGCCTCATTATAATGTAATGGGTGTGGCAAAAGCTGCTTTAGAAGCTAGTGTTAAGTATCTTGCAGTAGATTTAGGTGAAAAAAATGTTAGAGTTAATGCAATAAGTGCTGGTCCTATAAAAACACTTGCTGCTTCTGGTATTGGAGATTTTCGATTTATTTTAAAATGGAATGAGTTAAATGCTCCACTAAAAAGAAACGTTAATCAAGAAGATGTAGGAAAATCTGCTCTTTATTTACTTAGTGATCTTGGTAGTGCTGTTACTGGAGAAATTCAACATGTTGATTGTGGATATCATACTGTTGGAATGTTAGCTGTAGATGAGGCAGGCAAAGTCTCTGAGCTTCTTGGTGAATTTGACAAAAATAAGTGATGTCTTCTAATTCTATAGGTAAATTATTTTCTTACACAACCTGGGGTGAAAGTCATGGAAAAGCTATTGGCTGTGTAGTAGATGGAGTCCCTTCAAAAATTAAATTATCTGAATCCGATATACAACAATATCTAGATAGAAGACGTCCTGGTAAATCAAAATTCACTACCCAACGACAAGAAGATGATAAGGTAGAAATTTTATCAGGCACATTTGATGGTTTTACAACAGGACATCCTATTTCACTAATAATTTATAACAAAGATCAAAGATCAGAAGATTATTCGGAAATAAAGGAAAAGTTTAGGCCTGGTCATGCAGATTTTACTTACTGGAAAAAATATGGAATTAGAGATTATAGAGGAGGAGGTCGTTCAAGTGCCCGTGAAACAGCCATGAGAGTGGCTGCTGGTGCTATTGCTAGAAAAGTTATTGATATGAAAATAAAAAATCAAACTAAAATTTTTGGTGCATTGATACAAATTGGTAATAGTAAAATCAACTATGATAATTGGAATGAAGAATTCATTTTAAAAAATGATTTTTTTTGTCCAGATGAAAAAATAATAAATACGTGGCAAGAATTGATTAATAATGCAAGAAAAGAAGGTTCATCACTAGGAGCAATAATAGAAATTCATGCTTCTGGTATTCCTCCTGGATTAGGTGAACCAGTTTATGAAAAAATTGATTCAGATTTAGCTAAAGCTATGATGAGTATAAATGCAGTAAAAGGTGTTGAGATTGGAAATGGATTTAATAGTGTTTATGAAAGTGGAGTTTCAAACGTTGATGAAATGGGTATTAAAAATAAAAATCCAATTTTTTATAGTAACAATAATGGTGGCATACTAGGTGGAATAACTACAGGACAAGAAATAATTTGCCGATTTGTTGTTAAGCCAACAAGTTCAATTTTGAGTTCAAAAAAAACTATTGATATTAATTTAAATGAAACTACTATATCTACTAAGGGGCGACACGATCCATGTGTTGGTATAAGAGCAGTACCTGTAGGAGAAGCTATGATGGCTTCAACTATAGCGGATCATTGTCTACGTTACTTATAATACTCAGCTGCTATAAAAAACTCCTTATTTCCCTTTGGACCTTTGATAGGACTTTCTACCATTCCTAATAAATCTGAATTACATTCAATTTTTATCCAATTTTTGATATCTTCACAAATTCGATGATGAACATTACTATTTTTTATTACACCTTTGTTTAAATCTTTCCTTTTTCCTTCAAACTGAGGTTTAACTAGTGTTATTATCTTTGCCCTATCTTTTAAAAAACATAAATTAGGTTTAATAACTTTTTTTAAACTAATAAAACTTACATCACATACCAGAATATCTATTTCTTCTTTTATTAATTCAACGTTTAAATATCTTGCATTAGTTTTTTCAATATTGACAATTTTTTTTTCTTTTAACAATTTTTCATTTAACTGATTTTTACCAACATCTATTGAATAAATTTTCTTTGCCTTATTTTGAAGCATTACTTGAGTAAAACCTCCTGTGGATGCTCCTAGATCTAAGCAAATTTTGTCTACAAGATCAATTTTAAAATAATTTATTGCTTTTAATAGTTTTATTGCACCTCTAGAAACCCATTCTTTTTCAAATTTTTTAATAATAATCTTTGAATTTACAAAAAAATTTAATCCACTTTTTGTAATTTTTTTATCCTCAACATAAACTTCTCCAGCCATTATCATAGCTTGGGCTTTTGTTCTTGATTGAGTTATGTTTCTTTCGACTAAAATTTCATCAAGTCTTTTTTTTAACTTTTTCAAAACTTATTTTTTTTTGAAAAATGTTGGATATTAATTAGCTTATCATCAAAAAAATTTAATATTTTTTTTGCTATAGATTCTGCATCCATTCCAATTTCCAGGTATTGCTGATCTGGTGATTGGTGTTCAATAAATTTATCAGGAAAAAATAAATTTTTTATATTACATGAAGTTGGTTTAATTCTTTTATTATGAATATAGTTTAATACTGTAGACCCAAAACCTCCACTAGAACCCTCCTCAATAGTAATTAAAAATTTATGATTATCTAATAATTCATCAATTAAATGAGTATCTATTGGTTTGGCAAATCTTGCATCTGCTATTGTTGGATATATATTATATTCTTCCAATATTTTTACAGCATCAAAACATGATTGCATCCTAGTTCCCAAATTTAATATTGCAATATCATTGCCCTGTTTTAGTATTATGCCCTTTCCAATTTCTAAAGGTATATCATCTTCTTTATTTTCATTTATATATATACCG
>CEUS01100935.1_pt1 | contig 14589 bp, 12 predicted proteins | sample 427031 | NCBI WGS metagenome assembly CEUS01 (sample SAMEA2622837, study PRJEB7988) | marine metagenome | biome: marine biome (ENVO:00000447); feature: marine epipelagic mixed layer (ENVO:xxxxxxxxx); material: "saline water (ENVO:00002010), including plankton (ENVO:xxxxxxxx)" | depth 140 m | reverse complement strand
ATATAAAGGACATTACCATATACTTGGTGGAACATTACCATCCTTTGAAAGTAAAAATTCTGGAAATGAGCTACTTATAGAGTCTTTGGTGAATCGAGTTAAAAAAAATTCAGTTAAAGAGGTAATTCTTGCAACAAGCGCAAGCATAGAAGGCGAAACTACCTCACATTATATTTCTGATAGTTTAAAAGATACCAAAGTAAAAATTACTAGATTGGCCAAAGGTGTTCCAGTAGGTGGAGAAATAGAATTTTTAGATGATGGAACCTTATTTTCAGCATTTAAAAATAGAGCACCTATTATGAAAGACTAAATTTTTTCATAAAGTGGTAGTGTTAAAAAATCGTCAAAATTTTCTTTTGTTATCATATCTTTAAAAATTTTTGCTGCAGTTTCAAAAGGTACTTTTTTAAAAATTTCATCTCCAACTCTTTTTTTAGTTTTGTTAAGTTCCTCAACGATCAATTTATCTATTAAATCTTTATTAATTGTTCTTCCATCGTCTAATTTTGCTTTATATTTTAACCAAATCCACAGTTGTGCTCTACTTACTTCGCAGGTAGCTGCATCGGCCATTAAGTAATTTACAACCGAAGCACCAACACCATAAATCCAATAAGCCATATATTCAATTCCTTCTTGAAGATTTTCCCTTACTCCATTTTCTGTAATAGCATTTTCAATCTTTGGTTCATCTAATAAATCTCTACGATTTATTTTAATGTTATTAAATTTTTTTATTTGATTTGGTCCATCAAAATTTTTTTCAAATATATCTTTTACGGGTCCCACTAAACTTGGATGAGCAACCCACGCACCATCATTTCCTTGATTTAATTCCCTTTCTTTATCTTTTTTGACACCCTCTAAAGCTTTTACATTTACTTCTTTAGGATTTGCTTTTGCAATTACCTGAGCAGACATTCCCCCCATTCCAAAAGCCCCTCTTTTATGACAGGTATCAACAAGTAATTTATTATAATTTGACATGAATGGCACAAACATATTTACTTTTGATCTATCCGGCAATATTACTTTTTTTGTATTTCGATAAACTTTTTGATATGAAAAAAGATAATCCCACCTACCTGCATTTAAACCAACTATATGATCTTTAAGTTCCCATAAAAATTCTTCCATTTGAAACACAGCATTAATTGTTTCTATTAAAACTGTGACTTTTACCGTGCCATTTTGTAAACTTAGTTTTTTTTCACAAAATGAAATCACATCATTAAGCAGACGACATTCTAAATAATGCTCTAGTTTGGGTAAATAAAAATAAGGCCCGCTTCCATTTTTAACAAGTTTTTTTGCATTATGAAATAAAGAAAGACCTAAATCAAAAAAAGTTCCAGAAATTCTTTCATTGTTTATTGTGGCATTTTTTTCGTCAAGATGTAAACCTCTGGGTCTAACAATTAGAACTGCTGTTTTTTCATTTAATTTATATTCTTTTCCACTATCACTATCTTTAAAATCAATTTTTTTATCAATAGCATCTTTTACGTTTAGCTGTCCTTGCAACAGATTATCAAAAGTCGGGGTTAAAGAATCTTCAAAATCTGTCATATAACAATCTGCACCTGAATTTAGAGCAGATATAAGCATTTTTTTTGGAACTGGCGGCCCAGTAATTTCAACCTGCCTTTTTAAAAGATCTTTTGGAATACCTTTTATTTTCCACTCACTATCTCTAATTTTTTTGGTCTCCTCTAAAAAATCTAATTTGCCACCACTATCAATTTTCTCTTGTATTGTTTTTCTTTTTTTTAATAATTCTAATCTTGTATTGTTAAATTGTTCGTGTATTTCCTGCACAAATTGAAGAGCTTCAATTGTGAGAATTTCTCCATATCTTGGCAAAATTTCGCCATTAATTTTTATACTTTTACTCATTATATAATATTTATGTATATATATATTTTTAATCAAGTATTATTAAATTAATTAAATGAAAAATTATTTAGAATTTGAGCGAGATATAAAAGATTTAGATGAAGAATTAGAAAAATTAAAAGATCCTTTCAACAAAGAAGGTCTAACAGAAGTTGAAACTGAAAAAATATCGAAAATACAATCGCAAATTGACGAAAAACTTAAAACATCTTATGCGAATCTCAACGAGTGGCAAATAACCCAAGTTGCACGTCACGAGGAAAGACCAAAATCAAATTTTTTTATAAATAATCTATTTACAGATTTTGTTAATCTTTCAGGTGACAGAAGATTTTCAGATGATGAGGCTGTGCTTGCAGGTTTTGCAAAATTTGAAAATAGATCTATTTTAGTTTTAGGACAAGAAAAAGGTAAAGATCTTGAAAGCAGACTTAAAAGAAACTTTGGAATGATGAGACCAGAAGGTTATAGGAAATGTATAAGATTAATGAAGCTAGCCAACAAATTTAATATTCCTATAATATCATTTATAGATACACCTGGCGCGTATCCTGGTATTGGAGCTGAACAAAGAGGTCAAGCCGAAGCAATAGCAAGCTCTATAGAGTGTTGTATGTCGTTAAAGGTTCCAATTATCTCAGTTGTAATCGGAGAAGGTGGATCTGGTGGAGCTATAGCTTTGGCATCAGCAAATAAAGTTTTAATGTTTGAAAATGCAATCTATTCAGTTATATCACCTGAAGGTTGCGCATCTATACTTTGGAGAGATCCTAGCAAATCTTTAGAAGCAGCAAAAGCTATGAAATTAACAGCTAAAGAATTGTTAAAAATACAAATCATAGACGAGATAATTAAAGAACCAATTGGTGGAGCACATAGAAATAAGGATGAACTAATTAATTCTACCCGAGAAATATTATTAAAACATTTAGAAGAGTTTGAAAATAAAACAGGTGAAGAAATATTTCAACAAAGAAAAGAAAAGTTTTTAAATATTGGTAAACAAAAATCTTTCAAAGTATTTTCTAGCGAAAGTGGCTGGATTACAAAAAATAATTTTTTTACAAATGTGAAAGTCTTTTTATTTAGATTTAAAAAAGAATTAATAATTTTTGCTGTTTTACTAATTGCGGCAATATTGTTTCTTTAAAATTTTATAAAGCGCCACAACAATTTTTATATTTTTTTCCAGTTGCAGGACATCTCTCGTTTCTTGAAAATTTCTCATTTTTTTTTAATACTAATAAACATTTTGGATCATTCATAATTTTTTTAGATTTTTTCGATTCTTCCGTCTCTATTTGTTCTTTATCAACTATTTCAAGGTTATTTAAAAATGTAATAAAATCTATTTTGATTTTATTTAACAATCCTTCAAATAATTTAAAAGCTTCCCTTCTAAACTCTTCCAAAGGATCTTTTTGAGCGTACCCTCTTAAACCAACTACTTGTCTTAAATGTTCCAGGTATTGAAGATGAGATCTCCATAAAAAATCAACTGTTTGCAAAAATATTCTTTTTTCAAGTTTTGTATTTGTGGATTCTCCTATTGTCTCAATTCTATTATTTCTGAATTTATTAAATTTTTCTCTTATAATATCTTCAAATTCATTATTTTTTAGTTTTACAATATTATTTAACTCTTCTTCGTTAACAGATCTTCCTATTGCCGATTTTATTTTTGACCTAAACCCGTCTATTTGATTTTCTCTTTCATAAAGAGTTTTATCATTTATAAAGCCTTTTATTAAATCATCCAAAAATGATACAACTAAATCATTAATTTTCTCTGATTTTAGTATTTTTTTTCTTTGTTCAAATATAACCTTTCTTTGATCGTTCATTACGTTATCGAATTTTAATAAAGTTTTTCTTATATCAAAATTTCTGCCCTCGACTCTTTTTTGAGCTCTTTCCAAGGCTTTATTAATCCAAGGATGGTCAATGGACTCTCCTTCTTTAAGTCCAAATTTTTTCATAATTGTATCAATGGATTCTGATCCAAATATTCTCATTAAATCGTCTTCCAAACTAATATAAAAAATTGAATTTCCTTCATCTCCTTGTCTGCCTGATCTACCTCGTAATTGGTTATCAATTCTTCTGCTTTCATGTCTTTCTGTTCCAATAACAAATAATCCGCCAAGTTTTTTAATATTTTCTTTTTCATTATTTTTTTCTAATATTTTTCCGCCTAATTTTACGTCAGTACCTCTGCCGGCCATATTAGTTGCGCATGTCACTGCATAGATTTTTCCTGCGTCTGCAATAATGTTTGCTTCTTTCTCATGTTGTTTGGCATTAAGTACAGAATGTTTGATACCTTTGTCCCTTAGCAGATTAGAATAAATTTCAGATTTATTTATACTTGTAGTTCCAATTAAAACTGGTTGACCTTTTTTATTACACTCAATCACTTTATCAATTATAGCTTTATTTTTTTCTTTTTCCGTACGAAAAATTTGATCATTCCAATCCTTTCTGATCATTTTTTGGTTTGTGGGAACAGAAATTACTGGAAGTTTATAAATATCAAAAAATTCTTCTGCTTCAGTTACTGCAGTACCTGTCATACCAGCTAGTTTATTATATAAACGGAAATAATTTTGATATGTAATCGATGCTAATGTTTGGTTTTCACTTTGAATTTCAACTTTTTCTTTTGCTTCAATAGCTTGGTGTAGACCGTCAGAAAATCTTCTGCCTTCAAGAACGCGTCCAGTAAACTCATCAATTAATTGTATCTTATTATCTCTGATTATGTAGTCAGTATCTTTTGAAAATAATAAATTTGCTTTGAGAGCTTGGTTAATATGGTGTACCAGGTTTATATTTTGGGGATCATAAAAATTATTATTTTTTAAAACTCCATACGTTTGAGATAATTTTTCAATTTTGTCTATACCTTTTTCTGAAAGTAAAACATTTCTATCTTTTTCGTCCAATTCATAGTCTTCTTTATTAAGCTCTTTTATAAATTTATTACTTAAAAAATATTTATCTGATTTATCTTCTGTTGGGCCTGAAATAACTAATGGAGTCCTTGCTTCATCTATAAGTACAGAGTCAACTTCATCAACTATACAAAAAAAATGATCTCTCTGAACCATTTCTTTAACATCATATTTCATATTATCTCGTAAATAATCAAATCCAAACTCGTTATTTGTGCCGTAAGTAACATCACAGTCGTAATTTTTTTTTCGACTTAAATCATCCATTTCATTTGTTATAACTCCAACAGATAATCCAAGAAATTTATATATTTTGCCCATCCACTCCGAATCTCTTTTTGCCAGATAATCATTTACGGTGACTACATGAACGCCTCGCCCCATTAATGAATTTAAATATACTGGAAGAGTTGCAACCAAAGTTTTTCCTTCTCCAGTTTTCATTTCAGCAATTTTTCCTTGGTGTAAAATAATACCTCCCATAAGTTGGACATCAAAATGGCGTTCTTGTAACACCCTTCGCGATGCTTCTCTTACGTAGGCAAAAGTTTCAGGAATTAAATCGTCTAATTTTGCGCCCTTTTGAACTCGGGATTTAAATTCTGCAGTCTTAACCGGGAAGATTTTGTCAGGGATACCTTTAATTTTTGTTTCCAAGTCGTTAATTTTTTCAACGATAGATTTTAACTTTGTTATATCTCTTTGACTTGAATTTTTTATAAATTTGCCGATAATGCTACTAATATTTAACATAAATAATTATATTATTTTAAATAAGACTTATATAATCAATAATAGCAAATTTTAAACACCAATGACTTTAAATTTAAAAAATTTACTTAATCCAAAAGTTAAAATGTCAAAAATGGAGGAATTTCAAGAATTGCAAGCTATTGATGGGTTGCAAATATCAGCAGTATCAGCAGATCTTTATGGAGACGGAAGAGACGATTTAACGTTATTTTTTTTCGACGAGGGGGCAAATTTTGGTGCAGTTTACACAAATTCCAAAGTTACTTCTGCTAGCATAAATTGGAATTTAAAAATAAAGAGACATTTTGTAAAGGCTCTTATGATAAATACAAAAAATGCTAACACGTTTACTGGTACAAAAGGTGCGCAAGGTTTAAAAGAAGTTGCTCACGCTCTATCTAAAGCACTTACTTTAAAATCATCTCAATCACCCAAAGGGGTAAAAGAGGTAGTAAAAATAACAGACTTACTGTTTGCGTCTACAGGAGTAATCGGTGAAGATTTTCCTTATATGAAAATTAAAAACAGGATTCCTGAGCTAGTTAAGAAATTAAGAGTAGAACAAAGTAAATACGTTTGGTTTAAAGCTGCAAGCTCTATAATGACAACGGATACTAGACCAAAAGTTGCCTACGAAGAATGTAAAATAGGTAATAAATTAATAAAAATTTCTGGCATAGCAAAAGGTTCTGGTATGATTGCTCCTAATATGGCAACTATGTTGTCATTTATTTTTACTGATGCGAATATACCTTCGGTTTTTTTAAAAAGTATTTTAAAAAAAGTTACAACTACAACATTTAATTCAATAACAGTTGATGGTGATACATCAACAAATGATATGGTCGCAATTTTTGCCACTGGAAAAGCAAAGAATTCAAAAATTTATAACGTGCTAGATCCAAAGTTACAAGATTTCGAAAAAGCTTTACACAGGTTAGCATTAAATTTATCAAAACAAATTGTTATAGATGGCGAAGGTGCTAAAAAATTTGTTACAATAAATGTTATAGGGGCAAGATCAACTGCCATGGCAAAAAATATTGGTTTTGCAATTGCAAACTCACCTTTAGTAAAAACTGCAATAGCTGGAGAAGATCCAAACTGGGGAAGAATTGTGATGGCAATAGGAAAATCTGGAGAAAATGTTTATGCAAGTAAAATTGAAATTAAATTTGGTAATTATTTGGTAACCGAACAAGGTAAAGTCGCAAAAGATTACAACGAAAAAGATTTAAAAGAATATATGAAATGGGATTCAATTAATATTGAGGTTAATTTAAATGTAGGAAATGCATCATTTACAGTTTATACTTGTGACTTTACACACGACTACATTGATATAAATGCAGACTATAGAAATTAGTAATTGTTTTTTAAATATATTAAATAATAAATATTAATAATGATTAAATACAATTTAATATGTAAATGTAAAAATACATTTGAAAGTTGGTTTTCTAGCTCTTTAGAATTTGATACGTTGTGCCAAAAAAAACTAATAAACTGTATTTATTGTGGATCTTCATCTGTAAGCAAAACAGTAATGGCACCCAATTTAACCAGCAAATCAAATAAACTAACTAAAAAAAATAAAATTGAAAAAAATGTAAAAAAACAACTTATAAATTTCAGAAAATATATTGAAAAAAATTGTAAAAATGTAGGCGAAGATTTCCCTAGAGAGGCAAGAAGCATTCATTACGATAAAAAAACATCCCAAGGAATTTATGGGAAAGCTACACCAGAAGAAACATCAGAGTTGCTAGAAGAAGGAATAGAAGTTGCAACTATACCTTGGGTAGATAAATCAGAAAATTAGTTTTTAAAAAAAGTAGAAATATAATTCACCGAAGGGTTGTTGCTTTTTTTCCATTCTTGTAAAAGTAAATTAAATTCCATTCCTATCGTTTCATCTGGTAAAAAATTGTTTTTACCAGCAATAATTTTTAATTCCTGCGGTGTTAAAAATTTATCCCAGTCATGTGTACCTATTGGCAACCATCTCAAAATATATTCAGCTCCTAAAATTGCAAAAATGTATGATTTTAAATTTTTATTTATTGTAGCAACAAACATTATTCCATTTTTTTTAATTAGTTTTGAACAATTTTTTAAAAATAAATTTACATTAGACACATGTTCAACGACTTCCATATTTAAAATGACATCAAACTCATTTATAAAGTTTAAATTTTCTGGAGCAGAGTGAATATATTTTATATCTAGTCCCATTTCATTTGAATGTAGTTTTGCAATTTCAATATTATTTTTTGAGGCATCAACTCCAGTCATCGCAGCACCCAATCTGCAAAGAGGTTCACACAACAATCCACCACCACATCCAATGTCTAAAATTTTCAAGTTCTTGAGCGGTTTTGTGCTTTTAATGTCTATTTCAAAATGAGCGATTAATTTTTCTTTTATAAATTTTATTCTAGCGGGGTTAAAAAGGTGTAAAGGTTTAAATTTACCTTTAGGATTCCACCAATCCTTGGCCATTCTTGAAAACTTTTCTATTTCTGTTTTATTTACTGTGGTCAAAGTAATAATAATTTAGATATACTTGTAATTTTTATAATTAAGAGTATTTATTATTAAAAATTATATAAAGTAAATAAGATATTTTATCATGAAAAGGTTAGTCCTTAAGTTCGGCGGAACATCTGTTGGAACTATAGAGAAAATTAAGAAAGTTGCTAATATTATAAAAAAAAGATTTAGCGAAGGAAACGAAATTATCGTTGTAGTTTCGGCTATGGCAGGTGTAACTGATAAATTAAAAGAAAAATCAAATTCGATAAGTAGTAATTTTGATAACAAAGAATTAGACGTTTTACTTTCATCTGGCGAACAAGAATCATGTTCACTTTTAACTGGCGCAATTATAGATTTAGGTATTCAGGCAAGATCATGGATGGGCTGGCAACTTCCAATTATTACAGATAATAATTTTAGCTCTTCTCAAATAATCAAAATTAAAACCGAAGATGTATTAAAATTTATTTCAAACAAAGGCGTGGCAGTAATTCCAGGTTTTCAAGGTGTCTCTGTAGAGAGTAGAATAACTACTTTGGGACGCGGGGGCTCTGATCTTTCTGCGGTTGTGATGGCAAAATTTTTTGATGCAGATGCGTGTGAAATTTATACAGATGTCGAAGGGGTTCTCACGACAGATCCTTTTATAAACAAAAAAGCAAAAAAAATTGAAAAAATATCATATGAAGAAATGTTAGAAATGGCTTCTCTGGGTGCAAAGGTAATGCAACCAAACGCAGTTCAAGCAGCAATGACAGATAATGTTCAAATTCATGTTAGATCTACTTTTTCTAATAAACCAGGAACTAAAATAATTCCTGAAAGCGAAATTGATTACAAGAATGTAGTAACAGGAGTAGCCTACTCAAAAAATAATGCAAAAGTTTCTATTGTTGGAGTTATAGACAAACCTGGGGTGGCAGCAGATGTATTTGAGCCATTAGGAAAAAATAATATTAATATTGATATGGTGATACAAAACACCTCTCTAGATGGAAAAAAAGCTAATATTACTTTTACAATTAAAAGAGAAGATTTGCAGAAAACATTGAGTTTAATAGAAAAAAATAAAGAAAATTTAAATTATAATAAAGTAACACATGATGATAAGCTTGCTAAAGTATCAATAATTGGCGCTGGAATGATAGCTAATCCCGGGGTAACACACAAAATGTTTAGATCTTTAGCAGATGAAAAAATAAATATTTTAGCAATTTCAACTTCAGAAATAAAAATTTCTGTATTAATTCGAGAGGACTTAACGCAGAAAGCAGTAAAAGTATTACACGATACATTTAAACTAAATTAAAAAGTTAAAAATTAATGAGCATAAGACCATTCAGAGATATCAGTAGAAAAAAAACGAGAAAAATTAAAGTAGGAAATATTGAGGTAGGAGGTAATGCACCTATATCAGTACAATCAATGACAAATACTTTGACTACAGATATAAGAAATACAGTTAATCAGATAAATGAACTAGCAGAAGCCGGAGCCGACATTGTTAGAGTGTCATGTCCTGATAAAGATTCATCTTTATCATTAAAAGAAATTATCAAGCAAGTTAATGTTCCAATTGTAGCAGATATCCATTTTCATTATATGAGAGCTATTGAGTCTGCAATTTCAGGAGCTCATTGTTTAAGAATTAATCCAGGTAATATAGGATCAAAAGAAAAAGTTAAAGAAATTCTTAAGGCTGCAAAAGATAATAATTGTTCTATTAGAGTAGGAGTTAATGCAGGTTCTTTAGAGAAAAAACTTTTAGAAAAATATAAAGAACCATGCCCAGAAGCGCTCGTAGAAAGTGCTCTTAACAATATTAAATTTTTAGAAGATGAAAATTTTTTCAATTTTAAAATAAGCGTTAAGTCGTCGGATGTTTTTTTATCAATCAAGGCTTATAGAGCTCTTTCAAAAGTTTGTAATTATCCTTTGCATTTAGGTATTACTGAAGCTGGAAGTTTAAGCTCCGGAAGTGTTAAATCTTCTATTGGTATTGGAACTTTGTTAATGGAAGGTATTGGAGATACCATAAGAGTCTCATTATCAGCAAATCCTGTAGAAGAAGTTAAAGTAGGTTATGAAATTTTAAAATCATTAAATTTAAGACACAAAGGAGTAAATATTATATCTTGCCCTTCTTGTGCCAGACAAGGATTTCCAGTTATTGACACTGTAAAAATTTTAGAAAAAAAACTTTCTCATATAAAAGAACCAATAACATTATCTGTGATTGGATGTGTAGTTAATGGTCCTGGAGAAGCATCACAAACTCAAATAGGATTAACAGGCGGAGGAAAAGACGATCATATGCTATATATATCTGGTTTACCTCATCATAAAGTTGCGAGTGATAAAATCATTAAAGAAGTCATTACATTAGTTGAAAATAAGTCAAAAGAATTAAAAAAAAATTAAATTATAATAATGATTCCAATAGAAAAAGTTAAATTAATAATTGATACGTATGAGACTTTAGAGAAGGAGCTTGCCTCAACTAATATTGATAAAAAAGATTTTGTTAAAAAATCTAAAGAATACTCAAATATAGGAGAGGTTATTAATGAGGCTAGAGGCTATTTAAGTTTCGAAAAAGAAAAACATGAGCTAGAAAAAATCATAGAGGATAAAGGTAGCGATAAAGAAATGACTCAATTAGCAAAAAATGAATTAAACGAATTACTTGAAAAAAATAAAACTTATGAAAAAATTTTAAAAATTCATCTTTTACCCAAAGATGAGGCGGATGCTAAAAACGCCATACTAGAGATCAGAGCTGGCACAGGAGGGGACGAAGCAGGTTTATTTGTTGCAGATCTATATAAAATGTATGAAAAAGTTTGTTTAAAAAATAAATGGTCATTTGAAATAATAAGTATATCAAAAAGTAGCGCGGGAGGTTTTAAGGAAGTAATTTTATTAATTAAAGGAAATAATATCTATTCCTTTTTAAAATATGAAAGTGGCGTACATCGTGTACAGAGAGTACCAAAGACTGAAACGCAGGGCCGCGTTCATACTTCAGCTGCTACAGTAGCTGTACTTCCAGAAGCTGAGGAGGTTGATATAAAAATACAAGAAAAAGATTTAAGAATAGATGTTTATAGGAGTACTGGAAGCGGTGGCCAATCTGTAAATACAACTGACTCTGCTGTCAGAATTACTCACATTCCAACTGGAATTGTTGTTACCAACCAGGATGAAAAATCTCAACATAAAAATCGTGCAAAAGGTATGAAAATTTTAAGATCAAGAGTTTATGAAGCTGAAAGAGAAAAAAAAGACAAAGAAAGATCAAAAGATAGAAAAAATCAAATAGGAACAGGCGATAGATCTGAAAGAATTAGAACCTATAATTTTCCCCAAGGGAGGGTAACAGACCATAGAATAAATATGACGTTACACAAGCTGGAAGAATTTTTAAGCGGAGATGCTTTTGAAGAATTAAGTCAAAGCTTAAGAATGCAAGATCAGGAAATTAAGCTATCAAATTTAAAACAATAAAATATGTTAGATAAAATAATTAAACAAGCATCGGATACTCTCAAGAGACATAGTATTTCCACACATGAGCTAGATTCTCAATTAATTCTTTCTAATATAATGAACACCAGAAGGGAAAATTTAATTACAAATACTAAATTAACTATTTCCGCTAAAAACACAGCAAAATATAAAAATGCAATAAAAAGAAGAAGTAAAAAAGAGCCAGTAGCATATATTTTAGGACACAAAGAGTTTTGGAGTGAGAACTTTATAGTTAATCGTTCAACATTGGTACCAAGACCAGAAACTGAACTTTTGATTTATAAAGTAATTAATTTTTTTAAGAAAAAAAGAATTAATATTTTAGATATTGGCACAGGATCAGGCTGTATATTGCTTGCAATACTAAAAGAACTTAGCCAATCAAAAGGAATTGGAATAGATATTTCATCAAAAGCAGTTCAAACCGCCAAATTAAATTCTAAACGACTTAATTTGACCAATAGATCAAAATTTATAGTAAGCAATGTAGACCAATATCGAACTGGAAAGTATGATTTAATTGTATCTAACCCTCCATATATACCTTTAAAAGATATAAAAAATTTAAGTAAAGATATTATAAATTATGAACCCAGGATTGCTTTAGAAGGTGGAGTTGATGGTCTTGACCTTATAAAAAAAGTTATTTATAAGTCTAATTATCTTTTAAAGAACAGTGGATTATTAGCATTAGAAATAGGGTTTAACCAATACCGCAAAACTTCAGATATATTAAGACGTTATAAATTTAGAGAAATTAGTAAGGTGTATGATTACAATCAAAATGTACGTTGCATAATAAGCACAAAATGAGCTTTTTTTAATTTTTAATAATAATTATTTTGACAAACTAATTTAATAATGAATAAGATAACTTAAACCCTTTATATAAATTAAGGTATTTCAATAAAATAATATATGTTCGAACGTAAACCAAGAAGATTTAGACATCGCTCCAATGGCAGAAAGCATATGTCGCACGGAGGTGGAGGTAAAATGAGAATGAGACCAAATTCATTTTCAAATGGCCAACCAAGAAACAATTTTAGAAATATACAAAGTCCAGAAAAATTATTTGAAAAATATAGTTCTTTGGCTAAAGAAGCTATGTCTTCAGGAGATAAAACTTCTTCAGAAAACTATCTGCAACACGCAGACCACTTCATGAGAATTATTGAAGATAGAAATAGAAATAGAAATCAAATGAAGGATAATCTTAACAATAAGCCAAAAGAAGAAGACAAAATATCATCTGAGAGTAGCGGAACTACTCAAGAACCCCAAACAGAAATTAAAAAATAGTTTAATTTTTTTTATCGACTAATTCAGCAATTAGTACATCAGTTTTAATTCTATGAATTTCAAATTTTTTTCTTTCATCATCCTTTAAAACTTTTCCAGATGGCAACTTAAGTTTTTGTGAGTTTACTTTTTTTCCATTTACAATTACTTCGTAATGTAAGTGAGGTCCGGTAGAGATACCTGTTGACCCAACATATCCAATGATTTGTCCTTGTCTGACTTTTTTTCCAACCTTCATGCCTTTAGCAAAACTTTTCATGTGAGCATAAATAGTTTCGTAAGTCGAATTGTGTTTTATTTTTATACAATTTCCACCTCCACCACACCACTTTGCTCTTGTTATAGTTCCACTTCCTGAAGCCATAATGGGTGTACCCATAGGAGCTGCAAAATCTGTACCTTGGTGCATTTTAGTAAACCCGCTTATAGGATGTTTTCTCATTCCAAAAGGAGAAGACAGTCTTGCTCCATTAATTGGAGTTTTCATTAATGCCTTTTCTACACTTTTTCCATTTATATCGAAGTAGCCGTAATCTTTGTCCGTGCCAAATTTATACAGCGAAATTTCTCTACCGTTAACACTCATATAGGCGTAAAGTATAGATCCACTTTTAACAAATTCACCAGTTTCATCAAAATATTTTTCATAAACGATTTTAAAGTAATCATTTTTTCTTATATCTCTTTGAAAATCGATTTCGAATCCAAAAATTCTAGCAAATTCTATAATTGTGTCAGGGTTAATTTTAGATTTAACAGCCGCAGAATAAAGATTGTTTTTAATTGTATTTTCGGCAAGAGTTTTTCTTTTATATAGTTTTGTTACAATTTTTTTTGATATAATTTTATTTTCTTCATTTTTTGTTATTTCTATCGTAGTACTTTTAGTTATAGGAACTGCAAATTTTATTATATAGTTTTTTTCTTTTGAAGATTTTTTTTCAATAATAATATCAATTTTATCTCCCACTCTAAGCTGACTAGGATTTCCATATTTTTTGTATTGATTAATGGTAGTTTGAATATCACTGTTTAGAACGTCATATTTTTTTAATATTTTTTGAATCGTATCGCCCTTTTGAATTTCATAATTAAGGTTTATAAATGGGGACTTTATTTGACCTATTAGAAATTTTTTAAAAGTTTCCAAGTCTCCTGACGCAGATGACCTTTCAACTATTTGAGGTTTGTCTGTTTTTTTATCTGCACCTTTATAAACAACTGCTATTAAAACCAGACTTGTTATTGCCAATCCAACCAAAGCCAAATGCTTTGTTGTTTGTATATTTCTCTTAATAATTTGGTACATATTCAATCTAAAGCTGAACTAGTCTTTAATATTATATTCAAAGATTTTTATACATCAATTTATTCAAAATTAGTTAGATAAATCCTTGGTTTTTGTATTATATTTGACGTTAATATTCGTCTTGATTTATTAATTAATTAGCTTATAACCAGCGGTTCACTCCGAAAAAGCTTAGTATTTCTTGGTTAATTGCGGGGTTGTTAATTGAAATGTTGAATGTTGAACTGCTAGTTGTAGTTCTAGCCATGGGCATTTCTAGCTCTTTTAAATTGTAAAAAAAGAAGAAGAGAAGTGTGGACGGTT